>Ga0209018_1000280_pt1 | contig 48375 bp, 62 predicted proteins | sample YNPBryBLVA2012_FD_185814 | JGI IMG/M metagenome (GOLD analysis project Ga0209018, IMG submission 185814) | Anoxygenic and chlorotrophic microbial mat microbial communities from Yellowstone National Park, USA - YNP Bryant BLVA 2012 (SPAdes)... ...
CCGGACCACGGACGTGACCGGTGTGGTGAAGCTGCCCGAGGGGGTGGAGATGGTGATGCCGGGCGACAACGTGAATCTGGAGGTGGAGCTGATCAGCCAGGTGGCCATGGAGAAGGGCCTGCGCTTCGCCATCCGGGAAGGCGGCCGGACGGTGGGCGCGGGCACGGTCACCGAGGTGCTGGAGTAGGCGGCTCGGGGACGGCGATGAAAGAGCGCATTCGCATCCGTTTGAAAGCTTACGATCACCGGGTCCTGGATCAGTCCACCAGCGAGATCGTGGAGACGGCCAAGAGGACCGGGGCGGAGGTGGCCGGGCCGATCCCGCTGCCCACGGTGAAGAACCGCTTTACGGTGAACCGCTCGCCGCACGTGGACAAGAAATCGCGGGAGCAGTTCGAGATCCGGACGCACAAGCGGTTGCTGGACATCCTGGAGCCCAAGCAGGAGACGGTGGATGCGCTGATGCGGTTGGACCTGCCGGCCGGGGTGGACGTGGAGATCAAGGCTTTCGGCAGGGAGAAGAAATGAGCCGGGAAGGCGCGGGCCCGGGCGGCGGGACGGCCTTCGGCGGGGCGGAGCAGGTGGTTTGGAGATGATCCCAGGAATCCTCGGCAAAAAGATCGGCATGACACAGATCTTCCGGCCGGACGGGCAGGTGGTGCCGGTGACCGTGCTGAAGGCCGGACCCTGCGTGGTGGTGCAGCGCAAGACGCCGCTCCGGGACGGCTACGACGCGGTGCAACTGGGGCTGCTGGAGTTCGTGAAGAGCGCGCGGCTGAACAAGCCGATGAAGGGACACCTGGCGCGGGCGGGAGCGGACGGGATCCGGTTTCTGCGCGAGCTGCGGCTGCGGCCGGGGGACGAGGACTTCAAGCCGGGCGACCGGGTGTTGGTGGACCAGTTCCGGCCTGCGGACCGTGTGGACGTGACGGGCGTCAGCAAGGGGCGGGGCTTTGCGGGCTTCGTCAAGCGGCACCACTTCCGGGGCGGGGCGGCGACGCACGGCTCGATGTTTCACCGGGCGCCGGGTTCGATCGGGGCCTCGAGCTTCCCCTCGCGGGTCTGGCCCGGGCAGCGGATGGCGGGGCACATGGGGAATCAGCGGGTGACGGTGCGGAACCTGGAGGTCGTGGAGGTGAACGCCGAGGACAACCTGCTGGTCGTCAAAGGCGCGGTGCCGGGGCCCAACGGCGGCTACGTGGTGGTGCGCCGGGCCAAGAGGTGAAGCGATGCCGGTGGTGGACGTCTACGATCTGAACAACCGGAAGGTGGGCGAGCTGGAGCTGGCCGACGAGGTCTTCGGGGCGGAGGTCAACGAGGCGCTGCTGTACGAAGCGGTGCGGCACTACCTGGCCTGCCGGCGGCGGGGCACGGCGAAGACCAAGACGCGGGGCGAGGTGGCCGGCTCGGGCCGCAAGCTGTGGAGGCAGAAAGGGACGGGGCGGGCGCGCATGGGTTCGATCCGCTCGCCGCTGTGGCGGCACGGGGGCACGGTGCACGGCCCGCAGCCGCGGGATTACAGCTACCGGCTGCCGCGCAAGATGCTGCTGGGGGCGCTGCGCTCGGCGCTTTCGGCCAAGCTGCGGGACGGGGAGCTGAAGATCATCCAGTCCTTCAGCCTGCCGGATCACAAGACGCGCACGATGCGGGGGGCGCTGGAGCGGTTGGAGGCGGGCCGCACGGTGCTGCTGGTGGAGAACGAAGACAACCGGAACCTGGCGCTGGGTTCGCGCAACCTGCCCGGGGTGACGCTGCGGGCCAGCCGGGAGCTGACGACCTACGACCTGCTGGGCCATGAGCGGGTGCTGATGTCGGAGGCGGCCGCCAGGAAGCTTTCCGAGGGGCTGAAGCCATGAACCTGTACGAAGTGATACGCCGGCCGCTGGTGACCGAGAAGGCGCTGACCAAGAAGGAGAGCGAGCGGACGCTGTGCTTCGAGGTGCCGGTGCGGGCCAACAAAAGCCAGATCCGGGCGGCGGTGGAGAAGATCTTCAAAGTGAAGGTGGAAGAGGTGCGGACGGCCACCCTGGCGGGCAAGATGCGGCGCCGGGGCCGGTTCAGCGGCTATCGGCCGGACTGGAAGAAGGCCTACGTGAAGCTGAAGGCGGGGCAGAAAGTGCCCGAGTACCTGGAGGTCTGAGGTGGCGATCAAGAGTTATCGGCCCTATACGCCGACGCGGCGCTTCCAGACCGTGCTGGCGCGGGAGGAGATCAGCAAGCAGGTTCCGGAGAAATCGCTGACCGAGGGTCTGAAGAAGTCGGGCGGGCGGAACAATCGGGGGCAGATCACCGCCTGGTTCCGGGGCGGCGGGCACAAGCGCTGCTACCGGGTGATTGATTTCAAGCGGGACAAGATCGGGGTGCCGGCGCGGGTGGCGGCGATCGAGTACGACCCGAACCGTTCGGCGCGGATCGCGCTGCTGCATTACCGGGACGGGGAGAAGCGCTACATCCTGCATCCGGTGGGACTGGAGGTGGGCCAGACGGTGGTCTCGGGGCCGGAGGCGGACATCCTGGTGGGCAATGCACTGCCGCTGAGGAACATTCCGGCCGGGACGATGGTGCACAACGTGGAGTTGCGGCCGGGCAAGGGAGGGCAACTGGCGCGCTCGGCGGGGGCGGCGGTGCAGTTGGTTTCCAAGGAGGGCGATTACGCGCTGATCAAGCTGCCCTCGGGCGAGGTGCGCAAGGTGCTGCTGGATTGCATGGCGACCGTGGGGCAGGTGGGCAACCTGGACCACGAGAACGTGTCGCTGGGCAAGGCGGGGCGCAGCCGGTGGTTGGGGCGGCGGCCGCACAACCGGGGGGTTTCGATGAACCCGGTGGATCACCCGCACGGGGGCGGCGAGGGGAAGACCTCCGGAGGAAGGCATCCGGTGACGCCCTGGGGCCAGCCGACGCGAGGTTTCAAGACGCGGCGCAACAAGCGGACCGACCGCTACATCGTGAGCCGGAGGGGGAAGAAGTAGCATGGGCCGCTCGCTGAAGAAGGGACCGTTCACCGACGAGCACCTGCTCGAGAAGGTGCGGGAGCTGAACGAGCGCAACGAGAAGAAGGTGGTCCGCACTTGGTCGCGGCGCTCGACGATCGTGCCGGAGTTCGTGGGGCACACCCTGGCGGTGCACAACGGCAAGAAGTTCATCCCGGTCTACATCACCGAGAACATGGTGGGGCACAAGCTGGGGGAGTTCGCGCCCACGCGGATTTTCAAGGGCCACGCGGCCAAGGGGGAGAAGACCGCCAAGCCGGCCTGAGGGAGGAGCGAGCCAGATGCAAGCCAGAGCGGAGGCCAGATACATTCGGGTTTCGCCGCGCAAGGCGCGGCTGGTGGTGGATTTGATCCGGGGCCGGAAGGCGGGCGAGGCGCTGACCATCCTGCGGACGACCAACAAGCGGATTGCGCCGGTGGTGGAGAAGGTGCTGCGCTCGGCGATTGCGAACGCCGAGCAGAGCGCCAGCGAGGTGGACGTGGACGAGCTGGTGGTGCGGGAGGCGTATGTGAACGAGGGGCCGCGGATGAAGCGGATCCGGCCGGCGCCGATGGGGCGGGCGTACCGCTACCAGCGGCGGATGGCGCACATCGCGATCACGCTGGGGGAGGCGGAGAAGTAAATGGGGCAGAAGGTTCACCCGTACGGTTTCCGCGTGGGCTACACCAAGACCTGGCGGTCGCGCTGGTTCGCCAAGCAGGACTATGCGCGGCTGCTGATGGAGGATCTGGAGCTGAAGGAGAGCCTGCGCGAGCGGCTGAAGGCGGCCGGGGTCAGTTCGATCGAGGTGGATCGTCCGGGCAACAAGCTGCGGATCACGATTCGGACCTCGCGCCCGGGGATCATCATCGGGCGCAAGGGGGCCGAGATCGAGAAGCTCAAGCAGGACCTGGCCGCGAAGACCAAGCGGGAAGTGTTCATTGACATCCAGGAAGTGCACAAGCCGGAGCTGGACGCGCAACTGGTGGCCGAATCCATCGCGCTGCAACTGGAGAAGCGGGTGGCGTTCCGGCGGGCGATGCGCAAGGCGGTGGACTCGGCGCTGCGCTTCGGCTCGAAGGGGATCAAGGTGCGGGTGTCGGGCCGGCTGAACGGGGCGGAGATTGCGCGCAGCGAGTGGTACCTGCAAGGGCAACTGCCGCTGCACACGCTGCGGGCGGACATAGATTACGGCTTCAGCCAGGCCTACACGACCTACGGGGTGATCGGGGTGAAGTGCTGGATCTACCGGGGCGAGATCATGGCGCCGCACGCCCGGCGGCCGGGGCTGGAGCCCGAGCCGCGGCGGCTGGTGCGAGAGCGGCGGGAGCGGGCGCCGCGAGCGGCCGCTCCGGCGCCGGCGGTCCCGGCCGAGGCGGCCGCAGCGATCGTGCAGCCGCCGCCGGTCGAAACGGCCGGCGGAGCGGCGAGGGCGCCGATCACGCCGCCGCTGGCGCCGCCCCAGCCGGCCTGGAAGGAGGAAGTGAAGCCGGCCGGCGGAGGGGCGGGCGGCGAGAGCAAGCTGGGGCAGGAGAGCTGAGCCATGTTGATGCCCAAGAAGGTGAAGTACCGCAAGCAGCACCGGGGCCGGAGGAAGGGCAAGGCCTGGCGGGGCAACTCGCTGGCCTTCGGGGACTACGGCCTGAAGGCGCTGGAGTGCGCCTGGGTGAGCGACCGGCAGATCGAGGCGGCGCGGATCGCGATCACGCGTTTCGTCAAGCGGGGCGGGAAGGTCTGGATCCGGATCTTCCCGGACAAGCCGATCACCAAGAAGCCTGCCGAGAGCCGGATGGGCAAGGGCAAGGGAGCGCCGGAGGGCTGGGTGGCGGTGGTGCGTCCGGGACGGGTGCTGTTCGAGATGGAGGGCGTGCCGCAAGAGACGGCCGAGGAGGCCATGAAGCTGGCGGCGCACAAGTTGCCGATGGCGACGCGGTTCGTGGCGCGGCCGGCGGTGGAGTGAGGGATGAAAGCGGAGAAGTTCCGGGAGCTGGAGACCAGGGAGCTGGAAGGCCAGGCGCGGGAGATCAGCGAGCAGTTGTTTTACCTGCGTTTCAAGATCTCGATGGGCCAGAGCGAGGGCCTGAAGAAGTACCGGGCGCTCAAGAAGGATTACGCGCGGGTGTTGACGATCCTGCGGGAACGGCAGTTGGCGGCCGGCGGGGAGAGCAAGGGCTGAGCCATGGCGGAGGAACGATCCCAGGGGCGGAAGCAGGAGAAGGTGGGTGTGGTGGTCTCGACCCGGATGCGCAAGACGATCGTGGTGGAGGTGGCGCGGCGAACGCCGCACCCGCTGTACAAGAAGATCGTGACCCGGCGCAAGAAGTTCTACGCGCACGACGAGCAGGGAGAGGCGCGGGTGGGGGACACGGTGCGGATCATCGAATCGCGGCCGCTGAGCCGGCTGAAGCGCTGGCGGCTGGCGGAGGTGGTGAGGCGGTCGGCGCTGCCGGAGGCGGAAGAGCCGGCGGAACTGGTCTGAGGAGGGCGCGATGATCGGAATGCGGACCATTCTGGAGGTGGCCGACAACAGCGGGGCCCGCAAGCTTCAGTGCATCCTGCCGCAGGGCGGTGACAAGGGCTTGCGGGCGGGGCTGGGGGACGTGGTCACCGCCAGCGTGAAGGAGGCGACGCCGGATTCGGCGATCAAGAAGGGCAAGGTGGTGCGCTGCGTGATCGTGCGGATGCGCAAGGAGACGCGGCGCAAGGACGGGACCTACATCCGGTTCGACTCGAACGCGGCCGTGCTGATCAACCAGGAGGGCGAGCCGGTGGGGACGCGGGTGTTCGGCCCGGTGGCGCGGGAGTTGCGGGAGAAGCGGTTCATGAAGATCGTGTCGCTGGCGCCGGAGGTGCTGTGATGGCGGGGCGGAAGGGAGCGGGCCAGAAGCTGCGGATCCACCTGCGCAAGGACGATGTGGTGGAGGTGATCGCGGGGCGGGATCGGGGCAAGCGAGGCCGGGTGCTGAGCGTGGACCGGCGCAAGGGGCGGGTGCTGGTGGAAGGGATCATGCTGGTGAAGCGGCACACGCGGCGCAACCCGGCGCGGCAGATCAAGGGGGGCATCGCGGAGCGGGAGAGTCCGATCGCGGTGGCCAATGTGATGCTGGTCTGCCCGAGCTGCGGTCCGGTGCGCGTGGGGCACAAGGTGGTGCAGGCGGGAGGCAAGGTGCGGCGGACGCGGATCTGCCGCAAGTGCGGGGCGCCGCTGGAGAAGAAGGCGTGAGGGAGGCGGCGATGGCGGCCAGGTTGAAGGAGCACTACCGCAAGACGGTGGCGCCGGCGCTGATGAAGGAGTTCGGCTACCGGAACCTGATGGCGGCGCCGCGGCTGGAGAAGATCACGGTGAACATGGGGCTGGGGGAAGCCAGCCAGAACCCGAAGCTGATGGACGGTGCGGTGCAGGAACTGGCGCTGATCACGGGCCAGCGGCCGGTGGTGACGCGGGCGCGGAAGTCCATCGCGGCCTTCAAGCTGCGCACGGGCATGACGATCGGGTGCATGGTGACGGTGCGGGGGGACCGGATGTACGAGTTTCTGGACCGGCTGATGAACGTGGCGCTGCCGCGGGTGCGGGACTTCCGGGGCCTGTCGCCCAAGAGCTTCGACGGGCGGGGCAATTACACCCTGGGGTTGCGGGACCAGTTGGTGTTTCCGGAGATTGACTACAACAAGGTGGACAAGATCAAGGGCATGAACATCACGATCACGACGACGGCGCGGACCGACGCCGAGGGTCTGGCCTTGCTGCGGCATCTCGGCATGCCCTTCCGGCAGTGAGGGGGAACCAGGAGAGGGCATGGCGACGACAGCCAAGATCGCAAAGGACAAGAAGCTGGCGCAGGCCAAGGCGAGCGGCCGGCGAAAGCTGCGCTGCCGGCACCGGAACCGCTGCTGGCGGTGCGGGCGGCCGCGGGGCTTTCTGCGGAAGTTCCAGTTGTGCCGGATCTGCTTCCGGCAGTTGGCGCTGGCGGGGGAGATCCCGGGCGTGATCAAAGCCAGTTGGTAGGAGGTCCCAGGGGTGACGACGGACACGATCGCGGACATGCTGACCAGGATCCGCAACGCGCTGCGGGCGCGGCATCCGAAGGTGGACGTGCCGGCCTCGCGGCTGAAGACGGAGATTGCGCGGGTGCTGAAGGAGGAGGGCTACATCCTCAACTACAAGGTGGCCGAGGAAGGCCCGCGCAAGACGATCAAGATCTATCTGAAGTACCAGGAGAACAACCAGCCGGTGATCACGCGGCTGGTGCGTGTGTCGCGGCCGGGCTGCCGGGTGTACGTGGGGCGGGAGGAAATCAAGCCGGTGCTGGGCGGGATGGGGATCTCGATCCTGACGACGCCGAAGGGAGTGATGACGGGGCGGCAGGCGCGGCGGGAAGGAGTGGGCGGAGAGGTTCTCTGCCAGGTGGAGTAAGGGAGGCCGAGCGGGCGCACAGGGCCCTGAAGAGGCGAGCATGTCGAGGATTGGCAAGAAACCGATCGGGATACCGCAGGGCGTGAAGGTCAGCATCGGCGCGGAGCTGACGGTGGAAGGTCCCAAGGGCCGGCTGACGGTGCCGATCCCGGCGGGCATTCGAGTGGAGCAGCGCGACGGGCAGTTGGAGGTGAAGCGCGAAGACGAGCGGCACGCGGCGCTGCACGGGCTGACGCGGGCGCTGGCGGCGAACGCGGTGCAAGGGGTATCGAGCGGGTTCGTGCGGGAGCTGGACATCGTGGGGATCGGCTACCGGGCGGAGCAGAAAGGGCGGGTGTTGGCGCTGAGCCTGGGCTATTCGCATCCGATCGAGTTCGTGCTGCCGCGGGGCGTGGAGGCCCGGGTGGAAAAGGGGACGCACATCGTGGTGAGCGGAGCGGACAAGCAGTTGGTGGGGCAGGTGGCGGCGAACCTGCGGGCGCTGCGGCCGCCGGATCCGTACAAGCAGAAGGGGATCCGGTACACCGGGGAGAGGCTGCGCAAGAAGGTGGGCAAGACCGGAGCGGGAAGCAAATGATCCGGAAGGTTCCCAGGAACGAAATGCGATTGCGGATCCACCGGCGGATCCGGCGGAAGCTGCGGGGCACGGCGGAGCGGCCGCGGCTGGCGGTGTACCGGAGCCTGAAGCACATCTACGCGCAGTTGATAGACGACGGGCGCGGCCGGACGCTGGCGGCGGCCTCGTCGCTGGAGAAGGGTGCGGGCCTGGCCAAGGGAGGCAACGTCGAGGGAGCGCGGGAGGTGGGACGGCTGATCGCGCAGCGGGCCCTGGAGCAGGGCGTGCGGCGGGTGGTGTTCGATCGCGGGGGCTACCTGTATCACGGACGGGTGAAGGCCCTGGCGGAGGCGGCGCGGGAGGCGGGTCTGGAGTTCTAGCGATGGCGGCAGCGGCGACGGGGAAACCGATGGATCCGGCGGGACTGAATCTGAAGGAGCACGTGGTCTCGATCAACCGGGTGACGAAGGTGGTCAAGGGGGGCAAGAACCTGAGCTTTTCGGCGCTGGTGGTGGTGGGCGACCCGGAGGCCAAGGTGGTGGGCTTCGCGACCGGAAAGGCGCGGGAGGTGCCCTCGGCGATCAAGAAGGCGATCGAGGCGGCCAAGAAGAACCTGCGCAAGGTGAACGTGAAGGAGGGGACGATCCCGCACGCGGTGCTGGGGCGGTTCGGCAGCGGGGAAGTGCTGCTGAAGCCGGCGCCGGAAGGGACGGGGGTGATTGCGGGGGGCGCGGTGCGGGCGGTGATGGAGGCGGCCGGGATTGCCAACGTGGCGGCCAAGTCCATCGGTTCGCACAATCCGCACAACGTGGTGCGGGCGACGATGGACGCGCTGATGCAGTTGCGGGACCGGGAGGCGGTGGCGCAGATGCGGGGCCTGCCGCCGGACAAGCTGTAGGGAGATCTCCGATGGCGGAGGGCAAGATCAAGATCCAACTGGTGCGGAGCATGATCGGGCGGCCCGAGAAGCAGCGGCGGGTGGTGCGCGGATTAGGCTTGCGGCGGCTGAACCAGGTGGTGGAGCGGCCGGATACGCCGGCGATCCGCGGGATGGTGCGCAAGATACCGCATCTGGTGAGGATCGTGGAGTAGGGGGAGAAGGCGATGAACCTGAGCGAACTGAAGCCGCCGGCCGGGCAGAAGCACGTCAAGCGGCGGGTAGGTCGCGGGATGGGAAGCGGGCGCGGCAAGACGGCGGGCCGGGGGACCAAGGGACAGAAGTCGGTGAGCGGGTTCCGCCGGATGCGAGGATTCGAGGGGGGCCAGATGCCGTTTCACCGGCGTCTGCCCAAGCGAGGTTTCACGAACCTCTTCAAGAAGCGATATGCGATCGTGAACGTGGGCCGGCTGGAGAAGCTGGAGGGGGACAGCTTCAGTCCGGAGAGCCTGCTGGAGCGGCGGGTGATCCGGAAGCTGGGCGACGGGCTGAAGGTTCTGGGCGGGGGCGAGCTGAGGCGGCCCATCCGGGTGCGGGCGCACCTGGTGTCGAAAGCGGCGTGGGAGAAGATCCAGGCGGCGGGCGGTTCGGTGGAGCTGATCGGAGGGAGCCGAGGCTAGCCTGAGGGCGAGGCGCCATGCAGAAGTTCTTCGAGGCGGTGGCCAACATCTTCCGGATCCCGGATCTGCGCAAGCGGGTGCTGTTCACGCTGGCGCTGCTGGCGGTGTACCGGTTCGGCGGGCACATCCCGACGCCGGGGATCAATGCGCTGCGGCTGGAGCAGTTCTTTGAGCAGAACCAGGGGACGGTGTTCGGCTTCATTGATCTGTTTTCGGGGGGGATGTTCCGGCGGCTGACGATCTTCGCCCTGGGGATCATGCCCTACATCACGGCCTCGATCATCCTCCAGTTGCTGACGGTGGTGATCCCGACGCTGGAGAAGCTCCAGAAGGAGGGGGAGCTGGGGCGGCGCAAGATCACGCAGTGGACGCGCTACCTGACGATCGGGCTGTCGGCCATGCAGAGCTTCGGGATCGCGACGGCGCTGATGAACTCCGAGGGAGGGTTCGTGCTGAATCCCGGCTTCGGCTTCGTGCTGATGACGATGCTGACGCTGACCACGGGGACGACGTTCATCATGTGGCTGGGCGAGCAGATCTCCGAGCGGGGCATCGGCAACGGGATGTCGCTGATCATTTTCACGGGGATCGTGGTGGGGCTGCCGCGGGCGATCGCGGAGATCTACACGCACGTGTTCGTGACGCGGCAGTGGAGCGCGCTCCAATTGATCCTGATTCTGCTGATGATGGTGGCGGTGGTGGCCTTCATCGTGCTGGTGGAGCGGGGCGAGCGGCGGATTCCGGTGCAGTACGCCAAGCGGGTGGTGGGGCGGCGGCTGATGGGCGGCCAGTCCACGCACCTGCCGCTGAAGGTGAATGCGGGGGGAGTGATCCCGGTGATCTTCGCCAGCTCGATTCTGACCTTCCCGCAGACGCTGGCGCTGGTGCCGGCGGTGAAGAACATTCCCTGGCTGAGCGCGATGCTGGGAGCGATCCGGCACGGGGAGCCGCTGTACGCGGTGCTGTACGTGGCCGGGATCATGTTCTTCTGCTTCTTCTACGTTTCGATCATCTTCAACCCGAACGAAGCGGCCGACAACATGCGGCGCTACGGGGGCTTCATTCCGGGGATCCGGCCGGGGCGGAACACGGCCGAGTACATGAACCAGATCCTGACCAAGATCACGGTGGTGGGGGGGCTGTATCTCTCGGTGCTGTCGCTGATCCCGGAGATCATGATTTCGGGGATCAAGCTCCAGCACCTGCCGCTGGTGGGCAACTGGATTGACGCCTACTTCCCGCGCTGGCTGCTGGACGGATTGGGGGTGTCGTTCTACTTCGGCGGGACGTCGCTGCTGATCGTGGTGGGGGTGGCGATGGACACGGTGAATCAGATCGAGGCGCAACTGATCATGCGGCACTACGAAGGATTCACGCCGCGGGCGGGGCGGATTCGCGGGCGGCGGAGCGTGTTCTGAGATGGGCGAGGCGGTGATCCTGCTGGGGCCGCCCGGCTCGGGCAAAGGGACGCAGGCGGTGCTATTGGCGGAACGGACGGGCGCGCCGCACGTCTCGACGGGAGACATTCTGCGGGAGCACGTGGCGGCGGGGGACGAGCTGGGACGGCGGGTGCAGGCGATCATGAAGGCCGGCCAGCTCGTGCCGGACGAGCTGGTGAACCAGATCGTGGAGGAGCGGCTGAGCCGGCCGGACTGCGCGGGCGGCTGCATCCTGGACGGCTATCCGCGGACGCTGGAGCAGGCCCGGCTGCTGGGGGAGCTCCTCGAGCGGCGGGGCCTGAAGGCGGTGGTGGTGAACCTGGCGACCGACTACGAAGTGATCGTGGCGCGGATCACGGCGCGGCGGCAATGTCCGGCGTGCGGGGCCTCCTACAATCTGATCACGAACCCGCCGCGGGAGGACGAGGTTTGCGACCGGGACGGGACGAAGCTGGCGCGGCGGGAGGACGATAGCGAAGCGGTGATGCGGCGGCGCTGGGAGGCGTACCAGAGGCAGACGCGGCCGCTGCTGGAGTACTACCGGGAGGCGGCGGCGCGGTTTTACGAAGTGAGCGGGGACCGAGGGAGGCCGGAGGAGATCGCGGGCCGCATTCTGGAGCTGATCCGGCAGGGATGATCGTTCGCAAGACACCGGCGGAGTTGGAGAAGATGCGGCGGGCGGGTCTGCTGGTGTGGCGGGTGTTGAAGGAGCTGGAGAAGATGATCCAGCCCGGCGTGACGACGCTGGATTTGGAAGAAGCGGCCGAGCGGCTGATTCGGGAGGCGGGGGCGCGGCCGGCGTTCAAGGGCTACTACGTGGCGGCGGCGGGACGGCGGTATCCGTTCGTGTTGTGCACCTCGGTGAACGAGGAGGTGGTGCACGGGATGCCGTCGGCGCGGCGGGTGCTGAAAGAGGGAGACATCGTTTCGATAGACACGGGGGTGGAGCTGGAAGGCTACTACGGGGACTCGGCGGTGACGGTGCCGGTGGGGCGGGTGAGCGAGGAGACCGAGCGGCTGCTGCGGGTGACGCGGGAGGCGCTGGAGCGTGCGATCGAGCAGGTGCGGGAGGGCAACCGGCTGCTGGAGGTGAGCGGGGCGGTGGAGCGGCACGTGAGGGAGGCGGGGTTTTCGGTGGTGCGGGAGTACGTGGGGCACGGGATCGGGACGCAGCTTCACGAGGCGCCGCAGGTGCCCAACTACGTGGACCGCAAGAGCGAGAACCCGCGTCTGAAGGAAGGGATGGTGCTGGCGATCGAGCCGATGGTGAACGCCGGGGGGGCGGGAGTGCGGCTGCTGCCGGACCACTGGACGGCGGTGACCCAGGACGGCTCGAACTCGGCGCATTTCGAGCACTGCGTGGCGGTGACGGCCAACGGGCCGTGGGTGCTGACGCGGCCGGAGGGGGTGCAGTGAGCGAGGGGCGGGAAAGGGGCCGGGCGGCGGGCGAGGAAGGGCGAGTCGTGGAGCTGCTGCCGCAGGCGACCTACCGTGTGGAGACGGAGTCGAGGCGGCAGGTGCTGGCGCACGCGGCGGCGGCGAGCCGGCGGAATTACGTGCGGCTGCGGCCCGGGGACCGGGTGAGGGTGGAGATCTCCTCGCGGGATCCGAGGCGGGGCCGGATCACGGAGGTGCTGGAGGGGCCGGGGCGATCGGGCTGAGCCGGCGGGCGGGAGGACGAGATGAAGGTACGAGCATCGGTGAAGAAGATCTGCGACAAGTGCAAGGTGATCCACCGCAAGGGCGTGGTGCGGGTCATCTGCGAGAAGCCGAAACACAAGCAGCGTCAGGGATGAAGGAGGCGAGATGGCGCGCATAGCGGGCGTGGATTTGCCGGCGCGGAAGCGGGTGGAGATCGGGCTGACCTACATTTACGGGATCGGGCGGGCGCGATCGAACTCGATTCTGCACCGTGCGGGAGTGGATCCGAACAAGAAGGTGGCGAACCTGAGCGAGGAGGAGATCAACCGGATCCGCCTGATCATCGAGCAGGAAGGGGCGGTGGAAGGAGACCTGCGCAAGGAGGTCTCCATGAACATCAAGCGGCTGATCGAGATGGGATCGTACCGCGGGCTGCGGCACCGGCGCGGGCTGCCGGTGCGGGGCCAGCGGACGCACACCAACGCGCGGACGCGGAAGGGGCCGCGGCGGGGCACGATCGCCAACAAGAAGAAGTCCACCGCCAAGACGTAGCGGGGCGGGGAGGTTGAGGAGCAGGCATGGCGAAAGCAGGGGCGAAGGCCACCAAGAAGAAGACCTTCAAGAAGAAGGAGAAGAAGAACGTGCCGGCCGGGGTGGTGCACATCCAGGCGACGTTCAACAACACGATCGTGACGGTGACGGATCCGGCGGGCAACACGGTGTGCTGGTCGAGCGCGGGCGCGCTGGGTTTTCGGGGATCGCGCAAGGGGACGCCGTTTGCGGCGCAGCAGGCGGCGCTGGCGGCGGCCACCAAGGCCAAGGAGGCCGGGATGCGGCAGGTGGAAGTGCGGGTGAGCGGGCCGGGGGCGGGCCGGGAATCGGCCATCCGGACGCTGGCGACGGTGGGCCTGGAGGTGAAGGCGATCCGGGACGTGACGCCGATCCCGCACAACGGCTGCCGGCCGCCGAAGCGGCGGCGAGTGTAGGTTTCATGGAGGACAAGCCGGCAGGAGGAAGGCCCGGGAGGGCCGTAAACTGCACCGCAGCAGAGCGGTAAGGAGGAAGATTGGCTCGATACATCGGTCCGGTGTGCCGGCTGTGCCGGCGCGAGGGAATGAAGCTCTTCCTGAAGGGGGAGCGGTGCCACAGCGAGAAGTGTGCGATCGAGAAGCGGAACTTCGTGCCCGGGCAGCACGGCAAGGAGCGGAAGCCGAAGCTGGTGGGCTACGGACTTCAGCTTCGCGAGAAGCAGAAGGTGAAGCGGATTTACGGCTTGCAGGAGCGGCAGTTCCGGAACCTGTTCGAGAAGGCGGCGCGGGCCAAGGGGGTGACGGGCGAGACGCTGCTGAGCCTGCTGGAGCGGCGGCTGGACAATGTGGTGTACCGGATGGGCCTGGGGACCAGCCATGCGCAGTGCCGGCAACTGGTGCGGCACGGGCACTTTCTGGTGAACGGGCGGCGGGTGAACATTCCCTCGTACCTGACGCAGGTCCATGACGTCGTGGAGGTGAGGGAGAAGAGCCGGAACAACCCGACGATCCTGGCGGCGCGGGACGCGACGGCGCACGCGCCGGCGCCGAACTGGCTGGAAGTGGACCGGGAGGCGATGCGGGGGCGAGTGATCGCGCTGCCCAAGAGAGAGGATCTGGTGCAGATCCAGGTGAACGAACGGCTGATCGTGGAGCTGTACTCCAAGTAAGGGGAGGGAGCGAGGCGGAAGGCAGGAGGAGCGGCAAGCATGTTCAAAGGGTTTCAGAAGCCGAAGAGGCTGGTGGCCAACACGGAGACGTTGACGGACCGCTACGGGATGTTCACGGCGCAGCCGTTCGAGCGGGGTTTCGGGACGACGATCGGCAACAGCCTGCGGCGGATCCTGCTGAGCTCGATTGAGGGGGCGGCGATCACGGCGGTGAGGATCGAGGGGGTGGAGCACGAATTCAGCCCGATTCCCGGGGTGGTGGAGGACGCGACCGACATCATTTTGAACCTGAAGCAGGTGCCGTTCAAGATGATCGGGGAGGGGGTGAGGACGGCGCGGATCAACGTGGAGCAGCCCGGGGAGGTGCTGAGCGGGCACATCGAGACGGACGCGGAGGTGGAGGTGCTGGACCGGACGATCCACATCGCGACGGTAGGGGAGGGGGGGAAGCTGGCGGTCGAGATGCGGATCAAGCGGGGCCGGGGCTACGTGAGCGCGGAGCGGAATTTCGACGAGGACCTGCCGGTGGGATTCATTCCGATTGACTCGGTGCACTCGCCGGTGCGCAAGGTGAACTTCTTCGTGGAAAACGCGCGGCTGGGGCAGATGACGGATTACGACAAGCTGACGCTGGAGGTGTGGACGAACGGGACGATCTCGCCGCAGGACGCGATCGGGCAGGCGGCGAAGTTGCTGAAGGATCACATGAGCATCTTCATCAACTTCGAGGAGCTGCCGGAGGCGGTCGAGGAGCCGGCCGAGCGGGCGATGGACCAGATGGAGGAGGTGCTGAGCCGCTCGGTGGACGAGCTGGAGCTGAGCGTCCGGTCGTACAACTGCCTGAGGAACGCGAACATCCAGACCATCCGGGACCTGGTGCAGCGGACCGAAGCCGAGATGCTGCGGACGAAGAACTTCGGGCGGAAGTCGCTGAACGAGATCAAAGAGATTCTGCGGGGCCTGGGCCTGCAATTCGGGATGAAGTTCGACGCGCAGGGGCGGCTGATCGTGCCGGCGGCGCCGGCGGCGGCGAGCGAAGCGCGGCCGGAACAGCCGGAGGAAGCCGTGGCGCCGGAGGCGGCCGGGGCGGGCGAGGAGGCGCGCCCGGCGGAGCAGGAGCCGTTGAGCGAGTAGGAGGCGGCGGTGAGGCACAAGCGAGCGGGATACAAGCTGGGGCGGGCGCGAGACGAGCGGGTGATGCTGCTGAGGAACCTGGTGACGAGCGTGATCCAGCAGGAGCGTGTGATCACGACGGTGACCAAGGCGAAGGCGGCCAAGCCGCTGGTAGACCGGATGATCACGCTGGCCAAGCGGGACAGCCTGCACAGCCGGCGGCTGGCGGCGGCGTTTCTGAAGACGCCGGCGGCGGTCAAGAAGCTGTTCGACACGCTGGGAGCGCGGTTCGGGCAGCGGCAAGGGGGGTACTGCCGGATCGTGCGGCTGGGTGCGCGGCAAGGGGACGGGGCGGAGCAGGCGATGCTGGAGCTGGTGGGATCGCAGTTGGTCAAGCGGGCGGCGGAGCGCGCCAAGCGGCGGGAGGAGCGGCTGAAGCGGTTGCGCGAGGGCCGGGAAGGGGAAGAGGACCAGCAGGGCGGTCGCTGAGGGCCGGGCGCGGCAGGGAGGGGCGCTCGGAGATCAGGGCTACTCAGGGAAGTCGGGGCGCCCGCGGCGCTCCAACCAATCCAACAAGTGAGCGATGGAGCCGGTGGCCAGGGCGATACAGGTGTCGGCGGCGCCGTAGTAGAGGTTCAGGGAGTCGCCGTCGGGGCCGATGGTGTAGCCGCAGGGGAAAACGACGTTGGCGACGTCGCCCTGGCGCTCGTAGGGTTCCTCGGGGCCGAAGATCCAGTCATCGCCGCGCAACAGGCAGCGCTCCGGGGTGGCCAGATCGAACAGGGCGAGGCCGAGGCGATAGAGGCAGCCTGAGGCGGTCTGGCGGACGCCGTGGTAGATGACGAGCCAGCCTTTGGGGGTTTCGATGGGCGGGGGTGAGAGGCCGATTTTGTAGGCGTCCCACCAGGCGCCGCGGCGGGCGCGGAGGATAAGCTTGTGGCTGCCCCAATGGCGGAGGTCGGGGGAATAGGAGATCCACATGTGGCCGGTGCGCTCCCAGGTGGTGACGGGGCGATGGATGAGGGCCCAATGGCCGCCGATGCGGCGGGGCAGGAGGGCGGCGTCCTTGTCTTCCGGGGGCATGATGACGCCGTAGCGCTCGAAGGAGCGGAAGTCCTCGGTGAGGGCCAGGGAGACGCCCGGGCCGCCGGCGGAGAAGGAAGTATAGGTGACGACGTACTGGCGGAGTTCGGGGGCGTAGGTGATGCGCGGGTCTTCGATGCCCCAAAGTTCCTCGGGATGATGAGCGGGATCGGGCAGGAGGGTAGGGGAGGGATCAATGCGCCAGCCGGAGACGCCGTCCTCGGAGCGAGCGGCGCAGAAGTGGGAGAGGCCGCGGCGGTCTTCGACGCGGCACAACAGGAGGGTGGCGCCGTCGGGGAGGCGGGTGGCGCCGGCGTTGAAGACGGTGTTGATGGGGTAGGGCCAGTCGGAGGCGGCGAGGATGGGGTTTCGGGGGTGGCGCCGGAAGAGCTGTTCGTGATGGGCGTTGATCCGGAGATTCATAAGGCTACGAGAGGGAGGCGGAGGCCGGCTGAGGGGCGAAGGGGAAGGGGGCGGCGTCGGCATCAATGACGGCGCCCGCGCGGCGCATTTCGAGCAGGGAGAGAAAAAAGGCGAGGGTGGATTCGGCGCCCTGGTTCTGGTTGACGCGGTCGGGGTGGAGGCCGTCGCGGCAACCGCCGGTGGAGGGGTCGTAGAGGGGAAGGCCGAGGTCGTTGCGGCCGAGGAACCATTCAAAGGCGCGCTGGGCCTCGAGGCGCCAGCGGGGATCCTGCGTGGCGCGCCAAGCCTCCAAGCAAGCGGCGACGGTGGCGTGGGCTTCGACGGGTTGCTGATCGAAGCGCGCGCGGGGACCGCCGCGGGGGTAGAAGCCGTTGGAGCCGATGGGGACGAGGTGATCGCCGCCGGCGCGCTGGATTTCGATGAGCCAGCCCAAAGCCTCCAGGGCGGTCTGGAGGAGGTCGGGGCGGGCCATGCCCTGGGCGGCCAGCAGGAGGGCATGGGGGAGGGCGGCGTTGGAGTAAGCGAGGATGGGTTCGAACCACGGCCAGTCCGGGCAGCGGTGGGCGCGCCAGAGTTCAAGGAGGCGGGCGGCGAGGCGTTCGCGGGCGTTTTGGGCGGCGCGGTCGCCCGGGAAGCGGCGCAGGTAATGGTGGATGCCGAGGAGGGAGAAGGCCCAGGCGCGGGGGCTGGTGAAAGCGAGGACGGCGGGGAGGGCCAGATCGAAGAGGCGGGCGGCCAGGCCGCGCAAGCCGGGGTTGCGGGAATGGGCGAGGAGGAGTCCGAGGGCGGAAAGGGCGCGGCCGTGGCAGTCTTCCGAGCCGACCTCGTCGAGCCAGCGGCGGTCGTAGGCGAGCTCGTTGCGGAAGCGTCCGTGCGGGGCGTTGAAAGCGTGCCAGAGGAAGGCGAGGTAGCGGGCGGCGGGGATCTGGGTGGGGCCGGTGTCTTCGAGCAGGACGGCGGCTTCGAGGGCGCGGGCGTTGTCGTCGGTGGTGTAGCCTGCGGAGTAGTTGGGGACGGTGAAGACGGCGTGCTGGAGCAAGCCGGTGTCGTCGGTGAGGGCGCGGAGGTGGTCGAGTTTGATTTCGGGGAGTTCGCTGGGGCGCTGATTGAGGGTGATGGCGACGAAGGCGGGCCGCGGGCGGAAGGTGCGCTGGGTGCGGGCGCGGAGGAAGGACTGCATGTAGAGCCGGGCGACGCGGGGCCAGATCATATCGCGGCCGGCGAGGTAGGCGCGTTTGCGCATGGCGTGGCGCTCGGCCTCGTCTTCGAGGAGGCGGATCATGCCGTCGGCGAGGGCGGCGGGATTGCGGAAGGGAGTTAGCAGGCCGCGCCCTTCGGCGAGCAGCTCTTGGGCATACCAGTAGGGGGTGGAGATGACAGCCTTGCCGGCGCCGACGGTGTAGGCGAGGGCGCCGGAGACGATCTGGGCGGGGTTGAGGTAGGGGGTGATGTAGAGGTCGGCGGCGCCGATGAATTCGACCAGCTCCTGGAGGCTGACGAAGCGGTTGTGGAAGACGACGTTGCCGTCCACCGAGCAGGCGCGGGCCAGGCGTTCGAGGGAGAGGCGATAGGACTCGCCGTCGCGGAGGCGGACGTGGGGGTGGGTGGCGCCCAGGACGACGTAGACGAGGTTGGGGAAGCTTTTTAGGACGGGGGGCAGGGCCTGGATGACGTGCTCGATGCCCTTGTTGGGGGAAAGCAGTCCGAAGGTGAGGGCGACGACCTTGCCCTGCAAGCCGAACTGGTCTTTGTAAAAGTTGGGGTCCACGAAGGGGACGTCTGGGATGCCGTGAGGGATGAAGTCAATTTTTTCTTCGGGGACGCCGTAGAGGTCGCGAAGGAAGGCGACGGCGCGGCGGCTCATGACGACGAGGCGATCGGAGAGTTGGGCCAGCTCGAGGAGGACCTGGCGCTGGTGGGGGTCGGGCTGTTCGAGGATGGTGTGGAGGGTGGTGACGACGGCCATGCGGAGTTCGCGCAGGAGAGCGAGGATATGGCTGCCGGCGGGGCCGCCGAAGATGCCGTATTCATGCTGGAGACAGACCAGATCCACGTTGTTGATGTTGAGGAAGTCGGCGGCGCGCTGGTAGGAGGAGAGTTCGTTCTGCTGGAGTTCGAAGCGAACGCGGGGCGGGTAGGGGTAGCCCTCCGGGGTGTCGTTGACGGGGATGGCGAAGCAGGAGAGGTCGGGGAAAGCGGCGGCGAGGGCTTCGCAGAGATCGGTGGTGAAGGTGGCGATGCCGCAGCGGCGGGGCAGGTAGTTGCCGATTACGGCGACGCGACGGAGCGAGTCCTCCCGAGTGCCTCCCATGAGTGGCGCTTAGAAACCATTGTAGCGGGGCGGAGGGGGAGGGGCGTGTAACGCGGGGGAGGGGGATTGCGTCCATCGGGATGACCCTGCCGGCGCTGGCGTTTTGGATCCCGAAGTTGTATGCTCTGCGGAAGCCGGGGAGTGAGGGAACCGGGCTGAGCGGTGGGGGCCGGCCGGCAGGAGAGTTGGCCATGGAGCCCGAGCAACTGGAGAAATACCGTGCCGCACTGGAGGCCAAGCAGGCGGAACTGGTGGAATTGCTGCGGCGGCGGGAGGGGATCGCGATCGAGAAAGCGGCGGACGCGCTGGACGAGGTGCGACTGGCGGCGGACAGGGAGCTGATGATCCACACGCTGGACCGGGAGTCGTTGCGGCTCCGGGAGGTGCGGGCGGCGCTGAAGCGAATCGAGGAGGGGAGCTACGGGATCTGCATGAGCTGCGAGGCGCCGATTCCGAACAAGCGGCTGGAGGCGGTGCCGTGGGCGGCCTACTGCGTCCGGTGCCAGGAAGCGGTGGACGAGCAGCGGGCGCGGGAGCCCGGGGCGGAGGTGCTGGAGGAGTTTTTGGGCGAGCGGGTCTGAGGGCGCTGGGGCGGGGAGGTCTCAGACCTTGGGCAAGGCGGCCATGGCGCGAGCGATTTCGTGCTCGGGGTGGGCGTAGTCCACGAGTTTTCCAGCCAGGTAGTTCTCATAGGCGGACAGATCGAAGTGGCCGTGTCCGCTGAGCGAGAAGAGGATGACGCGGGGACGGCCGAGCCTGCGGGCTTCGAGGGCTTCATCCACGGCGGCACGGATGGCATGAGCGGACTCGGGAGCGGGGAGGATGCCCTCGGTGCGGGCGAACTGGACGGCGGCCTCGAAGACAGTCAACTGGGGGTAGGCGCGGGCCTCGATGAGTCCGTGGGCGAGGAGATGACTGGCCAGCGGGGAGGCGCCGTGGTAGCGCAGGCCGCCGGCGTGGATGCCGGCGGGGACGAAGTCGTGGCCGAGGGTATACATCTTGAGCAGGGGGGTGAGCTTGGAGGTGTCGCCGAAGTCGTAGGCGAAGACGCCGCGGGTGAGGCTGGGGCAGGCGGCGGGTTCGACGGCCATGAGGCGGGCGCTGGAGCGGCCGTTGAGTTTGTCCGGGACCCAGGGGAGAGCGAGGCCGGCGAAGTTGCTGCCGCCGCCGAAGCAGCCGATGACGACGTCCGGTTCCTCGCCGGCGAGGGCCATCTGGCGGCGGGCTTCCAGGCCGATGACGGTCTGGTGAAGCAGGACGTGGTTGAGGACGCTGCCCAGGGAGTAGTTGGTGTCGGCGTGGGTGGCGGCGTCTTCGACGGCCTCGGAGATGGCGATGCCGAGGCTGCCCGGAGAATCGGGGGCGGCGGCGAGGACGGCGCGGCCTGAATTGGTGCGATCGCTGGGGCTGGGGAAGACCTCGGCGCCCCAGGTGTGCATGATCATGCGGCGGTAGGGTTTCTGGTCGTAGCTGACGCGGACCATGTAGACGGTGCAATCGAGTCCGAACATGCGGCAGGCGAGAGCCAGAGCGCTGCCCCACTGACCGGCGCCGGTTTCGGTGGCGAGGCGGCGGATGCCCTCGCGCTTGTTGTAGTAAGCCTGGGCGACGGCGGTGTTGGGCTTATGGCTGCCGGCCGGGCTGACGCCCTCGTACTTGTAGTAGATGTGGGCGGGGGTCTGGAGGGCGTGTTCGAGGCGGCGGGCGCGATAGAGGGGAGTGGGCCGCCAGAGGCGGTAAATGTCGAGGACCTCGCCCGGGATGTCAATTTCGGGCTGAGGGGAGAATTCCTGCTCGATGAGGGCGCGAGGGAAGATGGGCTCGAGTTCGGCGGGAGTGAGGGGTTGAAGTGTAGCGGGGTTGATGGGAGGCGCCATGGGCTGCTGAAGGTAAGGCAGGACGTTGATCCAGGCGGTCGGGATCTGATCTTCGGACAAGAGGAACTTGGTGAGATCGGGCATTCGGAGGACTCCTTCGAGAGAATAAAAGCCTCATTGTAGAACAGGGGAGCGGGCAAGTGTGGGAAGGGTTCAGGGCCGGCGCCTGCGGATGCGGACCATAGAGGAGAGGGCGAGGGCCAGAGTGACGGCGCCGAGGCCGGCGAAGGCGCCGCGCAGGAAGCCGCTGTTCCAGGAGGGGAGGAAGGAGGAAAAGAAGTTGTCTTCCCAGGCGCTCAGGCAGGGGTAGACCAGGAGAACCAAGCCGGCGAGAAAGCCGGCGGAGAGCAGGCTGAGCGAGGCAAGGGTCCGGGCCAGGCGGGAGGAGGGGCGAGGTGCGAGGCTAGCGGGAGGAGAAGCCAGGGAGGGAGGATCGGGCGGAGCGGTCACGCCGCCTCCCCCGGGGACCAGCGGAAGTGGAGTGGCAAGCGGAGCGCGAGCAGGAGGCGAAGGGAGCGGGGGCAGGAATCGCGGACGGGGCGGTAACTGAAGCGGTGATGGGGAGAGGGGCCGAAGGCGGCGAGGGCGTCGAGGTGCTCTGGTGCGGGATAGCCCTTGTGGCGAGCGAGGCCGTAGTGGGGGTAGACGCGATCCCACTCGCACATTTCGGCGTCGCGATGGACTTTGGCGAGGATCGAGGCGGCGGCGATGGAGGAACAACGGGCGTCGCCGTGGATCAAGGGGAGCTGAGGCAGGGGGAGGTCCACGGTGAGGGCGTCGAGGAGGAGGTAGGAAGGTTGGGGATGGAGTTGCTGGAGGGCGCGGCGGAGGGCGAGGCGAGAGGCCTGGAGAATGTTGATCTGGTCAATGACGAAGGCATCCACGGAAGCGACGGCCCAAGCGAGGGCGCGGCGGCGGATCTGGAGGGCGAGAGCCTGGCGCTGGTCGGGGGTGAGGAGTTTGCTGTCGCACAGGCCGGGGATGGGGCGTCGGGGATCGAGGATGACGGCGGCGGCATAGACCGGGCCGAAGAGTGCGCCGCGTCCGGCCTCGTCGGCGCCGGCGACGAAGCGGAAGCCGCGGGAGCGCAAGGAGCGCTCCAGGGCGGCCGAGCAACGGAAAGCGGCGCCGGGGGGCAACTTACTCGCGCTCTTTCAAGCGTGCGGACTTGCCCTTGAGGCCGCGCAAGTAGTAGAGCTTGGCGCGGCGGACCTTGCCGGTGCGGACCAGGTCAATGTGGTCAATGACCGGGGCGTGCAAGGGGAAGATGCGTTCGACGCCGTGGCCGAAGCTGACTTTGCGGACGGTGATGGTCTCGCCCAGGCCGGTGTTCTTGCGGGCGATGACGGTGCCCTCGAAAGCCTGGAGGCGTTCCTTGTCGCCCTCCTTGATCTTGACATGGACGCGGACGGTATCGCCGGGACGGAAGGGGGGGATGTCCTGGCGCTTGTGTTTGCTCACGAATTTTGTCAACAACGCTTGAGTCATGGATTCCTTCCTAAGTTAACCAAATCTGAGGGGCCGGGGGGCGGCTCGGGCGGGGCCTGGCGGGCGAGGAGGTCGGGGCGGAGGCGGGCGGTCTTGAGGAGGGCGGCCTGACGGCGCCAGCGGCGGATTTCGGCGTGGTTGCCGCTCAAGAGGACCTCGGGGACCTTCCAGCCGCGGAAGTCGGCCGGGCGGGTGTACTGGGGGCAGTCGAGGATGCCGAGGTCGGGGCCTGGGGAGCTGAAGGACTCCTCGGTGGCGGAAGCCTGGTTGCCGAGCACGCCGGGCAGCAGGCGGGTGACGACGTCAATGAGGAGTGCGGCGGCCAGTTCGCCGCCGCTCAAGACGAAGTCGCCGACGGAGAGTTCGTCGTCGGCGAGGTGCTCGGCGACCCTTTCATCCACGCCTTCGTAGCGGCCGCAGATCAGGAGGAGTTCCTCGAGGCGGGCGAGCCGGCGAGCGATGAGCTGGTTGAAGAGGCGGCCCTGGGCGGAGAGGAGGATGACGCGGCGGTCGGGGGAGCGCTGGGGCCAGATGGATTCGACGGCGGCGAAGATGGGTTCGGGCTTGAGGACCATGCCCTCGCCGCCGCCGAAGGGGCGGTCGTCCACGGTGCGATGGCGGTCGTGGGTCCAATCGCGGAGGTTGTGGATGAAGATGCGGACGAGGCCGGCCTGGCGGGCGCGTGCGAGGACGCCGCAGTCGAGGGGACCGCGGAAGAAGTCGGGGAAGATGGTGAGGACGTGGAAGGTCATGGGCGGTTGAGGTCTTCGAGGCCGTCGGGCAAATCCACGAGGATGCGGCGGGTCTGGGGGTTGATGTAGGGGCAGAGGGAGCGTGCGAAGGGGATGAGGATTTCGTGGCCGCCCTCCAGAGCGGCGACTTGGAGGAGGCCGACGCCGGGCATGTCGAGCCAGTCGGTGACGACGCCGATGGTGCGGCCGGAGCGGCGATCGAAGACGCGGCAGCCGAGGAGGTCGGCCTGGTAGAAGCAGCCGGGGGGAGGCTGGGGCCGGTGGTGGGTTGGGATGAGGAGTTCAGCGCCGGCCAGTGCCCGTGCGGCGGCGATGGAATCCACGCCGTGGAGTTTGAGGATGATCCTGCCGCGATAGGGCCGAGCGGAGAGGAGGCGGACGGGGCGAGGGTCGCCGGCGGCGCCGGGGCCGGAGAGGTGGACAAGGGTGAGTTGCGAGAGGCGCTGGGGCGCGTGGGTGAGAGGATCGGCGAGGAGTTCCCCGCGATTGCCCCAGGGACGGGCGAGGAGGGCGATTGTGGTCCAGGGTTGGTCCGGCATCATCGGATCTCGAACGAGCCAAACGAAGGGGCCGCAGCGAGGGGCGGGCGAGCGGGCGAACCGGAGGCCGGCTACTCGAGGATCTCGAGGGTGAACCGCCGGTTGAGCTTCATGCCCGCAGCGCCCAAGATCGTGCGGATCGAGCGGGCGGTGCGACCCTGCTTGCCGATCACTTTACCCAAGTCGCTGGGCGCCACCTTGAGTTCGAGCACGGTGACCTGTTCACCTTGCACCTCGCGGACGGACACTTGGTCGGGGATGTCGACCAGAGCCTTCGCAATATCCTCCACCAACTCTTTCATTCCCGTCATCCCCTGAGCCTCCTGTACCCTGGTTTTATGATAGCACTGCGGCGGCCTGGGCCGAGCTGGAGCCGGTTCAGGCGGCCGGTTCGGAGGATGGGGCGGGGAAACGGGCGAGCAGGCGGGCGACGGTTTGGGAGAGTTGGGCGCCGTGCTTGCGCCAGTGCTCGATGCGCGCGTAGTCGAGGCGGACGGCGGGGGAGTCGGAGCGAGGGTTGTAGCTGCCGACGACCTCGACGGCGCGACTGTCCCGCGCCCTTTGCTTTTCGATGACGACGACGCGATAGAGGGGCTTCTTTTTGGCGCCGAAGCGGGCCAGGCGAATCATGAGCATAGGGATCGGTACCTCATAGGGAAATCAGACGGGCGGTTGGAGGCCCGGGAATGGCGGCCACTTGAGCTTGCCCATGCGCTTGCCCAAGAAGCCGCCGGAGAAACTCTTCATCATTTTGCGCATCTGGGCGTACTGTTTGAGCAACTGGTTGACGTCCTGGACGGAGGCGCCGCTGCCGCGAGCGATGCGGCGGCGGCGGGCGCCGTTGATGATCATGTGGTTGGCGCGTTCCTGGGGGGTCATGGAGTCAATGATGGCGACGACGCGGGTGATTTCCTTTTCGTCCACCTCGAAGTTTTTGAGGCCCTTGAAGGGGCCGATCTGGGGCATCATGGCGAGGAGGGACTCCAAGGGACCGAGCTTGCGCAACTGGCGGAGCTGGTCGCGGAAGTCTTCCAGGGTGAAGTCGTTCTCGATGAGCTTGCGCTGCATTTCCTCGGTCTTGCGCTGATCGAGGGTCTGCTCGACCTTCTCGATGATGGAGAGGACGTCGCCCATGCCGAGGATGCGGGAGGCGATGCGATCGGGGTGGAAGGGTTCCAGGGCGTCGAAGCGTTCGCCGGCGCCGACGAATTTGATGGGCTGGCCGGTGACGCTGCGGATGGAGAGGGCGGCGCCGCCGCGAGCGTCGCCGTCCATTTTGGTGAGGATGACGCCGGTGATGCCGAGGCGGCGGTGGAATTCCTCGGCGGAACGGACGGCGTCCTGACCGGTCATGGCGTCGGCGACGAAGAGGATTTCGGTGGGGCTGAGGAGTTGCTTGAGCTGCTCGAGTTCGAGCATGAGCTGGTCGTCAATGTGGAGGCGGCCGGCGGTATCCACCAGGAGGACGTCGCGTCCGGAGAGGGCGGCTTCGCGGCGAGCGGCGCGGGCGAGATCGAGGGGGTTGTCGGCGTCGCCTTCAAAGACGGGGAGGCGGATGTCGCGTGCGATGACGCTGAGCTGGCGTCTGGCGGCGGGCCGGTAGAGGTCCACGGAGACCATGAGAGGGCTGCGGCCTTCCTTGCTGAGGAGGCGGGCGAGCTTGCCGGTGGTGGTGGTCTTGCCGGAGCCTTGCAGGCCGACGATGAGGATGGAGGTGGGGGGATCGTTGGAAAAGCGGAGGCGAGCGTGATGGCTGCCGAGGATTTTGACGAGTTCGTCGCGGACGATTTTGACGACCTGCTGGGCGGGGGAGAGGGCGGTGAGGACCTCTTCGCCCATGGCCTTGCGGCGGATGTCCTCGATGAACTGCTTGACGACGCGGAAGTGGACGTCGGCTTCGAGCAGGGCGATGCGAATTTCGCGCAAAGCGGCTTCCATGTTGGCGGGGGTGAGCTTGCCCTCGCCGCGGAGGGTTTTGAAGACCCGCTGGAGCTTTTCCGATAGGTTGTCGAACATGGGCGCAGGCCGTACTTACCGGATTCGGGCGCGTCCTGAACGGAAGGGCCGGGCGCGCCCCGCCAGTGCGGTTCCTTCCATTATAGGGGAGAGGGAGGGGGGCGCGGGGCGGAGGGAGGCGGCCGAAGGCGGAACCTGGCGCGCGGCGGGGGGTTTATTATAAGCTGTCAGAGCTGAGCCGCGAGGGCCTTGCGGCGAGGAGTATTTGGGCAGGAGATTGCGATGAGCGAACTGGCGGGCAGGATGGCGACGATGGCGTTGCTGCTGCAAGAGGCGGAGACGCCGCAACCGGTGGACGACACCTGGGTGAAAGTAGTTTCCGGGGTTCTGGCCCTGATCCTGGTGGTGATCATCATCGTGCGGCGGAAGCGGAAGAAGAAGGTGGAGGAGGAGTTCTAGGGCGCCCGAGTGCTGAGGGGCTGAAGGCCTGGGGGCCGTCCGGGGGCGTCAGGGGTCTGCGGCCGGGGTTCTGGGTGTTCCGTTACTATGGATGGATAACCGCCGACAGTTAACTTTTCCCAGTCTTGACCTCTGAGAGGGTCGTGTTACCCTCAAGGGGGGCGCATGATCCCCGCAGTGAAAACCCGAATCGGAGGCGAGCGCGTGCGCGGCTGCGGGGCACTCAATCTTGCAGAGAGACCCGTGAAGATGGTGGTGCTGTTGTTGGCGCCTGTGGTGGGTCTGCTAGCCGGGACGCCGGTTCCAGCGGTAGCGGACCGGGCCGCAGACCGTTTTGTTGCGGCCCCCTTGGAGAGGCAGCGAGTAGGAGGTGTGCTGGGAGAGCGCTTGAAGCTGCACGTGGAAGAGTTGATCCGGCAGTTGGAGCGGGGTGCGCGGGAAGGCAGCGGGGATTTGGGGACGCTGTTGGAAGCCGGGGCGAGGATCTGGCCGCAGGGCCGCGAGGAGCGGTTGAAATCGGCCATGGATCGAGCGTTTGCGGCGCTGGCGGCGGAGGGGGCGTCCGGGCAGAGGGGGGCTACGGAGTACTGGCGCAGGCAGTTGTCCGGGCTGCTGAGCTATTACGCGGTGAGCGGAGAGGCGCGGGCGCTGACGGCGGCGCGGAGACAGGCCGATGCGCTGAGCCGCAACGGGCATTGGGCGGCGAGCGGGGAGGCCGGCATAGCGCCGTTGCTGGAGCCGGCGTGCGTGTTGTTCCGGTACACGGGGGAGCGGAGGCAGCTCACGCAGAGCGTGACGCGGGGGTTGGAAGATCCCGGCGCGCCGCGACTGCTGCGGACGCTGGCCGAGACGGGGAGCGTATACAAAGCGAGCCGGGGCCGCGCGGAGGAGACGCTGAACAGCCTGGCGGGGCTGGTGGAGCTGTATCGGCTGACGGGGGCTGAGGAGTTTTTGAAGCCGGCGCCGGCGGGCTGGGAGGACATCGTAGCGCGGCGGCTGTACGTGACGGGTGCGGTGAGCGCGGGGGGACGGTTCCTGGAGGACGGAGCGCTGCCGGGGGAGGCCAGCGCGGTGGTGGGGGAGGCAGGAGCGACAGCGGCGTGGTTGAGGCTGAACTGGCAGCTTCTGAGGTCGAGCGGGGAAGCGCGATACGCGGACGAGATTGAGCGGACGGTTTACAACCACCTGATGGGAATGCAGGAGGCGCGGAGCGGGGCGTTGGCGGGGCACGTGCCGCTAGCCGGGCGGAGGAGCTACGCGCGGCCGGGGGAAGGGCCGGCAGGGGCGTTGCTGGCGTGGAGCCTGGCGGCGGGAGTGCTGTGGGGAGCGATGGAGGGAGGCGTTGCGGTGGCGCTCTACGCGCCGGGCGAGGGGAGGGTGAGCCTGGGCGAAGGGCTGGAGGTGCGGTTGGAGATGGAGACCCGCTTTCCGCAGGAGGGGCGGGCGACGCTCACCCTGCATCCGACGCGGGAAGCGGAGTTTCCCGTGTACCTGCGAGCGCCGTGGTGGACAAGGAGGTACATGGCGCGGGTGGGAGCAACGAGCGCGGCGGGCCAGCCGGGGCGATGGCTGAAACTGGCGAGGAGATGGCGGCCGGGGGATCGTGTGGAGATCGAGATGGAGATGACGGTCCGGCTGCTGCGGGGCGATCCGAGCTACCCGAACCAGGTTGGAATCCAGAGGGGGCCGCAGGTTTTGGTGTTGGAACGGGAAGTGAATCCCGGGGTGAGGTATCTGCATCGGGCGGCGCCGGCGTGGGCGGGCGAGTTGAAGTTGACGGAAACGCCGGGGAGGCTACCGCGAGGCTGGCCCGGGTCCCAGGCATACACGACGGAGGGGATGGCGGTGAGCCAGGCGGGCGGCAGGCAGAGCGTGGTGAGGACGCGTCTGGGTCTGGTGCCGTTCGGGGAGGCGAAGGAGTACCGGGTTTGGATGCCGACGGGGGAGAGGCTGCCTGTGGGGCCGGTGGCGGTGACGGCGTTCGGGGAAGAGTCGTGGTCGGAGGAAGGGGGCGAAGGGGGTTCGATCTGCGACGAGCGAGCGGACACCTACCGGACGGTGAAGCGGAACGGGACGGGGGAGCATTGGTATGCGGTGGAATGGGGGCGGCCGGAGCTGATTCAGCAGGTAGTGTACCGTCACGGGAAGGTGTTGCCGGGAGGAGGATGGTTCGACACGTCGCGAGGCAAGCCGCAGATCCAAATCAAGCGGAGGGCGGAGGGGCCCTGGGAGACGGTAGCGGTGCTGGAGAACTACCCGGAGGCGACGTCGGCGCGGGCGCCGGCGCTGGAGGACGGGCAGGCCTTCGAGGCGAGACTGCCGACGCCGGTGATGGCGGTGGGGGTGCGGGTGGTGGGCCGAGCGGGGCAGGGGTTTTCGAGCTGCGCTGAACTGGCGGCGTACGCGGCGCCGGTGGGGAGCCCTCGAGCGGGCTCAGAGAGGCCGAGCGGGGCCAAGACGCAGTTGGCGCGGTCGCAGCGGTAAGCGGGGGGGCAATCCGGGCTCGAGCCAAGGCGGGGCCGTAGTGTGCAAGCGGGCCGGGGTCCGGGGGACAAGGGGGCGGGTGAGAGGGGCCGGATTCACGGGGCGGGGGAGAGGGAAACGGTGAGAGTTTTCAGGCAAGTAGGGAGGCAAGAGGCAGGCGGGGCGCCAGGAGGGTGCTAGTTTCGGGGCAGGATGTGAGAGCTTGCCGGGCGTGACCGGCTGAGGGCCGCCGAAGGGACCCGCGGGCGTGAAGGCGCGGGACCGGAGGCGGCCCTTTGTGTGTGGCGAGGACTACCGAATGAGAGAGACAAGGAAGGCGGCGAGCGGGGGAGAGGTCAACGGGGATGAGGGAAAGAGGAGGCGAGGCCGGAGGAAAGTAGACAAGGCGGCGCTGGTGGAGCAGGTGATTCTGAGCCTGGAGAAGCGGCTGAAGAACGAAGAACTGAAAGCGACGGTGGGGGATTTCATCCGGCTGATGCAGTTGGAGAAGGAGCTGGAAGAGGAGGCGCCGAAGGAGATCAGGGTGAGATGGATCGAGCCGGAGGAGGCGAGCGAGAGCGAGCCATAGCGTACGCGCCACTGCCTTCGCAGGCCCGGTTCCATCGCTCGACGGCGCGATTCAAAGGGTTCTCCGGCCCGATCGGGTCCGGGAAGAGCCAAGCGCTGTGCCAGGAGGCGATCAAGCTGAGTTACTTGAACCCGGGGCGGCTGGGGCTGCTAGGTGCGCCGACCTACCCGATGTTGCGCGACGCGACGCAGACGACGCTGTTGGAGATTCTGGGCCGGAACCGGATACCGTACGAGCTGAACAAGGCGGAGAACATTCTGACGCTGAAGGATACGGGTTCGAGGGTGCTGTTCCGGCCGGTGGAGGAGTTCGAGCGGCTGCGAGGAACGAACCTGGCGTGGTTCGGACTGGACGAGCTGACGTACACGCAGGAGGAAGCGTGGGTGGTGCTGGAGGGGCGGCTGCGGGATCCGCAGGCGGGTCGGCTGTGCGGTTTTGGAGTGTGGACGCCGAAGGGGTACGACTGGGTGTACCGGCGATTCGTGTCGGATCCGGTGGAAGGCTATGAAGTAGTGATCGCCCAGCCGTTCGAGAACCGATACTTACTGGCGCGGGTACCGGATTTCTACGAGAGACTGAAGCGGAGTTACGATCCGAAGTTCTATCAGCAGGAGGTATTGGGGGAATACGTCAACATCCACGGGGGCCTGGTGTACCACGGATTCCGGCGGACGGAGCACGTGAGGGAGGTCGGGGTGCGGCAGGGGCTGAGGCTGCTGTGGGCGCTGGACTTCAACGTGGATCCGATGTGCTCGGTGGTGGCGCAGATCGAGGGGGAAACGGTGTATGTGGTGGATGAGATCGTGCTCAGTCGGGCGACGACGGAGGAGGCATGCGAAGAGTTCAGCGCGCGCTTTCCGCGGCACGAGGGAGGGATCGGGATTTACGGGGACGCGTCGGGGAGCTACCTGAAGACGAGCGGGTGGAGCGACTACCAGGTAATCCGGGAGTACTTTCGGCGGGCGGGGTACCAAGGCGTCAGCTACCACGTTCCGAGGACGAACCCGCCGGTGAGGGAGAGGGTAGCGCTGGTGAACGCGAAGCTGAAGAGCGCGTCGGGAGAGAAGCATTTATACATTGACCGAAAATGCCGGGAGTTGATTAAGGATCTGGAAGAGGTGAGTTACAAAGCGGACAGCACGGTGATTGACAAGGAGAAGGATCCGCGGCGGACGCACTTGTCGGACGCGCTGGGGTACCTGATCTGGCAGGAGTGCCGCCCGGGACGGGAGGCCGGGGAGCGGAGCGAGAGGCTGCTGTGAGGGGCAGGGGCACGGGCGAGCGGGAGGAAGAAGCATGAGGGACGTGGAGAAGGAGCATCCGGAGTACCAGGCGCGGCGGGCGATGTGGCAGACGTACCGGGACCTGTACGCGGGAGGGGAGCAACTGAAACAGCGGGCCGGGGCGTACCTGACGCCGCGGCAGAAGGAGCCGCTGGGAGTGTACCAGGAGCGGCTGGCGCGGGTATTCTACGAGAACTACATCGGCTCGATCATTGACTGGTACGCGGCGACGCTGTTCCGGCGGGAGCCGATCCTGAGCGTGGAAGGGGAGGACGAGAGGGGCAAGGCGTTTTTCCAGGAATTCGCGGAGGACTGCGACCGGCGGGGGACGGGGCTGAGCGACTTTTTCCGGAGGTTGCTGGTGGATGCGCTGGTGGCGGGAGCGGGGCTGGCGGCGGTGGACTTTCCGCGGTGGGAGGGGCGAGCGGCGCACCGGGGAGAAGAGGAGGCGCTGGGGCTGTCGCGGGCGTATCTGGTGAGGTACGCGGCGGAGGATCTGATCAACTGGAGTTACGACGAGGCGGGGAACTACGAGTGGGTGGTATTGCGGACGACGAATCTGAAGCAGAGGAGGCCGGGGGAAGGGGATTGGCACCGGGAGACGCAGTGGATCTACTACGACAAGGAGAGCTACGAGATCCAGCGTGCGGTGGAGGGGGAAGGAAAGCGGGGGAAGCGAGAGCTGGTGGCGGAGGGCCGGCACGGTTTGTGGAGGCTGGGGCAGACGCCGCTGTTCGAGTTGAAGGTAAGCGAGGGGCTGTGGCTGATGAACAAGGCGGCGCTGTTGCAGTTAGAGCATTTCAACAAGTCGAATGCGCTGTCGTGGGCGCTGACGATGGGGCTGTTTGCGATGCCGGTGGTGTACTCGGAACGGGATTTCAAGCAGGTGGTAGGGGAGTCTTACTACATCCAGTTGGGACCGGAGGACCGTTTCGGATGGACGGAGCCGGAGGGGAAAGTGTACCAGATTGCGATGGACAATCTGATCCGGCTGAAGGACGAGATTTACCGGGTGTGCTATCTGATGGCGCAGGCCGGGGGAGGACTGACGGTGACGGCGCCGCAGTCCGGGCTGAGCAAGCAGCGTGACTTCAGCATCACGCAGGAAGTGTTGAGGGCATACGGGGATGCGGTGAAGGACGTGCTGAAGCGTGTGCTGCGGGCGGTGGCGGAAGCCCGGCAGGACGAGGTGCGGATCGGGGTGTCAGGGCTGGACGAGTTCGACATCGGGGATTTTGCGGGGGAGCTGGAGGAGGCGGAGCGGCTGCTGAATCTGGGGATCGGATCGAAGACGCTGAGGAAGCAGGTCTTCCGGAAGCTGGCGTTCAAGTATCTGTGCGACGTGAGGCAGGAGATCAAAGACCGCATCGCGGAGGAGATCGAGGAGGCGGAGGGGGCCTAGGGGGGAGGGTTCGAAGAAAGCAGAGTGAGGGGACAAAGAGAGATGGAGGAAATCAGGAAGGAAACGATCGAGCCGAGGGAGGCGGAAGAGAGGAAGGCGATCATCCGGGAGGTGATCGAGGAGTTTCTGAAGAGGGAGCAGAGCAAGAGGGAACCGGCCTACCAGGCGGAACTGGTGGAGGAGAGGAAGAAGCGGGAGGCGCTGGAGCGGAAGCTGAACGAGCTGGTGGAGGAGAACAAGCGGCAGCGGCAATTGAGGGAGGAGGCGGAGAGGAGCGCGGCGATCCGTGCGGAGTTGCAGCGGCTGGGTGTGTCGAAGGTGGATCTGGCGTTCCGAGCGGTGAAGGAGGACATTTACCGGACGGAGGACGGGCGGCTGGCGGCGCGAGGGGAGCAAGGCGAGGTGAGCCTGAAGGAGTATCTGACGCGGTTCGTGCAAGAGAACCCGGAGTTTCTGCCGGCGCGGATCAGCGGGGGTTCGGGGACGGCGGGGGCGCAGCGCGTGGTGACGCCGGCGAGCGGGGGTGTGGAACTGGAGAAGATCCGGCCGGGGATGAGCCGGGAGGAAGCGGAGAAGGCGCGCGAGGAGATTGTGCGAATCGCGGCGCAGATGCTGGGCGGACGTTAGAGTGAGGGGCGAGTCGAGGGGTTGACCGCGGGGCCCGTGGGGGGTCCGGCGGGGAATTCAACGCAAGGAGAGCAGATGCCTGCAATCACATCGCAGAACGTGGCGAACGCGATTGTCAAGCTGGTGGCGGTGGATGCGCTGCCGACGCTGATAGGGAACCTTGTCATGGGGAACCTGGTCAATCGCGATTTTGAACCGAGCCTGGCGCAAGCCGGGGACACGGTGAACGTACCGATCCCGCCGACGCTGGTGGCGAACAACCTGGCGGAAGGGGGCACGGTGCAAACGCAGAATCCGAGCCTGGGGAACGCGCAGATCGTGCTGAACACGCACGCGGAGGCGACGTTTCAGGTGCCGGACGTGACGAAGGTGCTGGCGGTGCCGGACCTGCTGAAGCTGTACATGCAGCCGGCGATGGCGGCGCTGGCGGAGAAGATCGAGACGGACCTGTTGAACCTGTACGGGCAGTTGACGGCGAACCCGCCGGTGGGGACGCCGGGGACGCCGATCACGGAGGCGGTGGTGGACGCGGCCGAGACGGCGCTGTTCGAGGCGCGGGTGCCGGCGAGCGAGCCGAAGTACCTGGTGGTGGACGCGGCGACGTACTCGCAGTTGCGGCAGATCCCGCGGTTCAGCGAGTACCAGACGGCCGGAGAGGCGGGCCTGCGTGCGCTGGTGGACGGGACGGTGGGGAAGATCAAGGACTTCTACGTGTTCCGTTCGCAGTTTGTGGCGAAGACGGGGAGTTCGCCTGTGACGACGCACAACATTGCGTTTGCGCGGAGTGCGTTCGGGCTGGTGACGAGGCGGCTGCCGCAGCCGCTGCCGGGGACGGGAGCGATCGCGGAGTACGCAGAGCTGGGCAACTTCGGGATGCGGATCGTGATGAGCTACCAACCGAACACGCTGGCGCAGCAGTTCACGGTGGACGTGCTGTACGGGGTGGCGGTGTTGCGGAACAACTTCGGCGTGCAGGTGAACAGCTAAAGCAGGAGTGCGCGGGTTGTGGGCGGCGGCGCTTCACAACCCGCGTGCGAGAAGCAGGAGGGGACGGATGGACTTGAAGGTGTTCTACCGGAAGGTGCGAGAGACGGAAGCGGGGATCGCGGAGGCGTACCCGGTGGTGGTGAGCGAGGAGACGCCGGACGGAGGGCGAGCGGGGGTCAGGAGCGAGGTGAGCCGGGAAGTGGCGGCGCGGATGATCGTGGAGGGGCGAGCGCGTCTGGCGACGGCGGAGGAGGCGGCGGAGTTCCGGGAACAGGCCCTGGAGGCGAAGAGGCAGGCGGAGGCGCAAGCGGCGGCGAGCCGAGTGCAACTGACGGTAGTCTCGGAGGCGGAGCTGCGGGCGCTGAAGAACGCGTTGCGGCCGGCGAAGGGGTGAGGAGCGAGGGGGATGGCGCTATTCACGGACGGGTTGCTGACGACGATGGAGGGGCTGCTGGCTTACGAGTCGTCGCTTTTGGAGACGGCGCGCACGGAGGGGATTGACCTGGGCGTGAAACTGAGGCTGGCGCAAGAGGAGCTGGGGCTGGAGCTGCGGAGGTTTCTGGTGCAGCAGGGGGCGGCGAGGCTGGGGTTGAAGAACGTGGTGGTGAGCGATGGGCTGAGGAAGTGGCACACGTTCCGGACGCTGGCGCTGACGTATCGGGACGCCTACAACAGCCAGTTGAACGACCGGTATCTGGCGAAGTGGAAGGAGTGGGAGCGGATGGCGGAGTGGGCGTGGCGAGCGGCGATCGAGGCGGGCATCGGGATCGTGGAGAAGCCGGTGGCGAAGGCAGAGCGGCCGGAGTTGAGCACGGCGCCTGCGGGGGCCGGGGGAGCGACCTACTACGTTCGGGCAGCCTGGGTGAGCGCGACGGGGGATGAGGGAGCGGCGAGCGAGGCGGCGATTCTGACGACGGAGAACGGGGAGGGCCTGGTGGCGCGGGCGGTGAAGCCGCCGGAGGAAGCGGCAGGTTGGAACGTATACGCGGGGTATTCAGAAGGGGAGACGTGGTTGCAGAACGCAGCGCCGATGGCGCCGGGGGAGGCCTGGAGCGGAGCGGAGCTGGCGGTGGGCCGAGGCCCGGGGGAAGGCCAGGCGCCGGACTACTATTTGCGGCGCGGGGCGAGGCAGAGGGACACGGAGGAAGGGGAGGCTCCGGGACTGCTGCTGCGGGGCTGAGGAAGGGGAGGCGCGAAGATGGCGGCCGGGAGCACAGCGACGAAGAAGGCGGTGGAGCTGCTGAGGGGGGAAGGGGGGCTGGCGCGGGCGGTAGCGGCGATCGCGGAGAGGGAGAGGACGGAGCTGGCGGGGATCGCGGCGGAACAGGTGATCGCGCAGAACGTGGCCTACGAGACGGCGGAGCGGAGCGCAGGGGTGAAATACCCGGCGGTGTACGTTTACTGCGAAGGGGAGGCGAACCTACTGAAGGAAAAGTTCCGCAAGTTTTCGGGAAAGATTTTCATGGCGGCGGAAGTGAGAGTGAGCCACGACCGACTGGAGGAGGTAAGCGGGCGGTTGCAGCATTACGCGGAGGCGGTGACGGAGGTGCTGGACGGGAACCGAGGGGAGTGGGCGCCGGGGATTTACTATACCGGGGGCTACAAAGTGGAGTACGGGCCAATCCGTCACGGAGGCCGGAATTTTCTGCAAAGCGCGAAGATCCGCTTCGAGCTGGACGCCAGTCTAGGCTGAGGGCGCCAGGGGGAGGAAAGGAGAGAGGAGGAGCATGGCTTCATACGTTTCATCGAACGCGAACCGGTGGTACGTAGCGCTGGAAACGAGCTACGGGCAGGTGCCGAGCATCACGAGCCGGAATCGGATCCCGGCGGTGAAGCTGACGGCCCGGCAGGAATGGGAGAAGCGCGAACGGCGTGACAAGACGGGGAGCAGGACGTTCGCGGGGCTGCCCTCGGGTTTGAGGAAGCGCACGAGGTTCGCGCTGAGGACGTACATGACGTCGTGGACGGAGCAGAGCGAGGAGCCGGGCTACGGCCCGCTGTTCCGGGCGGCGCTGGGGGGAGCGCCGGCGCTGTGGAGCGGGGGGACGGCGGCGGAAGGAAGCACGGGGATGACGCTGCGGTTCACGGCGCCGCACGGGCTGTCGGCGGGGCAGGCGGTGAGGAGTGGGGAGGAGCTGCGGTTTGTGGCGTCGGTGGCGGACGCGACGACGGTGACACTGAACGCGCCGCTGAGCGCGGCGCCTGCGGCGGGGGTGCCGATTGGCGGGACGATCACGTACGGGCCGGCGCTGGAGACGCCGAGCGTGAGCATCTTCGACTACTGGTCGCCGGCGACGGCGGTGCAGCGGATCCTGTGCGGGGCGGCGGTGGAGAAGCTGCGGATCCGGGTGAACGCGGACTACCACGAGTTCGAGTTCAGCGGGTTGGCGCGAGACGTGATAGACAACGCGAGTTTTGCGGCGGGGCAAGGGCAACTGGTGAGCTTTCCGGAGGAGCCGCCGCCAGGGGAGTTCGACTACAGCATCATCCCGGGGCACATCGGGCAGGCGTGGCTGGGAAGCGTGCCGGAGCGTTTTTGTACGCTGACCGAGGCGGAGGTGGCGCTGGACAACCAGGTCGAAGCGCGGGATCGGGAATTCGGCTGCGGAGAGGCGAAAGGAATCTGGGCGGGGATGAGGACGGTGACGGCGGATCTGGAGCTGTACGAGCTGGACGACGAGGCGACGAAGGCGCTGTACCAGGCGGCGCGGCAGCGGTCGCCGATCAGCGTGATGTTCCAATTGGGGGCGGGGCCGGGGCAGCTTTTCGGGGTGTACCTGAAGGCGGTGACGCCGGAGACGCCCGAGTTCGACGACGGGGAGGCGCGGCTGCGCTGGCGGTTTTCGGGATGCCGGGCGCAAGGGACGGCGGACGACGAGATGTACATCGCCTTCGGATAGAGCCAGGCGAGGGGGACGGCAGTGGAGTATCAGAGTTACAAGGTGGTGCACTCGAAGAGATACCCGGGAGTAAGTCTGAAAGTGAGGCGGATCTCGTTCGGTCGGCGGATCGAGTTACTGAGGCAGGTGCGGGAGGCGGCGGCGAAGGCGGAGTATCTGGAAGCGAGCGAGGATCCGCGGGAGAAGCTGGAGGCGAGTCTTCTGGCGTGCGAGCTGGACCGGCTGTATTTGCTGTGGGGTTTGGAGGGGATCGAGGGGCTGGAGGTGGACGGCGAGCCGGCGACGCCGGAAAGGCTGGTGGAGGCGGGTCCGGAGGGGCTGTGCGGGGAAGCGCTGAAGGCGATCAAGGCGGAGTTCGGACTGAGCGAAGAAGAAGAAAAAAACTGATTCTCGCCTTCCACTTTCAGATGACGAACCAGGCCGGGTGGAAGTGCGAGGACTGCCGGCGGAAAGGCCTGGAAGTGCGGCGGCGCTGCGGGTGGTCGGAGAAGGCGGGGCAGAGTCCGCCGAAGGTGGTGTGGGCGAGGCACGGGGCGGCGACGGAGCGGTGTCCGAAGTCGGCGATCACGGGGGAGAGTGCGGCTCTGGTGGAAGCGTACTGGGCATGGAGGAAGCTGGGAGGTTTGCGGCTGAGCGAGATGGGGGCGCGGGAGGCGCACGCGTTTTTGATTCTGGAGCGGGAAGCGGCGAGGATCCATGGCGAGGAATGAGGCGGGACAGTTGTTGATCGAGTTCCGGCTGGGGGGCGGAGGGGCCGGCGGAGCAGGCGAGGTGTTAGGGAGGGCGACGAGAGAGCTGTGGCCGCCCGGAGGCGAAGGATTTGCGGAGGCGGTGAAGGAGCTGTCGTTCCAGCTCGAGCAGTTGCGGGGGGCGAGTCTGACGCAGGCGGAGGCGGTGAGCGAGAACACGGCGGCGGTGATCGAGAACACGGCGGCGCAGGCGAGGGGCGGAGGAGAAAGCAGGCTGGCGACGGCGGGGCGGACGGCGGCGAGCGTGCTGGCGAGCGGGCTGGGGCTGTCGCCGCTGCTGCGGGGACTGGCGGGGCTGTTGGGAGGCGGGCGGCAGGAGAGTGCGCCGGTTTTGACGCCGTATGTCCAGCCGCCTTCGATTCGGTTCGAGGGGGAGATCCGGAGAGGGCAGAGCGGGACGCCGGTTGCGGCGGGCGGACGGGAGGAGGCGTGGGGAGGGGCTTTGCGGGGAGCGGGCGGGCCGGTGAACATCACGGTGCAGGTCCAGGCGATGGACAGCCGGTCGTTCCTGGATCATAGCGAAGAGATCGCGCGTGCGGTTCGGGAGGCGATGCTGAATTCGCACGCGCTGAACGATGTGGTGAACGAGTTATGAACGAGTACCCGAAGCTGAGGACGGGGACGGCGGCGCAGTATCCGGCGGTGAAGACGGTGGGGTACCGGACGGAGGTGCTGCGGTTTGTGGACGGGAGCGAGCAAAGGTACCGGGAATCGGGGGGTCCGGTGCGGCGCTGGGAGCTGAGGCTGGACTTGATTGACGAAGAAGAGTGGGGTCGGCTGGAGGAATTCTTCGAGGGGGAGCAGGGGAGTTTCGGGTCCTTTCGATTCGAAGACCCATGGGACGGGACGGGTTACGAGGATTGCAGTTTCGGAGGAGACGAGCTGGAGTGGGAGCTGGAGGGGGAATCACGGGGCGGGGCGGTGGTAGTGGTGGAACAGAACAGGACTTAGGATGCCGTACTTTCCCCAGTTACAGAGCGGAGCGACGAGCCAGTTTCCGGCGAGGAGGAAGATTCAGAAGCGGACGGTGCGAGTGGAGTCGCCGGAGGGGCGGGAGTGGAAAGCGGCCGATGGGCTGTGGCGGCGAGTGGAGTGGCGGCTGGAGCTGGGAGGGCTGACGAGCGCGGAATGGGGGGCGCTGGAGGGGCTGTTTCACGAAGTAGAAGGGCGGCGGGGAGCGTTCACGTTTCTGGACCCTGTGGGGAACCTGCTGGCCTGGAGCGAGGAGCCGGAGCGAGAGGCGTGGAGGAAGGATCCCTATCTGGAGATCACGGGGGAGGTAGAGGACCCGTGGGGGACGCGGCGGGCGGCGCGCTTGCGGAACGCCGGGTCCGTGCCGCAGAAGATCGAGCAGGGGCTGGCGGCGCCGGGATGGTTTCAATACTGCATGAGCGTGTGGCTGCGGAGCGAGGCGGCGGGAGAAGCGACGGTGTTTGCGCGGACGGGGACGGCAGCGAAGGAGGAGACGATTCGATTGGACGGGGTATGGCGGCGAATCGCGATTCCGGTCAAGCTGGCTTGCGAGGACGAGTTCATACGATTCGGTTTGGAGTTAGGCCCGGGGAGAGCGGTGGAAGCCTTCGGGATGCAAGTGGAGGCGCAGGGAGGGGCATCGAAGTACAAGAAGAGCGGGAGCCGGGGTGGGGTGTACGAGGAAGCACGGTTTGCCGAGGACATTCTGGCGGTGAGGGCGGAAGGGCCGGAGTGTTATGCGTGCACGGTGAGGGTGGTAGCCCGATGGTGAGGGATGGGGCATGGGGACGATCGCGGAGCTGAAGGAACAGGGGATCACCGAGACGCCGCTGCTGCTGTTCGAGTGCGAGTTGCCGGACGGGCAGGTGGAGCGGTGGAGCACGCACCGGGTGGAGTACGAGGGGGAGAGTTACGAAGGGCGAGTGCTGCGGCACAGCGCGTTCGAGATCCGGTCGGCGCCGGAGGAGGGCATTGACGCGGCGGCGCGGGTGACGGTGGTGCTGGCGAATACGGACTCGCGGATCTCGCAGCTGGAAAGGAGCGTGGGCTGGAAGGGCAGCCGGATGACGGTGCGGTTCGTGTTCTTCGATTTGAAGAACGGGGAGGCGGCGTCGGAAAGCAAGGTGGTGTTCCGGGGGGTGACGAACGCTCCGGAGGAGATTACGGAGGCGAGCTGCCGGCTGACGGCGATGAGCAGCCTGAGCCTGCAACGGGTGTGGTTGCCGGAGGTGCGGGTGCAGAGGCGCTGCCCGTGGAAATTCCCGGCGACGGCGGAGCAGCGTGAGGAGGCGATCACAGGGGGAGAGCGAGGGGAATATTCGCCGTTCTTCCGGTGCGGGTATTCGGCGGGGCTGCCCGGGGGCGTGGGGAATCTGGAGGGAGGCGAGCCCTACACGAGCTGCGACGGGAGCCGGGCGCAGTGCGAGCAGCGGGGGATGTTCCGGGAGGACGCCCAGAGCAACCCGACGCGCCGTTTCGGAGGGATCGAATACGTCCCGCCGAGCACGGTGGTGAGGAGTTACGGGGAGAAAGGGCACCACGTATCGGAGACGCTGGAGAACGCAGCGAAGTACAACGACTTCGTGCCGCTGATTTACGGGACGGCATGGTGCGCGCCGCTGATCGTCTTTGCGAAGAACGACGGCAATCTGACGCGGATGGAGGCGCTGGTGGGGATGGGGGAAATCCAGGGGGTGCTGAAGGTGTTAGTGAACGACATCGAAATTCCCCTGGGGCGTGCGGGAGCGGACATGACGGGGACGGGCTGGTACAACGTCGTAAGTCTGGGGAACCGGACGGGGGCCTTCAATTTAGACAATGCGGACGGTGCGGGCAACCCGCTGGGCGACTGTTACGGGAGCATGGCGGTGCTGTCTGTGGTGGCGCCCAACCGGGTGGCGGACGGCCGGTCCCTGCCGAGGATCCAAGCGCTGGTGGAAGGTTTGAAGCTGGCGGAATACGGAGCGGACGGGAGCTATCTGGGGCACCGGTTCACGAACAATCCGGCCTGGGTAATTCTGGACATTTTGCGGCGATGCGGGTGGGGTTTGGAGGAGGTGGAGGTCGCGAGCTTCGCGCAGACGGCCAGTTACTGCGGGGAGCTGATCGAGGCGCGGGACCTGTACGGGAATCCGGTGAGCATTCCGAGGTTTCAATGCAACCTGGCGCTGCGGAAGAGGCGGAGCGCGGCGGAGGTAATCCGGGGTATCCGAACGGCGGCGAGGCTGTATTTGACTTACAACATGTCGGGGAAGCTGGAACTGCGCTGTGAAAACAGCCTGGCCTTGCAGCAAGGGGAGAAGCCGGAGGGGAGTAACAGCCGGGAACCGCTGAACGGGGGCTGGCCGGCGTATGAATTCGGGGACGGGACAGAGGGGTACTCGGGGATTCTGCGAAGAGAGAACGGGGCGCCGGCGATGCGGGTGTGGTCGAGGAGCGCGGCGGAGACGCCGAACCGGGTGACGGTGGAATTTCAGGACGCGTTCAATGCCTATCAGCAGGACAGCTTTTCGCTGGCGGACATGGACGACGTGCTGAAGACGGGTCAGGAAGTGAGCGCGACGCTGCCAGCGCTGGGGATTGCGAACTTCGATCAGGCGGCGCGGATGGTGAAGTTCTACCTGGACAAGTCGGTAGAGGGGAACACGTATGTGGAATTCGAGACGAGCGTGAAGGGATTCGGGCTGAAGCCGGGCGATCTGATCACGGTGACGTATCTGAAGGAAGGATTTCACCGGGAGCCTTTCCGGGTGTTAAAAGTGTCGCCGGGGACGAACTACGGGCGGGCGCGGATCACGGCGCAGATCCACCGGGACGAATGGTACCGGGACGACAATGTGGGGGCGGTGGGGCAAGGGGGGCGGCGGGTGCGGGGCGGCGGAGGGCGGTTGCCGAGGCCTTTGGGCGGACGGGTGCTGAACGACGAGGGGATGCCGGAGTTCGAGATTCGGGAGAAGCTGAGGGAGAGTGCGGAGGGGCTGGGAGAGGTGAGCCTGGAGGTCGGGTTTGGTGCGCCGGGGATGCCGGGGGCGAGTCGAGCGGGCGTGCCGCTGGTGGGGTGGGCAGCGCAGGTGGAAACGACGGGAGGGGAATTGAAAGGCGGCCAGACGCTGTACTACGCGGTGAGCGCGCTGGATGAGGCGGGGGTGGAGAGCGAGCTGTCGTTCGTGGTGCGGGCGACGATCCCGGAGGGGACGGACACCAATCGGGTGGTGTTGGAGGGCCTCAGCTTTTCGGCGGGGACATCCGGGTACAACGTGTACCGGGGGCCGAGTCCGAGCCAGCTTTGGCGGATCGCGGAGAATCAACCGGTGTCGGGGACGTTCACGGACGGCGGTCTAGCGTACAGCGCGGATCTTCCGCCGGACGAGAACTACGATCACGCGAACTTCTACTGGCGATTCGAGCTGCAACCGGAGTACGCGGCGAACATTCATGGGGCGGATCGGATCGGGAACACGGCGGCGCAGATGCCGCCGGACGCTTACGCAGGGATGGCGGTGCGGATCACCAGAGGCAGAGGCGCCGGGCAGGAACGGGCGGTAGCGGCGAACGACGCGACGACGCTGATGGTGAGTCCGGCGTGGAGCGTCACGCCGGACAGCAGCAGTTACTTTGTGGTGGCGGAAGCGGGCTGGCATCCGGGGGCGAGCGGGCGGACGAGTCCGGTGGAGTTTGTGGTGCCGAATCGGGTGGGGGCTACGATCCAGGTGCAGGGCCGCTCGGCGAACGCCCGGGGGGAGGAGTGCGCGGCCGAACTGTCGCCGGTGACGCGGCGACAGTTGGCAGGGGGAGGGGCGGGTTATGACCTGGAGGCGCCGGGGAGGCCGTCGTTCGGGCTGGGGCTGAAGGGCAACGGGACGATCGAGCTGGTGGGAATTTCCTTCGAGCAACTGGAGAACACGCGGACGATCAGCGCGGGGACGCTGACGGCGCACTATTGGGACGAACTGGGCAGCCCGACCGCTTACGCGTTGAGCCTGGCGGTGGATTCGGAGGGCGATACGGTGGAGCTGAATTCCGCGGGGCCGGGCGAGACGGGCGACCTGGTGCAGGTGGACGGGGAGCTGATGAGGATCGTGGAGGCGGCAGGGGGAGGCCTGCGCTACACGGTGGAGCGGGGGGTGCTGGGGAGCGCGAAGGAAGGCCACGCGGCGGGCGCGGCCGTATACCATCTGAAGCGGAAGGTGTTCGTGGTTCCATTCGTGCGGGGATTCTTCGGAAGCCGGGCGAGCGGGAATTACGCCTATCCGATCTATTTGCCGGACGCGCGGATTGCCGCGGCGGAATTATTCGTCACGAACATTCACGGGGACAGCGAGGCGGGAGCGGTCTGCTTTACCAACACGAGCGATCGGGGTTTGAGGACGCTGTCGGGAGGCCAGATCGCGATCCAAGTGGAGGGATTTCTGGCGGTCCAGAGCGACGCGGCGCCGCCGCTGGTGGTGGAGGAGGCGCACAGCGTGCGGGATGCGTTCGCGTTGGTGCGGGATGCACCGAGCGGAGGGGCGATCGAGCTGCGGTTGCGCCAGGATCAGGAGACGTACTGCACGTTGCGCATCGAAGCCGGGGAAACGACGTCGAACGTGGAGGACGGATTTCTTCTGGGGCCGTTGCGTGCGGGAGCGCAGCTCAGGCTGGACGTGCTGGCGGTCGGGGAAGTGTCACCGGGGCGAGACTTGACGGTGACGTTGCGGCTGTGAGCGGGCCGGCGGTTTCATGGGAGAGACGCTGGAGAAGCTAAGACCGGACCGCGACCTGCAATGTTATTTCGAGCGGCCCTCGGCGGTGGCGGCGCTGAGCGAGACGAGCGCGAGCGGGTTCACGGTCTCCGGGAGTTTCCGGCAGCAATTCGATTGGGTGGTGCTGGAATGGAACCGCGACAACACGTTCGAACATCCAGCGTTGCGTTACCTGCCGGACGGGGATTTGAGCGGGCTGACGCTATCGTACGAAGAAACCCGGACGAATTGCATGCCGCTCGATTCGGACATTTATCCGACGGTGGATTGGCCGTACCTGCGGATCTGGACGGAGGAGGGGGGAGTCCCGGGATTCTATAAAGTCCGTTTGAAGGACTATGCGGAGCCGGTGGAAGGGTCGTATGTTTCGGCGTGGGCGGAATTCGAGTTATGCGGTTCGATCACGCCCGGGGATTACATAGGACTGGCCTGGCTGTGGGAGCACCACACGTACCAGGCGGTGGAGGGGGACACGGCGGAGAGCGTGGTGCAGCGGCTGGCGGAGAGCGTGAACGCGTTCTCGACGACGATGAGGGCGACGCGGACGGGGGCGCGGATCCGGCTGACCTACGTGGGGCAGGGGCAGACGCCGGAGAGCAGCACGACGGGAGCGAACGGGAACCGGGTGGGGGCGTACGGGTTCACGGCCGGGGCGAAGACGGAATGGTGGTCGCCGTGGGCGCAGCGCTTCCAGGGGGGCGTTTCACCCAGCAAGTGGCGGATCACGCTGAACTTCGGGGCGCTGACGGACATCAGCGGGGCGGCGGTGCCGGCGCAATCGGTGCGGAAGATGCGCTGGACGTATGCGGCGGAGTTACAGCCGGGAGCCTTTGAGCGCTGCGAGTTCGAGGTGCGAGTCAGTAACTGGACGGTGAGCGGGGCCGGAAGGCCCTACGAGGTAGCCGGGCCGGGCAGCCGCCGGATCGAGGACGACGCGCCGGAGGTGCAGTACACGGGCGAGTGGAATGCGGCGAAGGGGAACTTCTCGGGCGGATCCATTCACTACACGAGCCAAGCGGGGGCGGCGCTGTCCTGCGAATACCGGGCGGGCGGGCAGCACAGGTTGTATCTGGGGGTGCGGCGGGCGTTCAACGGCGGCCGCGTCGAGGTGGCGGTAGACGAAGATCCGAGCCGGACGCTGGATCTGGCGATTCCCGGGGAAGACGTGCTGGTGCGGGCGCCGGTCGGGGAGTACGGGGCGGGGCCGCACCGGGTGACGGTGAGGAACCTGGGGCCGGAGGGGTCCTACTTTTACTTCGACTTTCTGGAGCTGGCGAAGCCTGCCGCCACGACGGCGACAGCAGCGGAGGACGGGAAGGTATCGCTGGCGACGGACTGGGACACGGATCATTCGATGGCGCTGGCGCCGGAGCGGACGGCGTGGATGATCCATTCGCTGGGAATGCGGGGACGGGTGAATCACTACACGGGGGCGTTGTGGTTTTACGAGCTGAAGGCTGAGGGGCATCAATACGCTTCGGGGACGGTGACATTCACGGGGACGCCGGTCTTCAGCGAGACGACCGAGCTGCGAATCGGGCGGACGGGGGAACCGCCGGAGAACGACACGGTGCTGAGGCACCTGAATCTGATCGGGGACACGGCGGAGACGATTGCGAAGGCGTTCGAGCTGGAGATCAACCGGGGCTACACGGCGATCCGGGCCGAGGCGGAGGGAGCGAGGCTGAGACTTCATGCCCGGATGATGGGGGCGGAGGGCAACCGGATCCGGGTGTCGGGGAGTCCGACGTCGGGGCCGTTCGTGGTGGAGGTGAGCGGGCCGACGCTGGAGGGGGGGACGGACGGGGAGTGGAGGACGGACCTGGAGGCGAGTCCGCGGCTGAACCGGGCGGCGCGGGACTGGCACCGGAGTTACTTCCGGGCCTTGAAGAATTACGGTCTGGAGGCGACGGCTGCGCTGAGCATGGAGTTACAGCACGGGGATCCGTCGGAGGAGGCGGGGATAGCGCAGCGGTATCCGGACGGGGCGCCAGTGTTGCTGAACACGCCGGCCCTGCAAACGAACTTTTCGCCGGCGAGCCAGGCATTCTGGAAGGGGGCCTACCGGGAGCTGGCGAGCCTGATGGCGGAAGCGGGGCTGCGGCCGTACCTGCAATTCGGGGAAGTGCAGTGGTGGTATTTCCCGAACGGGAGCGGCATGCCGTACTACGACTATTACACGCGGGAGGCATTCCGGAGCGCGCACGGGCGGGAGATGGCGTTGATCCCGAGCAACCAAACGCCGCCCACGGAGCATCCGGAGGAGGCGGCGTTTCTGGCGGGGTTGGTGGGCGCCTTCACGACGGGGATCATGGCGCACGTGCGGCAGGCGCATCCGGAGTGCCGATTCGAAGTGCTGTATCCGACGGACGTGAACGAGCCGGCGTTCAACCGGGCGGTGAACCTTCCGAGCGGGACTTGGACGCCGGGGACGCTGGATTGCTTCAAGACGGAGAGTTTTCTGCACACCTATGCTCGAAACCTCGACAAGGCGCGGGAGTCGGTCGAGGTTTCCCGCCAATTGGGATTTCCTGCCGAGAAGAGGGCCCACCTGATAGGCATCAGCGACTACACGACGCCGTGGCTGAAGGAAGCGCGGCTGGCGCGTTCGGCGGGGCTGGAGTCGGTGGTGCTGTTTGCGCTGGACCAATTCAGTCTGATCGGTTATGCGGCGCCGCTGCCGGAAGGGATGCGGCGGGCGGTGCGGCGGAAGTAGGGCGGGCGCCCGAGGGCCGGCCGATTGAGTTATCCTGCGGACAGCAGGCGTGGTCTGGATTCACAACGTTTCCAAGCTGTTCCGACTGTACCGGCGGCCGGCGGATCGGGTTCTGGAGGCGCTGCCCTTCTATCCGAAGCGACATCACGTAGATTTCTGGGCGCTGCGGGACATCAATCTGACGGTGGAGCGGGGCGAGATTCTGGGGATCGTGGGGCCGAACGGATCGGGCAAGAGCACGCTGTTGCAGATCGTGAGCGGGATTCTGCGTCCGACGACGGGGCGGGTGGTGGCGGAGGGGAGGATCGCGGCGCTGCTGGAGCTGGGGGCGGGCTTCAACCCGGAGTTCACGGGGCGGGAGAACGTGATCATGAGCGGGGAGATCATGGGCCTGTCGCGGAGGGAGATCGAGGGGGCGCTGCCGCGGGTGGAAGCGTTCGCGGACCTCGGGGATTTCATGGGGCGGCCGGTGAAGGAATATTCGACGGGGATGTACGTGCGGCTGGCCTTTGCGACGGCGATCCATGCGGAGCCGGAGATCCTGGTGGTGGACGAGGCGCTGGCGGTAGGGGATGCAATTTTCGCCAGCCGGTGCGTGCGGAAGTTCGAGGAGCTGAAGCAGAGAGGAGTGACGATTCTGTTTGTGTCGCACGATTTGGGGCTGGTGAAGCGGCTGGCGCACCGGGCGGTCTTGCTGGTGGAGGGGAGGGTGCAGGCGGAAGGGAGTCCGAGCGAGGTGGTGAACCGCTATGTGGGGATGGTGCTGGCGCGCCAGCAAGCCGAGGGCGAGGAGGAATCGAAGGAGGGGCTGAGAGGGAGCTACCGGCACGGAGACGGGACGAGCAAGATCGAGCGGGTGGAGCTGCTGGATGAGTGCCTGCGGCCGACGCGGACGGTGACTTGCGGGGAAGTGGTGACGGTGCGGGTGAGGGCGCTGTTTCGACGGGACTCGGGCCAGCCGGTGGTGGGGGTGCTGGTGCGGAACCGGCAGGGCATGGACGTCTACGGGACCAACACGCGGCTGGAGGGGCGGCACCTGGGCGTGTTTCGCAAGGGAGATCGGCTGCAAATCGAGTTTCGCTTCGAGTGCCGGCTGGCGCAACAGGAATATACGCTGACGGTGGCGACGCAACACTGGGACGGTTCGAGCCAGGACTGGCTGGATGACGTGCTGAGTTTTCGGGTGGTGGACCAGAAAGGGGGAACCGGGGTAGTGAACTTCGAGACGGATATCCGCTGGTGGCGGGTGGCGAGATGATTTACGGGCTGGTGATTTCGGCGGTGACGGCGGTTCTGCTGGGCGTGAGCCTGTGGCGGGCGGTGAAGGTGCGCAACCAGGCGGACTTTCTGGTGGCGGGGAGGAAGCTGCCGTGGTTCGTGCTGGTGTTCACGCTGCTTTCGTCGTGGATCGGGGCGGGGAGCCTGTTCGCGGGGGGCGAAAATGCGTACCGGCACGGCTTTGCAGCGCTGTGGCAGCCGGCGGGTGGCTGGCTGGGGCTGCTGTTGATCTGGAAGATCGCAGGACGGGCGCGGCGTTTTGCGCAATACACGGTGCCGGATTTGCTGGAGCTGAGATACAACGCGGCGGCGCGAGTTCTGGCGACGGTGGCGATCGTCATTTCCTACACGATGATCACGAGTTACCAGTTCAAGGGGGGCGGCGATATTTTGCATTTGATCTTTCCGGAGCTGGAGCGGACGACGGGGATGTACATCATCGCCGGCTTCGTGATTGCGTTCACGGCGCTGGCCGGGATGGCTTCGGTGGCCTATTTGGACCTGGTGATCGGGTGTCTGGTGACGGGGATCGTGCTGTATGCGGCGCCGTCGTTGCTGTCGAACGTGGGGGGCTGGGCGGAGGTGCGGCGGAGCCTGCCGGCGACGCACTTTCAGGTATTGGGGGAGCTGAAGCTGACGCAGGCGCTGGGCTTTACGCTGCCGACGATGCTGCTGCTGGTGGGCAATCAGGGGATGTATCAGAAATTCTTTTCGGCGCGTTCGGAGCGGGACGCCCGGCTGGCGGTGGCGGGGTGGATTTTCGGGACGGTGGTGCTGGAGACGCTGATCGTGACGATCGCGGTGGTGGGCAGCGCGAAGTTTCATCCCGACAATCCGCGGGAGATCATTCCGGTGAGCGCGCGTCTGGGGCTGGCGGTTCCGGCGGGGGCGTTACTGCTGGGAGGAATCTTTGCGAAGATCATTTCGACGGCGAATAACTATCTGTTTTCGCCGTCGAGCAATATCATTCACGATATTTACGACCGGTTTATAGACCCGGGTGCGCCGGAGGGGCGGAAGCTGGCGGTATCGCGGCTGGTGGTGGCGCTGCTGGGGGTGTTTGCGTTGTTGCAGGCGGCGCATTTCGAATCCATTTTGCGGGCGGCGCTGTATGCCTATACGGTGTACGGGGCGGCGGTGACGCCGGCGGTGATGGCGGTGTTTTTCTGGCGGCGGGCGACGAGCGCGGGAGCGATCGCATCCATCGCGGCGGGCACGGCGGTGACGGTGGCGTGGAACGTGGCGGGGATCCGGTTTCTGGACGCGGTGTATCCTGCGCTGGCGGCGTCGCTGGCGGGGCTGGTGGCGGTCAGTCTGATGACGCGGGCGCCGGCGGGGCAGGGGTGGGAGGAAAGGGGGCGGCCGGCCGAGGCGGCCGGAGCGGGGGTGG
>Ga0209018_1000281_pt1 | contig 48348 bp, 39 predicted proteins | sample YNPBryBLVA2012_FD_185814 | JGI IMG/M metagenome (GOLD analysis project Ga0209018, IMG submission 185814) | Anoxygenic and chlorotrophic microbial mat microbial communities from Yellowstone National Park, USA - YNP Bryant BLVA 2012 (SPAdes)... ...
CAGTTCAGCCCGGCGTTGGACTGGCCGTTCCGCATCTTCACCTTCATGGGCGAGGAGCAGTTCTTTCTGATCCTCTTGCCACTGATCTACTGGTGCCTGGACCGGCGCACCGGCGCGCGGTTGACGGTGCTGTTCCTCATCTGCGCCTACACCAACGCGGTGGCGAAGACGTTGGCGGCGCAGCCCCGCCCCTTCGAGTACGACTCGCGGGTGCGGCAACTGACCGCGGCGGGCGGCGGAGGGCTGCCCAGCGGCCACACTCAGGCCGCCACGGTCATCTGGGGCTATCTGGCCTACACCTTCCGTCGCCCCTGGGTGTGGGCGCTTTCGGCGGCGCTGCTGGTGCTGATCCCCCTCTCCCGCATCTACCTGGGCGTCCACTTCCCTACCGACGTGCTGGGCGGCTACGTGTTGGGGGCAGTGCTGCTCTTGCTCTACATCTGGCTGGAGCCAGGGGCAGAGCGCTGGCTGGAGGGACGGGGCCTGGCCTGGCAACTGGGCCTGGCGGTCGTCGTGCCGCTGCTGATGGCGATCCTCTTCTTCACCGACGACGGCGTGACCGAGGGCGCCGCGCTGATGGGGATGGGAGTCGGCTTCGTTCTGGAGCGGCGCTGGGTGGGCTTCGACGCCGGCGGCGTGTGGTGGAAACGGGTGCTGCGCTTCCTGCTCGGCGTGGTCGTGCTCTTCGGACTGTGGATGGGGCTGCGGGTGGCCTTCGCCGGCTTCGGGGAAGCGACGACCGCGCTGCTGCTGCGCTTCGTCCGCTACGGGCTGGTGGGGCTGTGGGGCGGGCTCGGTGCGCCGTGGGCCTTCGTCCGCCTGGGGTTGGCGGAGGGGAAGAGGTAGCGGCAGTGCCTTTCGACCGCGCTCAGGTCGCTGGCTGAGCGCCCTGGCGGTCGCTCGAACCGCCGCTCAGGGCGCGGAGGATCGCTGCTGCCTGGCGCACCATGTCGCCGATGACCTCGGCTACCGGGCGGATATCGCCAATCGCGCCGATCGCCTGGCTGCAGGCGACGACGCCGCCGTTCACGTCGCCGCTTTCGTAGAACCGCCGGGTGGTCTTGCCGCCGACAACCTCCAGGATCTCCCACAGTTCCGCCCGGCGCTGCTCCAGTTCGAGCACCCGCTGAGCGGCTTCGTTCCTCCACACCCGCATCGCGTTGTTCAGGGTAGTGAGGATGGGGACGGTATCGGTTTCGGCGGCAGCCAGAAGCGCCTGCTTGAGGTTGGGATGGATCGGGCACTCCGTGGTCAGCAGCAGGCGTGTGCCGATGACGACTCCCTCCGCGCCCAGCGCCAGCGCCGCCAGCAGCCCCCGCCCGTCCACGATACCCCCCGCTGCCAGCACCGGCACATCCAGCAGGTCGGCGGCGCGGGGGACGAGCACCAGCGTCGTCAGCCCCAGTTCGCCGATGTGCCCGCCCCCCTCGCTGCCGAAGAGCGTCACCGCGTCCGCGCCAGCAGCCTGAGCGTTGAGGGCGTGGCGCACGCTGACGCATTTGTGCATCACCTTCACCCCGCCCGCCTTCAGCCGGGCGAACAGTTCCGGCGGCGGGCGATGGCCGCTGGTCTCCACCACCGGCACCCCCTCCTCCAGGATGACCGTGGCGTAGAGGTCGTTGTCAATGGGACGGATGGCCGGGTGCAGGCTCAGGTTGACCCCGAAGGGGCGGTCGGTCAGTTCGCGCGTGCGCCGCACGGCCTGGCGGAAGGCATCCTGCGAGGGGTACATCGCCGAGGCCAGCAGGCCCAACGCGCCGGCGTTGGCGATGGCGGCGACGAACTCTGGGCCGCTGAGATGCATCATGCAGCCGCCGACAACCGGCAACTCGACGCCGAACGTGTCGGTGAAACGGGTCCGAAACACCGCCATGCTCCTCACGCTGGCGCCTGCTGCGCCAGGTACCTTTCCAGCCGCTCCAGCCCGGCAGCGAAACTGCGCCGTCCGAAGCCAAAGCGGACGTGGCGGTCGTCCCCGCCCAGCCCCTCGCCGGGCAGCAGCAGCACCCCTGCAGCCCGTACCAGCCGGTTGCAGAACGCCGCTGCCCCGCCGCCGCGCAGCCCCACATAGGCCACCGACCCCGCCTGTGGGCGGTTCCAGCGGAACACTTCGCGCCAGCGGGCGAAGAACGGCCCGGCCAGCGCCAGGTTGTCCAGCACCAGATGTCGGCTGCGCTCGGCCAGCCGTTCGGCGACCGTGAGCGCCACCTGGGCCAGCACCTCGCCCGGCGCGCTGGCGCAGATGGTGGTGTAGTCCTTCCAGCGCAGGAGCCGCTGCCACAGGTCCCGCTCCTGCACCACCAGCCAGCCGGTGCGCAGGCCCGGCAGGCCGTAGGTCTTGGAGAGCCCGCCCAGGGTGACCGCCCGCTCGTAGGATTCGCAACCGGAAGGGAGGCGCGCGGCGGGGTCGAACTCCAGGCCGCGGTACATCTCGTCGCTGAAGAGCCAGGCCCCGCGTCGGGCGACGAGGGCGATCAGCGCACGCCACTCATCCAGAGCAGGCAGATAACCGGTGGGATTGTGCGGGAAGTTGACCACCACCAGGCGGGTCTGCGGCGTCAGGCGCTGCTCCAGCCCCTCCAGGTTGAGCCGCCAGCCACCCGGGCCGTTGGGCGGCTCGGCCTGTTCCTCCATCGGCCAGCGTCGGACCTGGCAGCGGAGGTACTCAGCGACGTTGAGCAGCGAGTCGTAGCAGGGGGTGAGCACGACCACCTCATCTCCTGGCTCCAGCAGGGCGTGCATGGCCAGGAAGATGCCCTCTTCCGGCGCGGCCAGGCCGATGACCTGTTCAGGGCGGACATCGTGATACAGCGCGGCGACCGCCTCGCGCAGCGCCGGCGCCCCCTGGCTTTCGGTGTACCCCAGCCACAGTCGCCCCAGCCTCTCCCAGGAGACGCCGGCCATCTGCAGGAGGTCATCCACCGTCAGCGACTCGCAGTCGGAAGGGCACAGCAGGTAGGGCGCCGTGAACTCGTGGACGGCGAAGAAGCGCTCGGTGAAGAAGGGCTTGATGTCCACGTCGCCCTCACATCGCCATTCCCTTGAAGGGGTCCACCCAGGTCTCCAGGGCGGCCTTCAGTTCGGGGAACTCCTGCGCCGCCTCCTGCAGCGAACGGCCCTGCATCGTCGCCTCGATGGCCTGACGGAAGGCCCTGGCGCCGGCCACCGGCCCCTGCGGATGGGCGTGGATGCCGCCGCCGGAGCCGATGACGATGTCGGTTCCCAGGTCCTTCATCACCTGCGGCACCATCTTGGGGGTGATGCCGCCGGAGGGCATGGGGAAGGTCGGGCGGATGTGGTAGAACGGGAAGGTCAGGTTCTGCGCCACGCGCTGGAACTTCTCCGGCAGCACGGGGGCCTTGCCGTAGGGCGCAGGGAAGACGACCACGTCCGCCCCGGCCAGGCGCGGCAGTTTGCCCAGCACCAGGTGGCTGCTGATGCCGTGCCACTCGGAGGCGTAGAGGGCCCCGGCCACGTCCATGTGCGCCAGGATGGGCACGTTGATCGCCGGGTCCTCCGCCAGCGCGCGCAAGACCGGGAAGCCGGTGGCCAGGTAGTTGACCATCAGCGCGTTGCAGCCCAACTCCACCGCCCGACGGGCGTTCTCGAAGACCTTGGGGACCTCGTCGGTGACGTTGACGGTGTAGAGGGTGTGCTCACCGGTCTCCTCGTACACTTCTCGCTCCGCCTGCATGTAGAGCCGCACCCGCGCCTGCACCTCGTTGAAGGAAGCGTTGGCCAGCAGTTCGTCGTCCTTGATGATGTCACAGCCACCCAGCGCCGCGGCGCGGAAGAGTTCCACCCCCACCTCCGGCGGGTAACCGGTGCAGGGCTTGATCATGTTGTTGAGGAGCGGGCGATCGGGCACGCCCAGCAGCCGCCGCACCCCCTCGATGCCGAACTTCGGCCCCTGGAAGCCGGCGACGTACCGCTCCGGGAAGCGCACGTCCAGCAACTTCAGCCGCCCGGCCATGGAGATGTTGCCGACGATGGTGGTCAGCAGCATCGGAATCTGCGGGCCGAAGTTCACCTCCGGGAAGGCGATCTGGATGATGTAGTGGCGGTGTTCCACCTCCTGCGGCACGGTCCATTCGTAGTCCGGCAGTTCGTAGATGCCGATGACCCTGGCGACATGCTGGCGGCGCACCTCGGGGGTCTCCCCTGGCACGGCCACCCAGGTTCCTGTGGACTGCTCAATGGCCAGCGCGGGGGCCAGTTTGGGCACCGGGAAGGCCTTGGGGTAAGAGGCCAGGTAGGTGCCGATAACATGCGTATCGTAGTCCACGCCCTCTGGCAGGGCCAGGGGCAGCGAAAGCACGTCTATCCTCTCCATGATGCTTTATCCTCCTCTTGCGAACTTGACCACGGACCACGGACGACGGACCACGGACGACGTCCGTGGTCCGTGGTCTATTCCCGGCACTCACCGAAGCGCACCGCGTTCACCTCGCGGTAGAGGTCGCGCAGACAGGTGTAGAGGCGGCGATAGGCGTGGTAGAGCGTGTTGTACACCTGGGCGTTGCAAGCCTGCGGCGCGAACTGCCGCTCAACCGGGATGATCCCCTTGAGCGACTCGACGCTGGGATAGAGGCCCAGCCCCACGGCGGCGACGAGGGCCATCCCCACTGCGCCGGCCTCCTGGGCGTGGGCCACCGTCTCCACCTGCCGTCCGGTCACGTCAGCGATGATCTGCATCCACGGCGCGCCGCGCGCCCCGCCGCCGATGACCCGCAGGGTGGGCAATGGGAAGCCGAAGGAGCGCTCGACGATCTCGATGAGCCAGCGCAGGTTATAGGCCACCCCCTCATAGACTGCGCGCAGCAGGTGCTCACGGGTGTGGTCGGCGCTGAGGTTGAAGAAGGTGGAACGCACCCAGGTGTCGGCCACCGGCGCGCGCTCGCCGTACATCCACGGGGTGCAGACCAGGAAGTCGGCCCCCGGCGGCACCGTCTCCACTTTCTGGTCCATCAGGGCGTAGACGTTGGGGATAGCGGGGTCGTGCTGCTCGTGCCGATAGAACTCGTCGGCTACCCACTTCAGGCAGGCCCCCGCCGTCTCCATCTCGGCAAACAACAACGCCCGGTTGGGATCGGCGGATTGCAGCGTGGCGACGCCGTGGCGACCGGTCGGCGTCTGCCGGGTGACTACGCCGACCCAGCCGGAGGTGCCCAGGTAGATGTGGCCGTCCCCCTCGCCCACCGCGCCGGAGCCGACCGCTGCCCCCTGGGCGTCTCCGCCACCGCCGAAGACGGGGGTGCCGGGCAGCAGGCCGCAGGCCCGCGCCGCCTCCTCCGTCAGGCCGCCCACGGGGTCAGTGGAGCGCACCAGGGGTGGGAACTTGCGCTCGTCCAGGCCGATGTAACGGATGAGCCAGCGCATCCACTCTTTCTTTTTCAAGTCGAGGCAGAAAGCGGAAGCGCAGGAGATCTCGAAAACCTGCCGCCCGGTGGCGCGGTAGAGCAGATAGCCGTTGACGTCCAGAAAGTGGCTCATCCCGTTGTAGACCTGCGGCTCGTTCTCCTTCAACCACAGCAACTTGGCCAGGCCATCCTTGCCCGACAACTCCGCCCCGGCGAGGGTGGCGAAGACGCGGCGACCCAGGAACCGCCGCATGATTCGCTCCGCCTGCTCCGGGGCGCGACCATCCAGCCAGATGATCGCCGGACGAAGCGGCCGCCCATCGCCATCCACGGGGATGATCCCCAGCAACTGGGTCGTGTGGACCATGGCCAGTACATCGCGCGGGGAGACGTCCGCCTGCTCCAGCACCTGACGGCTCGTCGTGGCGACGGCCTGCCACCAGTCCTCCGGCTCCTGCTCCGCCCAGTCGGGCCGGGGATAATGCACCGGGTAGGGGGCGAAAGCAGTCGCGCAAACCCGTCCGGTGATGTCCACCAGCACGGCCTTGTTGCCGCCGGTGCCAACGTCGTGGGCCAGGATATACTGAGGCATGGCACCTCCTATTCCGGCATCGTCTCTTTCACCATCTGCTGACGGGCTACGGCTGCCGCCAATTATGCACCCGGGTGGGGGAGATGTCAATTGGTAGATTGGTAGCTGGTAGATTGGTGGCTGGTAGATTGGTGGCTGGTAGATTGGTGGCTGGTAGATTGGTAGTAGAGGGGGGCGGGTGGCGGGGCGAGGGGGACCATGGAGGCGGGTGAAGATAAGGCCGGTGCTCTCGAGCGCCCACCCCCATACCCTCTTCCCCGGAAAAGAAGGGGACGTCCAGCCGTCCGCCTGCTTCGCTTGACACTCCGCCCCACTGTTGGTATACTCCCTGTGCCACAAGTGCGGTGTGTCACCGCAGGGAAGGGGGGTGATCCAAGAGCAGCAGTATGAACCGTGATCCACTGAACCGTTGAGTTGTGTTCCCTATCAGAAGCAGGAGGAGAAAATGAAGACGTTGCGTGTTTTCGGCGCCCTGGCCGTGCTGGTCTTGCTGGCCGGCCTGGCCGTCTCCTGCCGCCCCGCAGCGCGGCAGCCGTTGATCATCGGCACCACTGACTCCCCGACCGACCTGGACCCGGCTAACTCCTACGACTTCCATACCTGGGAGATCCATCACAACACGATGGACACCCTGCTCGTCTACATCCCCGGCACCACCGACCTGGAGCCGGGCCTGGCCGAGCGGTACGAGGTCAGCGACGACGGCCTGGAGTACACCTTCTACCTGCGCCAGGGGTTGGAGTTCCCTGACGGCACCCCCTTCAACGCCGACGCCGTCGTCTGGTCCATCAACCGGGCGATCCGGTTGCAGGGTGACCCCAACTGGCTGATCACCTCTTTCGTGGACCACGTGGAGAAGGTGGACGACTACACCGTCAAGTTCGTGCTGCTGAACCCGGTGGGCTACTTCCCGCTCCTGGTGGCCACCCCGCCCTACTCGCCCCTCAGCCCCGCCTGCTACCCGGAGAACGAATTCGCCCCGGATAGCACCTGCGGCGGCATTGGCCACTACCGCATCGTCCGCTTCGAGCGCGGCGTGGAACTGGAGATGGAGGCATACGACGGCTACTACGGCGAACCGGCGGTCTACCCGAACGTCATCGTCCGCTACTTCTCCGACTCGACCTCCATGCGCCTGGCTCTGGAGGCCGGGGACATTGACATCGCCTGGAAGACCCTGACCCCGTCCGACTACACCGACTTCCGCGGCAACTCCAACTACAATGTCGTCGAGGGTGTGGGCCCGTACATCCGCTACATCTGCTTCAACAACTCCACCCCGCCCTTCGATAACCCGGTGGTCCGTCAGGCGATCTCCCTGGCCCTCGACCGCGAGGCCATCACCGACGTGGTCTTCCAGGGCACCCATCAGCCGCTCTACAGCATGGTTCCCGCCGGGATGACCTCTCACACCGACTCCTTCCCGGACACAGATCTGGCTCAGGCCACCGCCCTGCTGAACGAGGCCGGCTTCACCGCCGACAACCCGCTGGTGATGGACCTGTGGTGGACCCCCACGCACTACGGTCCCACCGAGGGTGACGTGGCGACGATGATCAAGCAGCAACTGGAAGCGACCGGCGTCATCCAGGTCAACCTGCAGTCCACCGAGTGGGCGACGTACAAGGACTACATGAACGCCGGCAGCATGCCCGTCTTCCTGCTGGGGTGGTACCCTGACTATCTGGACCCCGATAACTACACCTCGCCCTTCGCCGAGTGCAACGCCTCGGACGATATGGGTATCTTCTACTGCAACGAAGACATGGACGCCCTGCTGGTCGCGGCCCGCACCTCTACCGACCAGGATGAGCGGGTGCGCCTCTACGAGCAGATCCAGCAGATGTGGACCACCGAAGTGCCCACGATTCCGTTCACCCAGGGCTTGCTGCTGGTGGTGACCCGCCCGAACATCAGCGGCGTCATCCTGGACCCGACCCTGTTCCTGCACTACTTCACGATCAACAAGCAGTAAACGCCGGGCTATCTGTCACGAGGTGCCTGGCGCCGCTGAGGCGCCAGGCACCTGATTGGAGGGGGTATGCGCTCACTCCGGGCCTACATCCTCACGCGTTTTCTTTTGACCATTCCGATGGTGCTCACGCTGCTGATCCTGGTCTTCATCCTCCTGCGCGTCATGCCCGGCGACCCCATCGCGGCGGCGATGCGACCGGGTGTGCCACAGGAGTACCTGGACCAGATCCGCCACGCGCAGGGGCTTGATCGGCCGCTGGTGATCAACACCCAGGGCAGTTGGGCCACAGCCCGGGAAGCGGTGGTGGTGCTCTACAGCGAGCACGATCCGGGCAGCGCGCCGGTGTTGCTGGCGCTGGAGGGCGAACGGTTGCCCATCACCCAACGCTACCGGGAGGGGGACCAGGACTGGCTGCGGCTCTCCGCTGACGCCGGGCATCCGATCTGGATCGCCTCCGACAAACTGACCTGGGTGCTGCAGGTGCAGTGGGGCTATGAATCGGTTGCCGGCGAGACGCCGCCAGAGGGGGTGCCGGGCAACTGGCAGCGTGTGGTACTGCTCGAAGGCGGGGTAGAGGGCTGGGCGCCGGCATCGCAGTTCGACATCACCGTCAACCCCCTCGATAGCCAGTTCTTCAACTACCTGTGGGGGTTGATCACACGCTTCGACCTGGGCAGTTCGATCACCCTGCGCGGGCGCCCGGTGGCCGCTGACCTGGCCCTGCGTTTCCCCGCCACGCTGGAACTGAGCATCGCCGGCATGCTGGTGGCCGGGCTGGTGGGGGTGTTCACAGGCGCGCTGGCGGCGCAGAAACGGCGCTCCGCCACCGATTACGGCCTGCGTCTCTACAGCATCGTCGCCTACGCCGTGCCCATCTTCTGGTTGGGGTTGATGTTCCAACTCATCTTCGGCGTGGCCCTGCACTGGTTCCCCGTGGCTGACCGCATCAGTACCCCGCTGCGCCCCGATACTATCGCCGAGGTCTACCACCTGCAACGGGTGCTGACCGGTTCGCTGGGCCGCAGACTGCTGGCCATCACTGACTTCCTCTCCAACTTTTACATCTTCAACTGCCTGGTCACCGGGCAGTTCGCCAGCCTGCTGAACGCGCTTCACCACCTGGTGCTGCCGGCGATGACGTTGGGCCTGTACCTTTCCGGCATTTTTACCCGCCTGACCCGGGCCAATATGTTGGATGTCCTGCAGCAGGACTTCATCCTGGCTGCGCGCGCCCGCGGCATCCGCGAGCGGGTTGTCGTCTACAGCCACGCGCTGAAAAACGCCTTCATCCCCATCCTGACGATGTTCGGTATGCAGTTCGCCATCCTTTTGGCCGGCGCAGTGCTCACCGAGACCACGTTCAACTGGCCAGGCATGGGGCTGTTCCTGGTGCAGCGGATCACCGACCGGGATTTCCCGGCCATTCAGGGGACGGTGGTCTTCTTCGCCCTGCTGGTGGCGACGGTGAGCCTGATCGTGGACATCATCTACGCCCGGGTGGACCCCCGCGTCCGCTACTGATGGACAACGAAAGATGACCATAAACGAGACACGCAGCGGATGGCTGGCCCGGCTGTGGCAGGGCCGCAAGTGGTACGGCACCGAATGGTACATGACGGCGGCGGGGGCAGTGATCGTCACCTTCGTGGTGGTGATGACGCTGCTCTCCTTCCTCACCCCCCACCTGGCTCCCTACGACGCCCAGGCCAGCGTGGCCAGTCCTTTCCAGCCTCCCTCTCGTCAGCACCTCTTCGGCACCGACCAGTTGGGGCGCGACATCTTCAGCCGTATCATCTACGGCGCGCAGATCGTCATGCAGGTGGCGCTGATCTCCGCCACCTTCTCCCTCCTGGTCGGCGTCCCTCTGGGATTGATCTCTGGATTCCTGGGCGGACGGCTCGACCAGGTGCTCTCGCTCATCATGGACAGCATCTACTCCTTCCCTGGCCTGATCCTGGCCATCGCCCTGGCCGCGCTGTTGGGATCAGGGGTGATGAATATCTCCATCGCCATCGCCGTGGTCTATGTCCCTATCTTCTTCCGCCTGGTGCGCGGACAGGTGCTTTCCATCAAACAGGAACTGTACGTCGAGGCGGCACGCAGCCTGGGTGCGCCCAGAAGCGTCATGCTCTGGCGTTACATCTTTCCTAACGTCATCCCTTCGGTGGTGGTGGTCTTCTCGCTGAACATCGCCGACGCCATCATCACCGAAGCCGGATTGGCCTTTGTCGGCCTGGGGGTGGACCCCTCCAAGCCGGATTGGGGATACGACATCTATCGAGGCCGCGCGGAACTGGTCGGCGGGCGTTGGTGGCCGGTCACCTTCCCCGGCCTGGCTATTGCGACGGTGGCGCTGGGCTTCAGCCTCTTCGGCGAGGGACTCAGCGAGATTCTGAACCCCCGTTTGCGCGAGTCCTGAACTCACCGCTCTGGGGGGAGCATCCTTACCGCAGAGGCGCAGAGAACACAGAGGCCGTCACCACATCGAGGATAGAGAATGAGCGAACCTTTGGTCAGCATCCGCGACCTCACGGTGGTCTACTCCACCCGCCGCGGCCCCACACGGGCCGTTGACCGGGTAAGCCTGGACATTTACCCCGGCGAGGTGCTGGGACTGGTGGGCGAATCGGGCTGCGGCAAGTCCACCTTGGGTATGGCGCTGCTGCGCCTGGTGCGTCACCCCGGCCGCATCGCCGAAGGGGAGATTCGCTTCGATGGACGAGACCTGGTGACGTTGAGCGAGGAGGAGATGCGCACGTTGCGCGGAGCGCGCATCTCGATGATCTTCCAGGACCCGATGACCTCGCTCAACCCGCTGCAACGGATCAGCGACCACATCACCGAGACCATCCTCACCCACAAGCCCGAGATGAGCAGGAAGGCTGCGCGCGAGCAGGCCGCGGCACTGATTGACCGACTGGGGATCATGGCCGACCGGCTGGACGATTACCCCCATCAGTTGAGCGGCGGGATGCGCCAGCGGGTGATGATCGGCCTGGCGCTGGCTCTCCGCGCCGACCTGATCATCGCCGACGAGCCGACCACCTCCCTGGATGTCATCGTCGAGGCGCAGTTCCTCGACCTGCTCAAGGAGTTGCAGCGCGACTTCGGCCTGACGATCCTGCTCATCACCCACAATATCGGCATTGTCGCGCAGATGGCTGACCGGCTGGCCGTCATGTACGCGGCCAAGATGGTGGAACTGGCCGATGCGGAGCCGCTGTTCGAGCGGCCGCTCCATCCCTACACCCAGGCCCTCCTGGCCTCTGTGCCCAACATCCGCCTGGTGGGGGACACGCTGAAGATCATGCAGGGTTCTCCGCCCGACCTGCTTCAGCCACCGTCGGGCTGTCGCTTCCATCCCCGCTGCCCCTACGCCTTCGAGCGATGTTCAGTGGAGGAACCCGCGCTGGTTGAGGTCGAGCCCGGGCGCCGGGTGGCATGCTGGCTGTATGAGGCAATGGGCAATGGGCAATGACCAATGGGCAATGACCAATGACCAAACCGTAGAGAAGGCTATGAACGGCAATCTGGTGGAAGTGCAGGGCTTACGGAAGTGGTTCCCTGTCCAGCGCAGTTTCGTCGAACGGCTGGTCACCCGCCAGCGGCAGTTCGTCCACGCTGTGGACGGGGTGGACTTCGAGATTCGAAGTGGCGAGGTCTTCGGCCTGGCCGGTGAGAGCGGCAGCGGCAAGACGACCACCGGTCGCCTCGTGGTGCGGCTGGTGGACCCCACCGCCGGACATATCCTCTTTCAGGGCACCGACCTGGCGGCGCTGGGGGAGGAGGAGATGCGCCAAATGCGCCGCCACATGCAGGTCATCTTCCAGGACCCCCACGCCTCGCTCAACCCGCGCATGACCATCGGCGACGCTATCGGCCACAGTCTGGAGATCTTCGGCATCGCCCGAGGGGAAGCCAAGCGCCAGGCAGTCATGGAGATGATGGAGCGGGTCGGCCTGACCCCTGCCTCTGCCCTCTACGAGAAGTTCCCGCATCAGCTGAGCGGCGGCCAGCGACAGCGCGCGGTCATCGCCCGCGCCCTGGTGCTCCATCCCAAACTGGTCGTCGCCGACGAGCCTATCGCCATGGCCGATGTCTCCGTGCGGGCGTTGCTCCTCGAACTGATGCTACGGTTGAAAGAGGATTTCAATCTCACCTACCTCTTCATCACCCACGACCTGGCGACGGCAAAGTACATCTGTAACCGTATCGCGGTGATGTACCTGGGCAAAATCGTGGAGGTGGGGACGCTACAGCAGGTCTACGGCAACCCGCAGCACCCGTACACCCAGGCATTGCTGGCCGCCGTACCCGTGCCCGATCCCAAGGCCCGCCGGCGGCATCCGATGCCCAAGGGGGAGATTCCCAGCCCGCTCAACCCACCGCCAGGCTGCCGCTTCCATCCGCGCTGTCCGGCAGCGAGAGCGGAGTGCTCTCAGATCGAGCCAACATTGAGGGAGGTCGAGCCAGGCCACCGCGTAGCCTGCCTCCCGCTCTGAGAACAGTCGCCTGGCCCATACTCCCTGAAATTCACCGCAAAGACCACAGAGACCTGCCCTGAGCAAGACCGAAGGACAAGTCTCTGCGTTCTTTTCGGTCCGAGACCGGCCACTGCTGTGGCCAACGCCGGACGAGGAGATCACCAGGAAGGGAGGAGACCTCAGGACACATGCCTGCCCGTCTTGTCAGGAGACATCCGATCGTCGTCTTTTACGTGTTGGCTTTTGTCATCACCTGGCTGGGCTGGATTCCGCAGGCCCTGCACAGCCGTGGACTCTTCCCGTTCGACCACCCGTTGCTTGGCCTTCTGGGCGGCGCAGGTCCGACCCTGGCGGCACTTATCGTCATCGGGGTGTTGAAGGGCAGGGACGGCCCACGCGAGTTGTTTGCTCCCCTCCTCAGATGGCGCGTCCGCTGGCCGTGGTACCTCTTCGTCTTCCTGTTCTGGTTCGTCGTGGCGGCCATTGCGCTGGGTGTCGGAGCCTTGTTGGGGCAGGGGGTTCCCTCGATTCCCCCTGGTGTGTGGCCTGCTCTGGTGCCGATCTTCGTCACGATGCTGCTGTCCAACGTGTGGGAGGAGATCGGCTGGCGTGGCTTCGCACTACCCCGCTTTCAGGAGAAGTACGGGGATCTGAGCATCGCCGTCATCATGGGCCTGCTGTGGAGCCTGTGGCATCTGCCGCTGCTTCTCAACCCCACTTCTCCCATGTCCGGCCTGCCCTGGTACGGGGAGATCCTCTTCAGCATCGCTCTGACGGTCATCTATACGTGGCTGTACAACAACACGCGGCGCAGCCTGCTGTTCGTGAGCATCTTCCACGCCATGTCGAACACGATGGCGTATGTGCTGCTCGAGGGGGGTGTGTTTTTGTCCTCTTACATCTTTGTCGTGGGTGTCACGGCCGTTTTCGCCATCCTCATCGTTCTGGTGTATGGGCCGCGCAGGTTCTCGAGGTAGCAGCAAAGGCGGCGGCATCGGGATGCCGCCGCCACGAGATGAAACGCCGCCACGAGATGAAACGCCGCCACGAGATGAAACGCCGCCACGGGATGCCGCCGCCACGGGATGAAAGGCCACCGCGGGGCGCGGTCGGGAGACCGTACCCCCCGTCACACGCCTGGGCCCTCTAAAGTCCGTACTGGATGAGCACTGCCCCCGTCCCGTCCAGTACCCGCAGGCCCCACGGCCCGTCGCCCGGCCCCCAGAGAGCGCGGAAGGGGTGTCCCGGCCCCACCTCCGCCGCCCAGTGCGTCACTTCACTGCCTCCCTGACGCAGCACCACCGTCACCGGACGCTGGCGCACGGTCTCCACAGTCACCTCTACCCCACCGCCGACCGGCGTCAGGCGCACCGCGCCCTCGCCGTTGGCGAAGGTAAAACCACCCGTCCCGCTCAGCGCATACCATTGCTCGCTCCAGCCCGCACTATACCCCGGTTCCAGCGTGGCATACTCCCAGAAGGTCGTGGTCAGCCCGCCCCACAGTTCGAAGTACCGGCTGCCGTCGTCGGTCCACAGCCCGGCATCCAGGTCACCCAGGCAGAAGAGCTTGACCCCGCGCACCCAGGTGGGAGCCACACGGACGATCCCCTGGTCGCTGCCCAGGTCATAAGCGCCAGCGAAGCCCGCCTCTGCCGCCTGGGGGGCGAAAAGCCCCAGATAGGAGCGCCACTCGGTGTACCGGCTGAAGTCCCGCCCGGCGTACAGCGGCCAGGAGAGCACGCCGCCCGGGCCAGGGAGGGCAGGGTCGCCTGTAGAGTGCACGATGGCCTCCGTCGCCGGCATGACGAAAGTCAGGTTGGGCGAAGGGGCGTTGTAGTCCGAAAGGGTCAGCATGGCGTTGGTCCAGAACTGGAACGGCTGCGCCTGATCGGTGGGATTGGTGACCCGCGGGGAGATGAGCACTCGACTGCTGCCCGGCTCCAGCTGCACCGCCACCTCGACCCTCAGGCCGGTGTGCTCATCGGTCGTGGAGAGATGCACCCCGTTGGAGAGCAGCCGGTAATCCCATGAGCGGTACTCCACCAAGCCGTGCTCCTCGGTGGGGAAGGCCCATTCCATCCCTCCTGTGGCCAGCCACCAGCCTCGATACCCCCAGCCGGTCGGCTTGAGCACCGGGTTGGCGTAGAGAATCTGCCGGCCGGTGGTGCGGTCGGTCCAGCGCAGGATGCGCCCTCCCAGGTCGGGCAGGAGCACCAGTTGGACCAGGTCGTTCTGCAGGAAGATGGCGCGGAAGGTGCGTGGGGCAGGGCCGGCGACGGCGTCGAAGTTGAGCCGGGGATGGGGATAAATCGGGTCGTCAGGCGTGGTGGGAACGAGAGCCTGCTCCCACCCATAGGCGGTCAGTATCACCGTGCCCTCCCAGACCGCCACCGGGGCCGGAGTGGGTGTCGGCGTATCGAGCGGCGGAGGGGGCACAGTCGGCGTGGGTGTCGGGGTGTCGGGCGGCCGAGGGGAAGCGGTCGGCGTGGGTGAGCGCCCAGGGGTGGAGACAACCGCAACCGTGAGCAACCGGGTCGAGACCGGGGGGGCAGTACGGGTAGCGGTCGGCCCCTGGTGCAGGGCGGCCGTTGGGCTGGAGCGCGTCGTTGGAGGCGGAGACGGGCGCGCCGCCGTCGTGGTCGGCACAGGATGAGAGGCTCCGGTAGCGGTCGGAGTGACCGGAGAGGGCGTCGTCCTGGCCGGCCGGCAGCCCCCCGTACCGAACAGGATGAGAAGGATCACCACCAGACACGTCCAGCGGGACATCAGCACCCTCCCTTCACTCCCGGAGATCGAGCGGCAAGGCCATCAGCGTCCAGCCGCGATAGCCGACCGCCCAGCGGGCCAGCGGAGTGTGAAAGTCGCGCACTGCGGTGAAACCCAGCCGCTCATACAGCCGCCGGGCGCGCTCGTTGCCCCAGACCACACCCAGGGTGACCAGCCGCGCGCCGACCTGACGCGCACGGTCAATGGCCGCCCTCATCAGCGCCTGGCCCACCCCGCACCCCTGATAGCGGGGGTCCACTCCCACCATCTCCACCACTATCTCGTCACGCGCGTGGCGGTCACCGCCGCCCATTGACCCTAACACGAGCACAGCCCGAAGGAATCCCAGCAATCCCAGGTGACGAACCATCGTGCGCACCCCCTCCATCAGTGGAAAGTCGGCGAACCCCTCGTGGCCTGGGTGGGCGAGCAGGAAACCGATCACCTCCCCTTCCGCCTCCGCCACCAGCGTGGCGCGTAGCATGCGGCCTTCGCCCAAACGGTGCAGGTCAGCCAGCAGCGCGGCGTTGTGCTCCGGCACGTCACCAAATGCTGGACCGAATTTGTCGGCGAACGCCAGCGCCCAGAGCCGGCCCACGGGTAGGGCGTCATCGAGATTAGCGGGACGAACCACAGTTCTCAGGCTACGGACCACGGGCATCTGCACATCTCCAGTCCCCTGTGCGGCGCGAAAACAGTCACTGAACCCTTCCTCGCCCCTACCGACTACCGACGGCAGCGGATCTGCTCGACCAGCAGCCGCGCCCGCTGCGGCGCATCCCCAACATAGCCGACGATGTCCATCTGTGCCCGGATGCGCTCGGCAGGCAGGTAGGTCGTCAGGCGCGGGTCGCTGGACAGCCGCTCGGTCAGCGGGTTGGGCTGCCCCTCCCGCACCGCCTCCCAGGCGACCATGCTGTGCTGACGGATCACCTCGTGCATCTCCTGACGGTCGGCCCCGGCCCTCACCAGCGCCATCAGCAGCGGCTCGGTGGCGGCGAAGGGGGCATAGGCGGCCAGGTTGCGCGCCATCGCTGCGCGGTCGAACTGGAGACCACGCACCAGCCGGGTGGCACGGAGAAGCATCTCGTCAGCGATCAAGAACGATTCGGGCAGGATCAGGCGTCGGTTGGCCGAATCGTCGAGGGTGCGCTCCAGGAGCGAACTCGCCGCGTTCTCCCAGGCCACGCCCGGCAGCGCGGCCAGGAGGCGGGCCAGCGAGCAGAGGTTCTCGGCGTTGACGGGGTTGCGCTTGAAGGGCATCGCGCTGGAACCGACCTGCGTCGCGGCAAATGGCTCGCTCCACTCGCCGATGGCCGGGGATTGCAGCAGGCGCAGGTCGAAGGCGAAGCGGTGGAGGCTCTGCGCCAGGCCGGCCAGCGCCACCAGCACCTCCCAGTCCTGCCGCCGCGGGGCGACCTGTGTGGCGACCGGATAGGCCTGCAGCCCCAGCATCTCCATCGCCCGCCGCTCCAGGTGGGCGGGGGTCCAGCCGCTCCCGGCCAGCAGGTGAGCGTAGGAAGCCGAGGTGCCCACGGCCCCCTTGAAGCCCTTGCCGCGCACTCCCTCCGCCAACCGGCTGATGGCCTCCCAGTCCGCCAGCAAGTCCTGAGCGAACTGCGCCAGGCGGTAGCCCACGGTCGTCGGCTCGGCAGGCTGCAGGTGGGTGTAGCCCATGCAGACCCAGTCCGCGGTCTCCTCGATGCGTTCGGCCAGCCTATCCAGCAGGTCGGACAGGCGCTGACGGAGCAGCGCCAGGCCCTCGCGCAGCCGCAGCGCGTCGGCGTTGTCCAGGATGTCTTGACTGGTGGCTCCCAGGTGCAGGATCGGCCCACCGACCGGGCACTGTTCGGCGAAGACGCGCAGTTCCGCCATCAGGTCGTGGCGGAGTTCCGCCTCCAGTCGTTCGGCGCGGGGGATGTCCACTTCGTCCTGATGCACCTCCAGGTCGGCCACCTGCTCCGGGGTGACCAGGCCAGCCTCGGACTGGGCGCGGGCCAATGCCACCCAGACGCGGCGCAGCAGGCGGCGACGGTGCGCCTCGCTCCAGATGCGGCGCATCTCGGCGGAACCGTAGCGCCAGGTCAACGGTGAAAGGTACGTCTCATGGTCAAACATCATGCCCTCTTCCTCTCCACCGCCCTGGAAAGCGCCGACGTGTCGGCGCAGGCCAAAGCGGTGACGCGGTCACCGCAGTCCAAAGGTTGCCCGAAGTTGGGCGGCCGGGCCGTCAGAATCCAAAGCGGTGACGCGGTCACCGCAGTCCAAAGGTTGCCCGAAGTTGGGCGGCCGGGCCGTCGGAATCCAAAGCGGTGACGCGGTCACCGCAATCCAAAGCGGCGCCAATGCTTCGCTCCTATCATCAACAACGAGATCATCCACAGCAGAGCGGCGGCCAGGCTGATCCCACCCCCAACCCCCAGGAGCGGCGGACGGAAGACAAAGGTGACCTGGTGATGACCTGGCTCCAACGCCACGGCGCGGAATAGAAGATTGGCGGTATAGACAGGCTGTGTCACGCCGTCCACCTGGGCCTGCCAGCCCGGGTAGTTCGCGTCCGACAACACCAGGAGGCCAGGCGCGCTCGCGTCCACCTCTAACTCCACCCGTTCGGCGGTATAGGTCAGGACGTGCACCGCTTCCGGGCCTGTGGGCGGGGCCGGCTGGAAGACGGGATCCAGCCTCTCGACCACCACCTCGCTCAACGGGTCGAAATCGGCGGCGCGCAGCCGCGCCAGTCCCTGCTCCACGCCGTCCACTGCCCAGGCGTGGTGCACCAGGAAGGCGCGGGGCAGCACGTCCAGGTTCTCGTAGACCTTGACGTCGCCGGAGTGGGCCAGGCGGAAGCGGCCCCGGTCGGAGATGACCAGGGACTGGAAGGAGCCGGTGCGCTCGTCCACCAGGCTCAGACCGCGCACGACCAACTGCCCCTGGGGGAGCAGCGCCCGCACGGTGACGGTGAGCGGCGCGGCGGGCGGCTCCCAACGCAGACGGGTGACGTAGTCGTTTCCCTGCGGTTGCCCCGGCCAGAAGTGGCCCCCCACCGGGGCGGGCGCGTGAGCGACGCTCTCGCCGTATAACCCTTCCGCCGTCTCCATCCCGGCGCGCAGGGGGAAGGTGCGCGTCACGCCGTCGGCGAAGCCGACCTCCACCTGGCCGACCAATGCGCCATCGGGCAACGCTGCTCCACCGTCCAGGTAACTGACCAACCCCAGCCCGGTTGCCTCGAAGGGGGGCACGTCGGCCGCCTGCGCCGTCTCCCCCCCGGACAGGCGTGCGCCGAACTGCAGGTCGTAGAAGAGGCCGTCAATCCAGGCGTCGAAGACCTTGTCGGTGATCACCCAGCGGACGTTGCACAGGCTGAGCCAGCGGCCATCGGGCACAGCAGAGAGGTTCTCGCGCAGCCGCCCATCCGGGGCGATTTCGTCCTCTGGCAGGAAGGCGCGCTGGAAAGCGACGTACCGGGCCAGCGGCAGCAGGCCACCGTCGTAACCATCCACCGCCGGAACACCGAAGGCCAGCGGCAGGTTGGGTGAGAGCACCTCCCGATGCTTGGCGGCGATGACCAGGGCATACAGGGCCTCAGCGGAGAGTTGATCGCCGTAGATGAGCCGCAATTCGGGCAGGTCGCCGGGGTCGAAGAGCAGCGCGGAAACGCTCAGGAAGCGGTCCGCCGGCAGGCTTTCCGCGCCGGTCGCCAGCAGATGAGCGGTGGCGGGACGGAGGGAGGTGTAGGCTTCCGGCGCGGTGGCGCGGGCGTGGGGCAGGGTGCGGGCGGAGAGGGCCAGTTCCCCCACCGTCAGCACCACCAGCGCCAGCGCTGCCGGGCGACGCCAGCCTGTCTGACGCGACAGCCACAGCAGCCCGCCGACCAGCAGGGCAGCGGCCAGCCACCCGAGCCACGTCCAGGGGTCGGCCTGCCCGCCGAGCGCGCCCCAAAGCAGGAGAAGGATCAGCACCGCGCCGCCTGCGACCCATGCGCGGCGAGAGGGGAGCACGTCGCCGCGCGCCAGCGCTTCCGCCCCGATGCCGGCCAGCGATGCTGCCCCCATGGCCCACAGCGCCAGCCAGCGGGCCGGGGCACGGAAATGGGCGAAGCCAGGCACAAAGCGGGCCAGCAGCAGGTAGAGCGGGTTGTACAGGCCCAGCGCCAGGAAGAGGCCCACAGAGGCCAACACCACAACCGCCAGGCGACGCTCCACCCGCTCATCGGCAGGAGTGGCGCGACGGGCAACCAGCGTCCCGTAGCCGGCGACGAAGGCCAGCGCCAACCCCGCTACCCCCACCGTCGCCACGTACTCGATGTTCTGCGGCTCGACCGGCCGGCCGTACCCCGGCAGGAGGGCGCGGGCCAGGTAGACGGGGGAGAGGGAGAACGAGACCCGCTCATTGAAGGGCAGCCCGCCGCTGCGCAACGACCAGGCGGTCAGTTCGGCAGTGGGCAGCAACTGCGCCGCCGCGAGGGCCGCGCCGAGTATCACCGCCACCGCCCAGGCCCCTGCCCGGTGAGCCAGCCGCTTCCATCCCCCGCCCCGTCGCCAGCCCCACAGCACAGAGACCACGCCATAGAGAGCCAGACCCACCAGGAGGATGAACGCCGACTGGGTGTGGCCGGCCAGCAGGACGAGGGCCACGACCAGGCTCATCAGCAGCGTGGCGAGGGAGAGGGGCGATGGCGCAGCGTCGAGGAGCAGCAACAGCCAGGGGAACCAGGAGAGTGCCTGGAGTTGGTTGATGTGCTCGAACTGCGCCCCCAGATAGCCGCCGAGCGCCAGCGTCGCCCCGGCCAACCAGCCGCCCAGCCGCCCCAGGCCCAGTGAGCGACGCGCGTAGAGATCAGCGCCCGCGGCCGCCAGCCACAGGTGCAGGAGGACGCTCCAGTGGAGCGCCCGGTGCGGCGGCAGGAGCAGCCAGAACGGCCAGTTCAGCGGGTAGAGCACCCCAGCCTGGCTGTTGGCCAGGAAGGGCACGCCCATGAAGATGTACGGGTTCCAGAGCGGCAACCGTCCTGCCTGAAAGGCCCGCGACGCTTCGGCCCAGTAGGGGTAGAAATAGGTGAACAGGTCCCCACCCGCCACCACCCGTCCCGCCGGCCCGACCAGCCAGTAGACGAGCAGGAGCGCCAGGGCGAGGCTCAACAATGAGCAATGACGGATGGCCGATGAACAGTGACCACGGACGACGGACCATAGACCACGGACCGCGGACCACAGACCACGGACCACGGACCACGGACCACGGGCCACGGGCCACGGGCCACGGAGCCACGACCGCCGACTGACAAAGGCCTCGGCGGTCTGTGGTCTGTCGTCTGTGGTCCGCTGCGTGTGCTTCATCATCATCATCTTATGGTCGAACAGCGTACACTCGGAAGCGGTCGCCGACGGAGAAGACCCGCTGGAGGCGGTAGCCCACATCGGCCAGGGCGGCCTCGACGCGCGCCGACGACTCCCAGGCAGGAAAGACGATGGTGCGCGGCCCGGTCTCGCCGAAGGCCTGCACATCCCGCGCCAGCCAGGCCGGATCGGGCCAGTAGGCCAGGTAGAGCGGCGCGTCGAACAGATAGAAGCCGTACTCCCAACCCAGCCAGTGATGATAGAGCACCGTCCCCTCCGGCAGGCCGCGCAGGAAAGCCGCCACCCGCTCGATGCCGTCGTAGGTGGATTGCCCCGCGCCGACCGGTATCCGTCCGCTCAGCCCGTTGGCCGCCGACGCCATCAACGACACCGCCAGCAACAGCACTACCAGGCCCGTCACCGCCGCGCGGGGGCGCAGGGACCGCAGACCAACGGAGACGGTTCGGCCCAACACCATCGCCACGACCGCCACCAACGGCAGCAGGTAACGATCCCACACCGGGAAGGCCCACAGCCAGTGCACCAGCAGGTAGAGCAGCCCGAACCCCACCCAGAGGAGGTCGAACAGGGCCGGCCAATCCCGCCGACGGAGGCCGCGCCATACCAGCGCCGCCGCGCCAGCAACGAACAACACGTCGAGCAAGGGAGAGCCGAACAGCGCTCGCCCCAAGCCGAGCCAGGCGCGCAGGCGCGGGGTCAGTTCCGCTGGCCAGGCCAGACGCAGGCCGCCGTATCCCGTCACCCCGGCGCCCCAGAAGCTTGTCGCCCCCTGCGCCACCCGCAGCCGGTCCCATGCCACGAGCACGGCCACGACCGCCAGTCCGCCCGCCAGCCACCGCGCCAGCGCACGCGCCGTCCCGCCCGGTCGCGGGTGGCGCACCGCCGAGGCCAGGACCAGGAGTCCCGCCAGCGGCAGCCATGCCACCCCTGTCTGTTTGGCAGCGACGGAGAGGCCGGCCAGCACCCCCGCCCAGCCTGGCCGTCCGGCTGCCGCTGCGGCACAGCCGGCCAGCCCCAGGGTTACCATCAGCGGGTCGGTGAAGGCGGTGGCGGAGAAGAGGAACGCGAAGGGAAGCAGAGCCGTCACCCACGCAGCCGCCAGTCCAGTGACGGAGCCCCCATAGAGGGAACGGGCCAGACGGGCGGTCAGCGCCACCGCCACGGTGCCGGCGAAGACCCCTGGCAGCCGCAGCGCCCACTCCGACCGCCCCAGGAGCGCCAGGCTCCCCGCCAGCAGGTAGGGCAACAGGGGCGGCTTGTAGACCGGCTCGCCGACCAGCCAGGGGTCGCGGCCGCTCAGGATGAGCAGGCCCCAGTGGCCGTAGAGCGCCTCATCGGGGTGGAGACGGTGAGCCGCGACCATCGCCAACCGCAGCCCCCAGGCCAGCAGGCAGGCGGCGCAGAGGAGAGGTTGCGAAAGCGTCCGTCGCACTGCAGTTTCTTTTGCCACGAATGACACGAATTTTGGGCCGTCCAGAGGTCAGGGTAGCCGGGCGAAACGGCAGCGCAGCAGCGTCCGGAGGACGGTCAGGCCGTCCTTCCAGGAGATCTTCTTGCCCTCGTGGAACTCCCGGCCGGTGTAGGCAATCGGCACTTCGTAGATGCGGTACCCCCGACGCAGGATCTGCGCCGTGATCTCGGGGTCGAAGCCCCACCCGCGTTCGGTCAGGTGTAACTGCTGCGCTACCGCGCGGGTGAACATCTTGTAGCCGGTCTCCATATCGGTGAGGATCGAGTCGTAGAGCAGGTTGGTCACGAAGGTGAGGAACTGGTTACCCACCGCGTGCCAGAAGAACATCGCCTTGGTGGGGCCGCCGCGGAAGCGGGAGCCGTAGACCACCTGGCTGCGACCCTCCAGGATGGGCTGGATCATGGCCGGATAGTCGCGGGGGTCGTACTCCAGGTCGGCGTCCTGAATGACGATGATGTCGCCGCTGGCGTGCTGTAACCCGGTCCGCACTGCTCCCCCCTTCCCCTGGTTGTGTTCGTGGAGGATGACCGTCACGTCCGGGTCGCCAGAGAGGCGGGCCAGCACATCCCGCGTGCCGTCGGTCGAGCCGTCGTCCACGACCACGATCTCCCGCTCCAACATCACTGTCTGCCCGCTGGCCTCTCCGTAGCCGACGGGCACCTCCAACCGGACGGCCCGCACGCGGCGGATGATCTCCTCGATCGTGCCGGCCTCGTTATAGACCGGGATCACGACGGAGAGACAGAGGCGGCCCGTGGCGCGTGGTGCGTGGTCTGCCATCATTCACCACCAGCGGGGAGCAGCCAGGCCGCAGCGGCTTCGCCCAACACCGCCAGGGCCACGACCAGCGCCTCCTCGTCGAAGTCGAAACGGGAATTGTGGTGCGGGGCATCCAGCCCGCGTTCGGGGTTGGCCGAGCCGACGAAGAAATAGCAGCCGGGGACCTGTGCCATGAAGAACGCCGCGTCCTCGCTGCCCATCGTCCGCTCGCTGGCGGTGACGTGCTCCGACCCGAGCACCCGCTCAGCCGCCTGACGGACGATCTCCGTCACGCGGGGGTCGTTGATGACCGGCGGGGTGAGGGGCTGGACGGTCACCTCGGCGCTGGCCCCACAGGCAGCGACCACGCCGGCGATGACCTCGGTCAGCCGCTGTAACACCACCTGGCGCGTGTCCGGCTGGAAGGTGCGTACCGTGCCGGTCATCGTCACCTCCGCCGGGATGACGTTGAAGGCGTCTCCGCCATGGATGGCCCCGACGCTGACCACCGCCGTCTCCAGCGGGCTGACGTTGCGGCTGACGATGGTCTGCAGGGCCACCACCGCCTGGGCCGCTGCGACCACCGGGTCCACCGTGAGGTGGGGCAGCGCGCCGTGTCCCCCTCGCCCGCGGATGGTGCCGGTCCACTTATCCGCCGCCGCCATCACCGGCCCTGGCTGCACGTCCACTGTCCCCACCGGGGCCAGGTTCCAGACGTGGGTGGCCAGGAAAAAGTCGGGACGGGGGTCGTCGAGCGCGCCGTCAGCCAACATGCGGTCTGCGCCGTTCCCGCCCTCCTCTGCCGGCTGGAAGAGCAGCACCGCGCTGCCGGTCAGGTCTTCCCGGCGTGCTGCCAGGATCGAGGCCAGGCCCATCCCCACGGCCACGTGACCGTCGTGGCCGCAGGCGTGCATGCAGCCGGGAGTCTGGGAGGCGTACTCCGCACCGGTCTCCTCTGTCACTGGCAGGGCATCCATGTCGAAGCGGAACATCACTGTCGGGCCGGGCTTCTTCCCTGCCAGAAGCCCAATCACCCCCGTCTCACCGACACCGGTGCGCACCCGGTAGCCCAGGGACTCCAGGTGGGCAGCGACGATGCCGGCGGTGCGACGTTCAAGGAACGCCAGTTCCGGATGGGCGTGGAAATCTCGTCGCCAGGCGACCAACTGCGGCTTCATCTCTTGCGCCAGGGCATAGAAATCGGTCATTCGTCCTCCTCAGGAATCATCAAGCCAAAGCGGCGACACGTCGCCGCAGTCCAAACCTCCTGTGGGGTCATCGAGCCAAAGCGGCGACACGTCGCCGCAGTCCAAACCTCCTGTGGGGTCGTCAGGCCAAAGCGGCGACACGTCGCCGCAGTCCAAAGGGGAGTGGAATTGGTCATCCGTTCTCCTCTGGAAGCATTCCAAGCCGTGTCCTGACGGCTTCGCTCTCGAGTTCTTTTCTCACATCCGCTGCGATCCAGCGCGCCGCCCGCGAATTCATCCGTCCGATCTCCTCAACTGCCGACAACACGGCCCGGTTCAGGTTCTTGTTTCGCTTCCCGACGTTTCTCAACGCCCAGCTCACCGCCTTCTTCACATAGTTTCGTTCGTCCGTTGCCCCTCCCTTCATCACCGGGAACAACCTGACGAACTCCTCGTCCGCGGCGCTCTTGTCGTACCAGGCCAGGCAGGCGATCAACGCATACGCGGCCCGCTTCACATACTCTTCCTCTCGCTCAGACCAGTCCACGATCTTCTTCCACGCCAGCGGGCTCTTCTCGAACAGGTTCATGCAGACCTGGTCGCACACGTCCCACGAGTTGAACCCGGCGACCCACTCGTCCATCTGCTCCTCGGTCAGTTGCTCCGGACGGTCAACCATTCCGGCCAGTATCCTGGCCTCAGGTATACCCGTTCTCCACAGCGCCAGAGCGAGATCGTGGTCCTTTCCGACCTCTCGCGCGATTCCTCTCATGTCCGGCACGGAGACCCCGAGCCGACGCTCGGCGGTCATTCCATACCTGGCCATGCCTGCCACCTGGTCGGGTCTCGCTTTCGACTCCAACCTCTTGAGCACCTCATCCACGGAAGCCATCTTCTCCCTCCAGTTCTGCCGCGTCAACCCAAGACGACCCGTCGGAACCTCTCGACGTATCGCACCGCGCCATCGGAGCCGTCGGCGCGGTGCCACTCGCGCAGCCGGGCTTCCAACGCCTCGAAGTCGGAGATCTGCGAGCGGTGACAGCGGAGCGCGGCCAGTTTGCGGTCGAAGGTGGCGGTGATGTCCACTTCCGTGTCCGGCTCTGCTGCCCCGGCGATGTAGACCTCGCGCACGTGATGGGGCTGCAACCCCTCGGTCAGCAGTTCGGGGAACTGCAGCGGGTTGCGGGAGTCGGGGAAGACGGCATCCAGCGCCGCATCGCCGATGGCACGATGGTCGGGATGGTTGAGCGAACGCGGGCGGTAGCGCAGGGTGGGGTCGCAGGTGACCACGATGTCGGGGCGGTGGCGACGAATCTGGCGGGTCAGGTCACGCCGCAGGTCGAGGCTGGGGACGAGGGAGCCGTCGGGGTAGCCCAGGAAGGTCACCTCACGGACGCCCAGTTCGCGCGCCGCTGCGCGTTGCTCCTCCTGGCGGATGAGCGCCAGCCGCTCGGGGCTCATCTGCGGGTCGTTGGAGCCGCGCTCGCCGGAGGTCGCCAGCACGTAGGCCACCTCATATCCCTCTTGCACCCAGCGGGCCAGCGTCCCACCGCAGAAGAAATCGGGGTCATCGGGGTGGGCCAGGATGACTAACACGCGGATGGGATTGGATTCATCAGACACTGTACACTGCCTCAATCATCCGAAAGATTCCCAAGAAGCGACTCTCCTCGCGGACCAGTTGGAAGCCCGCCGCGAGGACGGCCTGTGTGGTCTCGCGGTTGAGATGACAGACGCCATTCCAGGCAAACCACAAAGGGTGCAGCCGGTCGGTCAACCAGGCCCCCAGACCGCGGCCACGGGTGTGCTCGACCAGCACCAGCCGTCCTGCCGGGCGCAGCACGCGCCGCACCTCCGCCAGTGCCCGCGCCGGTTCGGCGACGGAGCAGAAGAGCAGCGCAGCGGTGACGGTGGAGAAAGCGCCCGAAGCGAACGGCAGGTGATGGACATCAGCCTGCACTCGACAGACCCGCGCCGCCGTCCGTCGCCGCGCGGCCACGCGCAACATCGGCAGACTGGCGTCCACCCCCACCACCTGCGTCCCTGGTGAGTAGTGGGGCAGATTCAGACCGCTGCCCAGTCCCAGTTCCAGCACCTGCCCCTCGAGCCGCGAGAAGGCCCGCCGCCGCAAGCGACGCAAGACCAGCCACTCCAGCGGCAGCATGCCCAGGTCATAACTCAGCGCCAGACCGTCGAAGACGCTCATACGACATACAGGGAACGCAGCACCGCCAGGTTCTCGGCGTCCTCGTGCAGGTCGGGCGATTTGTCCGTCTCGATCAGTCCCGGCAGGCCATCCAGCCGGGGATCGTTCAGCACCAGGCGGAAGCCCTCCAGCCCGATGTACCCCTGGCCGATGTTCTCGTGCCGATCCAGGTGGCTGCCCAGGTCACCCTTGCAGTCGTTGAGGTGAACTGCCTCAAGACGCGCCAGGCCGACCAGACGGTCGAAGGCGGCCATCGTCGCTTCGTACCCCTCGAGGGTGCGTATCTCATAGCCCGCAGCGAAGATGTGACATGTGTCCAGGCAGACCCCCAACCGCTCCCCCTGCGGCGTGTTCTCCAGCAACCAGGCCAGATGCTCGAAGCGATAGCCGAGGTTGGTGCCCTGACCGGCGGTGGTCTCCAACAGGATGCGGGAGCGGAAGCCCGGCGTGGCGGCATGCACCTCCCCCAGCGCCTGAGCCACCCGCGCCAGCCCGGCCTCCTCGCCAGCCCCCATGTGCGATCCGGGGTGCAGCACCAGACCGGGCAGGTCCAGCGCCTCGCAACGCTCCAGTTCGAGGATCAGCGTGTCCCGCGACTTCCGCCACAGTTCCTCATCCACCGCCGCCAGATTGAGCAGGTAGGAGGTGTGGCCGATCACCGGGTGAATGCCGGTGGCGGCGGCCTGGGCCTTGAACTGGCGGATGTCCTCCTCGGTCAGCGGTTTGGCCGCCCAGGAGCGGTTGGACTTGACGAAGATCTGCAGGGCATCACAACCGACCGACTGCGCCCGTTCGAAGGCGCGGTACAGGTCGCCGGCGATGGATTCGTGTGCTCCCAGGCGTAGCATACTCGCCTCCGGCATGGCGGGGGTTTCTTCCCCGCCCGCGCTCGATTCTACCCGGTTAGGGGGAAAGGTCAAGCAGGCGCTCACGCGGGATCTCGAAGCAAATCCCAATCTGGGGACGGAGTCGAGGCTTTCGCCGGCGCAAACGTGGCTCAAACCGGCTGAAGCCTCGACTCCGGGCGGGAAAAGCGGCATCGGCGTAGCCCAAATCGCTTCTGCTTCGAACACCCCGGCCGTTGTCTGTTTGGTATGAACGGATAATCGGATATAATATAGCCATCCGCCGTTTTTGTGTTCTTGTCCCACTCGGGGGGGCACCTTAACAAACCGGTCTCTTGGGGGGCAGCAGGGCTAACTGTCATGCGGCAGCAGCACTGGATCGCACGAAAGAGCGTGTAGCACGAAGTCAGTCTTCAGCCAAGGAGAGGAGACCATGAAAAGAACCCTGTTCCACATCAGTTACTCTATGGGCAACTTCGCCAACACCATCGCCTACCAGGTCTTCGGCAACCGCATCCAGTTCTACTACGTGGACATCCTGGGGCTCAATGCAGCCGTCGCTGGCATCATCTGGACCATCTACGGCATCTGGAACGCGGTCAACGACCCGCTGATGGGCCAGGTCTCTGACCGCACCCGCAGTCGCATGGGGCGGCGTGTGCCCTACGTCTTGTTCGGAGCCATCCCCCTCGGCCTGTCGTTCTTCCTGCTGTGGACCCCGCCGGGTCACAGCCCGGTGGTTTTGGCCGCCTACTTCTTTATGCTGCTCTTCATCTTCGATACCCTCTACAGCCTGACCATCATCGCCTACAACGCCCTCTTCCCGGAGATTACCCCCACCCTCAGAGACCGGGTGGACCTGTCGGCCACGCGAGAGGTTCTGGCCGTTGTCGCGCTGCTGCTCTCTTACATCCTCGCCCCCATCCTGGCTGACACGGTCGGCTACATCTGGATGGGCGCGATCATGGGGGCGCTGGTGGCCGCTGGCTACCTGATCTCCATGATCGGGGTCAAGGAGAAGCCGACACCCGGCGAAGAGGACACGGTGAGCCTGGGACGGGCGTTGCGGATCGTCTTCTCCAGTCGGCCGTTCCGCTGGTTCCTGGGGGCCAACATGGCCAAGGAGTACATCTGGCTGGTGCTCGGCGCCACCCTGCCCTTCTGGCGCAAGTATGCGCTGGGCATCCTGGGGCCGAGCCAGGTTTTCGGCACCACCATGGGCGCTGGCGATCAGGAAGCCATCCTCCTGGGGCTGCCGATCTTGCTCACCGCCCCGGCGGTGCTGATGTGGCGGCCGATCGTGCCACGCCTGGGCTACCGCAGGACGTGGATCCTGGCCAGTTTCGTCTTCATCCCTGGCTTCCTGGTGATGACCTTCGCCAACAATTTCTACATCGGCCTGTTGGGCACCATCCTGGTTGCGCCAGGGTTGGCCGGTTCCATGATCATGCCCTTCCCGGTGATCTCCGAGATCATTGACGACGATGCGGGCCGACACGGTTCCCGTCGGGAGGGTATCTTCTTCGGGATGAGCAGCGGCATCGTCAAACTGGCCTTCTCCGCCCAGGGCGTGCTCTTCGCTGCCGTGATGTCCGCCGCAGGGTACGTAGCCGGCAGCGACGTCCAGACCGCCAGCGCCGTCTGGGGTATCCGCTTCCTGATCGGCATCACGCCGATCATCGCCTGCCTGGTCATCGCCTTCTGCATGTACAAGTACCCGCTGGGACGGACCAGGGCTTTGAAGACCACCCCCTCTGATGCCCTGTAGCCATCGGAGGACTGAGAAGAGGAATCAGGAGGAGAACATGAACATCCCAAGACAAGGCCGCTCAAAAGAGGAGGTTCTCACTGCCTTGCAGCGCTTCAAGGCGCATGATCTGGACTGGAAATCGGGGCGGGTCTGGGCTTATGTGTACGACCCCGGCGCAGAAGTGCACGAGGTGGTGCAGCAGGCCTACCTGATGTTCCTCACCGAGAACGCGCTGGACCCCACGGTCTTCCCCAGCCTGTTGAAACTGGAGACCGAGGTGGTGCGCATGATCGCCGACCTGCTGCGCGGCGACGAGCGCGTGGTGGGGCACGTGACCAGCGGAGGGACGGAGAGCGTCCTCCTGGCGGTGAAGACCGCGCGGGACAAGGCCCGCGCCGAGCACCCCGACATCACCACGCCGGAGATCGTCCTGCCGATGACTGCCCACGCCTCTTTCCACAAGGCGGCCCATTACTTCGGCCTCAAGCCTGTGGTGGTGCCGTTCGACCCGCAGACCTTCCGCGCTGATGTGGAGGCGATGCGCCGCGCCATCACTGAGAACACGATCCTCCTGGTCGCCTCGGCGCCCTGCTACTCACAGGGGGTGATTGACCCCATCGAGGAGATCGGCGCGCTGGCGCAGGAAAAGGGCCTGCTGTTCCACGTGGACGCCTGCGTGGGGGGCATCCATCTGTCTTTCATGCGCAAGATGGGCTACCCCGTGCCCAACTTCGACTTCACTGTGCCCGGCGTCACCTCCATCTCGGCGGACATGCACAAGTACGGCTACTCGGCCAAGGGCTGCTCCACCGTCCTCTATCGAGACAAGAGCCTGCGCCGCTACCAGATCTACGCCTGCACCGACACCACCGCCTACACGCTGATCAACCCAACTATACTGAGCAGCAAGTCGGGCGGGGCGCTGGCGGGAGCCTGGGCTATCCTCAACTATCTGGGAGAGGAGGGATACGAGCGCATCATCCGCGCCGTGCAGGAGGCCACCCAACGCCTGATCGAGGGGGTCAACAGCATTGACGGCCTGCGCGTGCTGGGCCGGCCGGATATGTGCATGTTCTCCTTCACCTCGGACACCATCAACATCTATCAGCTGGCCGACGTGATGCGCAAGCGGGGCTGGTACCTGCAGCCGCAATTCTCCACGCCGCTCTCGCCGCGCAACCTGCACGTCTCTGTCAACTACGGGACCGTACCGGGGGTGGAGGCCATGCTGGCGGACCTGCGGGAGAGCGTCGAGGAAGTGAAGAGGATGACGCCGTTGGACAGCGCGTTCATCCGCGCCATGATCGCTGAGGCGCTGAAGGACGCCTCCCCAGAATCGTTCGCCAAACTCGCCTCCGTCGCCGGCATCCAGGGGTCTGACCTTCCTGAGGATATGGCGTTCATCAACGAGGTGCTGGACGCGCTGCCGGATGAGGTGGCCAACCTGCTGCTCATCGAGTACTTCAACGACCTGTACACCTGACCCGTCTTATGGAATGGGCCGTTCTCGCCCTGGTGGCCTTCGCTGCCGCCTTCATCCAGAGCCTGACCGGCTTTGGCTCGGCGCTGGTGGCGATGGCGGTACTCCCGACCCTGCTGGGCATCCGCACCGCCGCACCGCTGGTCGCCCTGCTGGCCGGCACGCTGGAGGCGGTGCTGCTGGTGCGCTACCGGGGCGCCGTCAACCTGCGCGCGGCCTGGCCCCTCCTGGCGGCCTCGGCTCTGGGCATCCCGGTGGGCGTGCTGGCGTTGGCCCACATCGAGGAGCGGGTGGTCCTCATCGTCCTGGGCGTGGTCATCGCTGGCTACGCCCTCTACGCCCTGTTGAACCCCCGTCTGCCGCGGCTCGACCATCCGGCATGGGCCGGGGCGTTCGGGTTCGTCGCCGGGGTGCTGGGGGGAGCGTACAACACCTCCGGGCCGCCCGTCGTCGTCTACGCCAGCACCCGGGGGTGGGCCCCAGACGAGTTCAAGGGGACGCTGCAGGGCTTCTTCCTGGTCAACGACGGCCTGGTCATCCTGGGCCACCTGCTCGGCCACAACTTGACCCTCCAGGTCGCGCGCTTCTACGCCATCGCTTTGCCTGCCCTCCTGCTGGGGGCGTTCCTGGGCGCCAGGCTGGACCGCTATCTGAATCCCGCCGTCTTCCGCAAGGTCGTCCTGGCGCTGCTGCTCGTCGTGGGGTTGCGGCTGCTCTGGTGAGGATGGGCGAGGGTGGGGGGCAGGTTTCGGGGTTGCGGGTTGCAGGGTTTCAGGGTTTCAGGTTGCATTGCGGCGGATGGGTCGTTGCGCAACTACCGCGTGAGGTGGAAAAATGAGCACCAGTCCTGTCATGAACGGCGATGCGGAGACGGGAGTCACCCTTTCCTGGCGCGACGGGCCGACCTTGCGGGGGGTGCGCGGCGCGGTGGAGTACCACGTCGGGGAGACCAGCCACAGCCTCCATCTGCATCAGCCCGACCAGACTGCCCGCGCGGACGGCCTGACCGCGACCTGGCGCTGGCAGCCATCCGACGATGGCTATCGGGTCTGGATAGAGCTTGCCAATGAAGGGGACGTTCCCCTCATCCTGGAGACCGCAGACCTGCTGCTGGCCTCTTCCCTTGATCTGGGCTGTCCGCCAGCCGAGTGGTCGGTCTACCAGAACGGCTGGCAGTCCTGGACCCCCACCTTTGCCCGTCACACGCGCGACAGCCTCTACACCGACCCTGGCACGCCCGACTACCAGGCGACGCACCTGCCGCACGCGGGCGCCGGGGAGGATGGGCTGATCACGTCGGAATGGGTGATGGTCATCGCCGACGCTCGCCGCCCCCTGGGCGGATCGAACCTGCTGCTGGGCTTCGTCACCACAGCGGAGCAGTTGGGCGAGTTGCGCCTGCGCGCTGACGGGTCGCAGGTCGTCGCCCGCTGCCACTTCGACGGCGCACTCCTGGCCCCCGGCGCCTCTGTCCGCTCGGAACAACTGTGGCTGCGAGCCGGCCCCGACCCGCTGGTGCTGCTCGAGGAGTGGGCCGCAGCGGCGGGACGGGAGATGAGCGCCCGCATCCCCGCGTCCCCCCCCACGGGTTGGTGCACCTGGTACTACTTCTACGGCGAGAACAGCGCCACTGACGTGGTGAACAACCTGCAGGCCCTCGTCGAATACGACCTGCCGCTGGAGGTGATCCTGCTCGACGACGGCTACCAGACCGCCATCGGCGACTGGTTCTCGCTCAAGGCGCACAGGTTCCCCGACGGGATGACGCCGCTGGCGGAGGCGATCCGCGCCGCGGGCCGGCGCTTTGGCCTGTGGACCGCGCCCTTCGGCGCGGCCCGGAACTCGCAACTCTACGCCGCGCACCCCGACTGGTTCCTGCGCGACGAGCAGGGTCAGCCCGTCGTGGGCTGGATGCACTGGGGGGTGGACTGCTATGCGCTGGACTGCACCCATCCGGAGGTGCTGGCCTGGCTGGAGGAGACCTTTCGCCGGCTGCGCCGGGAGTGGGGGGTGGATTTCTTCAAGATTGATTTCATCTTCGCCGCGGCGCGGCCCGGTCGCCGATATGACCCCAGCGCCACGCGCGCCCAGGCCCTGCGGCGGGGCGTGACCGCCGTCCGCGCCGGCATCGGCGACGACGCCTTCCTGCTGGGTTGCGGCGCGCCGTTGGGGCCGTGCATCGGCCTGGTGGACGGCATGCGCATCGGCCCGGACGTTTCCCTCACCTGGCATCCCCTGTGGCGGCAGGACCTGGCTATGCCCGCTGCGGAGAGCGCCATGCGCAACTCCATCACCCGCGCCCCCTTCCATAATCGCCTGTGGGCTAACGACCCCGACTGTCTGCTGGTCCGCCAGCGCGGAGCCAACCTCAACCTGGTGCTCAACGAGATGCGCACCCTCTCGGCGCTGACAGCGCTGTTGGGCGGTTTGACCATCAACTCTGACCACCTGCCGGCCATCCGCCTGGGGCGGCTGAAGTACCTGCGGCAGGCCCTGCCCCCGACCGGCCTCTCCGCCCGTCCGCTCGACATGTTCGCCCACGAGATGCCCCGGCTGTTGCTGTTGTCGGTCGAGCGGGAGTGGGGCCGGTGGTGGGTGGCCGGCCTGGTCAACTGGGAGGAGCACACCGTGGAGACGCGCGTGCGGCTGGAGGACCTGGGCTTGCCGCCCGGCCGCTACCACGCCTACAACTACTGGCGCCGTCGCTACCTGGGCACCATCGAAGAAGGCATCACCATCCCCCGCCATCAGCCCCACGAGACCATCGTGCTTCTCTTCAAGCCGGTGACCTCCCAACCTGAACTGCTTACCACCACCTTTCACGTCTGCCAGGGAGTGGCCGAGGTGCTCCGCTGCGAAGCCCAAGACCAGGAATCGGGCCTCGTGCTGCGGACGATCTTGCAGAAGGCCGGACGACAGTTCGGGGAGGTGCTGTTCACCGTGCCCCCTGGCTGGCAGGCGACCACGGGGCGTGTGGATGGTGTGCGACAGACGCCGCGCAGCGTGGCCCCCGGCGTCGTGGCGTTGGGCATGACGCTGGCGGGGCAGGCGGAGGTGGAGGTTGCGTTCCAACGCCTGGAGCGATAGTCCGCTGGCGACACGCGAGGGTTTCGAGCGGCTGGTAGGCGAGACGCTGGACGCCCTGCCGGAACTCTTCCGCGCCAGGCTGGAGAACGTCGAGGTGGTGGTGGAGGAGTGGCCCGACCGGGAGACGATGCAGGTGGCCGGGGTGCGCCATCCGGCGCAACTCCTGGGTTTCTACCACGGCATCCCGCTGCCTCACCGCACCCATAACTACGGCCTGGTGCTGCCGGACAAGATCAGCATCTACCGTCAGCCCATCCTGCGGCGCTGCCGCTCCTGGGAGGAGGTTCGGGAACTGGTGCAGAGGGTCGTCCAGCACGAGATCGCCCATTACTTCGGCATTGACGACGAACGGTTGGGGGAGTTGGGGGCGTATTGAGGGGGGACGGCAACGGTTCACTGCGGGTAACTGCTCAGGCTGGCGATAGGGATGCGCCGACGCATAGGGATGCGCCGACGCATAGGGATGCGTCGGCTACGGGGCACACCGCAGGGCGGCATCCCAATGCCGCCCGCCGACGCACGGGATGTCACAAAATGACCGTAGGGGCGGCATCCCTATGCCGCCCACCGACGCACGGGATGTCACAAAATGACCGTAGGGGCGGCATCCCTATGCCGCCCACCGACGCACGGGATGTCCCAAAGTGACCGTAGGGGCGGCATCCCAATGCCGCCCGCCGACGCGTGGGATGTCACAAAATGACCGTAGGGGCGGCATCCCAATGCCGCCCACCGACGCACGGGATGTCACAAAATGACCGTAGGGGCGGCATCGCTATGCCGCCCGCCGACGCACGGGATGTCACAAAATGACCGTAGGGGCGGCATCCCTATGCCGCCCGCCGACGCGTGGGATGTCACAAAATGACCGTAGGGGCGGCATCCCAATGCCGCCCGCCGATCCCTACCGGAGGGTGGCCGCAGCGGCAGCCTCAGCAGGGGCGCGTTGACCCAGCAACACCGCCTCTACCGCCGCCTGCAACGGCGGCCCCACCGCTGCCCGAACCGCTGGCTCGGGTGGGAGTGTCGCGGCCTGGAGCAGCATCTCCAGCATCGCCTGTTCTTCCCCCCTGGTTGCCCACCCTTGCAGACTGCTCGACGTCGTCGGCAGGTAACCCAAGGCCCGAGTCCAGGGGTTGCTGTGCTCTGGCTCCAGCAGCCACTCCAGCAGTGTCACTGCCAGCCTCTGCCGGTCGGGATCAGGGGTCACGAGACCCACAGCCCACCCACGGGCCAGGGTGGCCGCCTTGCCGTCGCGGGTGGGCAGCGGAGCCGGGGCCAGGTCTGACTCCCCTGCCGACCAGTAATCCTGGGAACTCACCACCGCCACACCCGCCTCTCCCGTCTGTAGTCGCTCCCAACAGCCGGATGTGTCGGTGATGTCCAACACCATCGCAGGGGAGATCACCCCCGTGGCGACGCCCTGCTCGTAGAAGGTGAGGAGCGCAACCAGGGTGTCCTGTTGTAGACCGGGGTTGCCCTGCGCGTCCTCTACCCCGCCTCCTGCCGCCAGATACTGCGCCAGCAGGGAATCGTTCACCCCTCCGCTGACCCTCCCGGCAGGGAACACAAAGGGGACTCCTGCAGAGAGGATCGCCGTCCAGGTCAGCGGCGGTGTGGCGAACAATGTCGTGCGGTAGGCCAGGTGCTCCAGTTCCGCGGCAATCATCACCCCTGCAGTCTGGTCCTCAGAACCGACAAGGGCGAATGGGAACAGCTCGGCCACCAGGTCGGTGGAGAGGTGGTCCCCCAGAGGTTGCAGCAGGTCGGTCTGGGCGGCCAGGCGCAGATCGGTGGCGTCCAGCACGATCAGGTCGGGCAAGACGGAAGGGGCAGCCACACTGGCGGTGCGCAACAGGTCCAGAAGTCCGCCGCGCCCGTGGGCCTTCTTGACGAGCACTTCCACCTGTACGTCGGAGTGGGTACGGCTGAACTCAGCCAGGCGCTCGGCCAGCAAGGCAGCCGCTGCCCCGTCGCCGTAGGGGCTCAGTTCCTCCGGCACCCACAGCCTCAGCGTGACCACCAGCGGCTGCGTCGAGGAACGAGTGGCGGTCGGCGCAGGCAGTGGACTGGGGGAGGGCGACGGCGAGGCGGGGACCACTGTCGGCGTGGGCGACGGCGCGCATCCGGCCAACACCACCAACAGCGCGGCGAGCCACACGGCTACGATCTGGACCGGCCCTTTCATCACCTCTCGGCCGGCTGACCTAATCGCCTGCATACCGCTGTTCCAGCCAGGGATCCCCCTCGTTGTGGTAGCCGGCCTGCTCCCAGAAGCCGGGGCGGTCTTCCAGGGAGAACTCCATCCCCCGCACCCACTTGGCCGACTTCCAGAAGTAGAGGTCGGGCACCACCAACCGCAGCGGCCAGCCGTGCTCTGGTGCCAGTGGCTGGTCATTGTAGCGCCAGGCCAGGAGGACGTTGTCGGCCAGCAGGCGAGAGAGGGGTAGATTGGCGGTGAAGCCACGTTCGGCGTGGACGATGACGAAGTCGGCGCCCGGCAGTGGCTGCACCAGCGCCAGCACGTCGCGCACGAGCACCCCTTCCCAGACCGTGTTCAGCATTGACCAGCCGGTCACACAATGGATATCGGCCACGACCTGCGTGGATGGCATGGCGGTCAACTCGGCGTAGGTCAGGCGGCGTTCCCGCTCCACCGCGCCGAAAAGCCGGAAATCCCAGTTGTCCAGACTGATATAGCGCGGTACCGGCCCATAGTGCAGCACCGGCATAGTCTCCACCAGCGTCTGCCCAGGTGGAACACGTCTCCGCTCGCTCATCATTACCTCCTTGTCGCGGTTATAGCCCCAAATCCCAACCGATCCCCAGCCGGCCCAGCCACTGCGTGAGCGTCTGCAGCCAGCCGGTGAACAACAGAACTCCCAGCAGGATCATCAGCACGCCGAAGGCGACCTGGATGGCGTGCAGGTAACGGGTCAGCCGTCGCAGGAGCAACCCTGCCCGGTCTATCGCCAACCCAACCAGGAGGAAGGGAACCCCCAGCCCGACAGAGTAGGCTGCCAGGAGCAGCACCGCTTGCAGCACTGTCGCCTGGTTCGCTCCCAGTGCCATGATGCCACCCAGGATCGGCCCCACGCAGGGGGTCCAACCCCCGGCGAAGGCCACGCCGATCAGCACAGAGGAAAGGTAGCCCCACTGGGGATGGCGGCGCACCTGGAGGCGGTGTTCGGCGTAGAGGAAAGGCAGGCGGATCAGACCGGTCAGCGCCAGGCCGAAGAAGACCAGCAGCAGGCCGCCGATCCAGCGTACCCAGTCGGCGCGCAGGAGACGGCCCAGACCGCCGGCTGCCAACCCCAGCAGCATGAACACGGCAGAGAAGCCGATGACGAAGGCCAGGGCGTGCAGAAAGGTCGTAAAGCGGGTGGCCAGAGAGGGACGCTCGTCGGTGGCAGCCACCGCCTGGCCGGTCAGATAGCCGATGTAGGCCGGTACCAGGGGGAGGACACATGGCGAGAGGAAGGAGGCCAGCCCGGCCAGCAGAGACATTACCATAGAGGGAGCCGTCGTGTTCATAAGGCACCTCAGATGCAGGGGCGCAAACCCACGACCTCCACCACCTGCACGGGTCGGCTGCGTCCTTTGACCGGCGTTTCAGCCCGCTTGCCCGTGGCGACGTGGTCAGCCACCCGGCGATACACCTCGTCGGAGATGAGGATGGCCGTGCCCAGTTCCCGATTCAGTCCCTCGATGCGGCTGGCGACGTTCGCCGGATCGCCGATGGGGGTGTATTCCGCGCGCGCCTCGCAGCCGATGCTGCCCACCACCGCCACGCCGGTGTGGATGCCGAAGCCGGTGCGCAGTTCAAAGGCGCCCAGTGTGCGGCGGATGGCGTTGAACTTCTCCAGCAGCACGTGTGCTTCCCACGCCGCCTGCACGGCGTGCAGGGCATGGTCGCTGTCCTCCAGTGGTGCGCCGAACAGCGCCAACACCCCGTCGCCAGTGTAGCGGGTCACCGTGCCGCCGTACTTGGCCAATGCCTGAATCAGGTTTTCGTAATAACTGTTGAGGGTCTGGATGACGCTCTCCGGCGGCGTCTGCTCGCACCAGGTGGTGAAATCGCGGATGTCGGTGAAGAGGATGGTCACCTCACGCCGCTCACCGCCGAGGGTGATCTGTCCGCCCAGGATGCCGTCGCGCACGGCGTCGCTGACGTACCGCCCGAAGGCAGCCTTCAGCCCTTCCATCTGGCGCAGCCGCGCCAGCATGACGTTGAAGTGCAGCCCCAGTTCGGAAATCTCGTCCGTAGTCAGCGGGCGGATGTAGGTGTCCAGGTTGCCACGGGAGACCTCGGCGATGCCCCGCTGGATCTCGCGCAGCGGGGTGGAGATGCTGCGCACCAGCAGCAGGGCCAGTGCGAGAGCGATACTGCTGGCCACCAACGCCACCAGGCCCGTCAGGCGCAGCGCCGCCGCCGGGTCGCCCCCCAGGCGGACGGCCTGACCGTAGCCGAAGAGGCCCACTGCTGTCACCGGCGCGCTGACGATGAGCAGGATCAGCAGCAGGAGTTTGGCCCGCAATTGCAGGCGTACCTGGTGCAGGTCTGTCGGCCCGGGCCGTGCCCCTACGGCCAGCGTGAGGCGCACGATGGGCTGCATGGCCCCCTCCATGTAGAAGAGAAACAGCACCTGACTGAGGGCGATCGTCGCCACCGTTGCCACCACGCCGCCGACCAGAGCCAACGAGAGACCGTAGCGCGGCACGAACAGCGCCGTCACCAGAAAGTAGACCACCACCGCCGCAGCGATGACACGGCCGATGACCCGCTGCGGGAAGACTACCGCCTCATGCCAGGCGACCATAGCCTCTTCCTGGAGGAGGTCCCCTTCGACGGGGGGGCTATCCTGCAGGAGCGAAGCCAGGAAGCGGCGCATCCCCCTGGAGAGGTGGTGCCAGAACAGGTAAGCCAATACCACCAGGCTGCCCACACCGAGGCTGATGGGGAGAAGGAACTCTCGCTCTGGCACGCGGGTAACGACGGTGGTGAACTGGACCGCGATCCACATCACCGGGGGAATGATGAGCAGTTGTGCGCTGAGAAAGGCCAGGAAGATATAGAGCGGGCGACCTCGCCACTGGGCGAAGAGGATCGCCGGCATGCGCTCTCCCAGGTAGTCCCGTGTCTTCGTCACCCGCATATCCTCGCGGCCTCAGAGTATACCGCGGGGCCAGGAGAATGCAAGAGGGGGTGATTCTTTGAGCGATTTGCCAAGACCGCGGGGTTCTGGTATAATTTTACGTGCGGGGCGTGGCGCAGTCCGGCTAGCGCGCTACAATGGGGTTGTAGAAGTCGACGGTTCAAATCCGTCCGCCCCGACAGAAGGCACCCTGGAACAGGGTGCCTTTTTGATTGCCTGCCCTTCACTGGCCGATCACCATTGCGGATGTCAGCGGATTGTGATAAGATAAGTCGAGAGGACAAAGAGCCATCTTCACATGGACGAAGGGCCGCGCATTCTTCTGCTGGAGGAGAATCCAGAGAGCCGCCTTCAGGCGGTCGAAGCCTTGCAGCAGGCGTTCCCCGCGTCGCAGGTGACGTCGGCCGCTACCGCTGCAGATTTTGCTGCCCTCCTGGATGGGCCGCCTTTCGACCTGGTCGTTACCGCTCAGAGCCTGAGCGGGACAAGTGGCCTGGAGGTCCTGCGGGCGGTCAAGGCCCGCTGGCCAGCCTGCGTGACGATCTTGTGCGCCGACACCGACGCCGAAGAAGTGGCCCCGGAGGTGCTGGAGGCGGGCGCGGACGAGTACGTGCCCCGGTCGCCGCGCCGTTTCGCCCGGCTGGCCACAGCCGCCCGTCTGGCGTTGGCCCGCGCCCGCCAACACCGGGCACTGCACGAGAGTGAGCAGCGCTACCACCTGCTCTTTCGCCATTCCCCCGTTGGCATTTTCTACTATGACCGTTCCCTGCGCGTCGTTGACTGCAACGACCGTTTCGTCGCCATCCTTCGCTCCAGCCGCGATCGCCTGGTCGGCCTGGACATCCAGAGGCTGCGGGATACGAGGGTGCTGGCCGCCATCCGCCAGGCCTTGGATGGCGAGGAGGGGTATTACGAGGGAGAGTATCGGCCGACGACCAGCACCGCGTTGATCCATGTCGCGCTGCGCACCGCGCCGATCTTCGATGCTCAGGGACAGGTCAGCGGCGGTGTGGGGATCGTGGAGGACGTCACCGACTACTGGCGGGCCCAGTCGGCGGTACAGCGGCGCACAGAGCAGCAGGAGGCGCTGCGCCAGGTGGCCCTGGACCTTACCGCCGAGTTGGACCTCGACGCCCTGCTCCATTCCATCGTCGCGCGGGCGGTGGAACTGGTGGGCGGTCAGTCCGGCGGCTTCTACCTGTACCGGCCGGAGGAGGATGTGCTGGAGTGGGCGGTGAGCATCGTGACTTCTGGCGCTTCCCTGCCTGTAGCCCCAGGCACGCGACTGCGGCGCGGCGAAGGGCTGGGTGGCAAGGTCTGGGAGACCGGACAACCGCTCCTCGTTCAGGACTACCAGTCCTGGGCGGGCCGTGCAGAGCAGTACAACGGCCTGCCGATTGCCGCTGTCGTGGGTGTGCCGGTCCGCTGGGGAGAGGAGTTCCTGGGAGTGCTGGAGGTGTTGGCTGACCTGCCGCACACGTTCTCCTCCGAAGACGTCGAGGTGCTGAGCCTCTTCGCCGCGCAGGCAGCGGTTGGCATCGAGAACGCCCGGCTCTTCGCCGCCACGCAACGCCGCGCGGAGGAGTTGGCCGTCCTGCACCGCGCCGTGATGGCTGTCTCCTCCCGCCTGGAGCCTGAGGCTGTGTTGACCGCGCTGGCCGAGCAGGTGGGGAAGGCGCTCCAGGTGACCAGCGCCTACATCTGCGGCTGGGATGAGCCCTCGCAGCGCCTCACGGTCCTGGCCCAGTGGGCCGGGCCTGAAGCCTTGCCCACAGAGATGCCGTCGGAAGTGGGCGTCGTGATGGACCTGCAACCCTTCCCGGCCTTTGTGCGGGCATTGCGCGAGCGCCGCCCTCTGGTCGTCCACGCCAGTGATCCCGACCTCGATCCCGGTGATCGCTGGGAGTCGCAGGAGTATGGCTGGAAGTCCTACCTGGTCGTGCCGCTGGTCATCGGCGAGCGCGTGACCGGCGCGGTGGAACTGTGGGAGACGCGCCGCGAGCGGCAGTTTACGGAGGCTGAGGTGCGGCTGTGCCAGTCCCTGGCGACTGAGGCGGCGGTGGCCATCGAGCACTCCCGGCTCTTCCGCGCCGAGCAGGAGCAGCGGGCACTGGCCGAGGCGCTGGCCGAGGCCGCTGCTGTCATCAGCAGCACCCTGGAGCAGGACCTGGTGCTCGACCGCATCCTGGAGCAGGTGGAGCGGGTGGTCACGGGGGACTCGTCCAATGTCATGCTGCTTGAGGGCGACCTTGCCCGCCCGGCGCGTTGGCGTGGCCACGGCGCGAGGTGGCAGGCAGAGACGGGAGTGGAGTTGACATTCTCGCTGGCCGAGACGCCCATCCTGCGGCGGATGGCAGAGACCGGCGAGCCGGCCGTGATCCCCGACACGGCTGCTGATCCCAACTGGGTGAAAGTGACCGGGGAAGAATGGCTGCGCTCCTACGTCGGCGCGCCCATCCGCATCGCCGGGGAGACGGTGGGCTTCCTCACCGTCCACAGCACCCAGGCTGGCCGCTTTGGCCCCGCCGATGCTCATCGCCTGTCCGTCTTCGCCAATCACGCAGCGGTGGCGATCCGCAACGCCCAACTGTACAACCGCCTCCGCCTCTACACCGAGCATCTGGAGGAGCAGGTGCAGGAGCGTACGGCCCACATCCAGGCGCAGTACGCCCAACTGGAAGCCATCCTGCGCAGCACCTCTGACGGCATCGTCGTCGTCTCCAGCCAGGGGGAGGTCCTTCAGACCAACCCTGTGGCTCACGCATGGCTCACCCAGGCCCTCTCACCGGAAGACGCCGCGCGGCTGCGGGAGACGGTGGCCGAACTGGCGCGGCGGGCCTGGGAGCGGCCGGAGGCGGTGTTGGAACTGGGCGGGCTGGATCTGGAGATGACGGCGTCGCCGGTGGTGGAAGGAGAAACGACGGGGACAATGAGCGTCATCGCCCTGCACGATGTCAGCCGCCTCAAGTCGCTCGACCGCATGAAGTCCCGTTTCGTCTCCAACGTGTCCCACGAACTGCGCACGCCGATCACCACGCTCAAACTGTATCTGACCCTGCTGCGCAAAAGTCCGCCCGAGCGGTGGCCGCAATACCTGGATGTTCTGGAGAAGGAGGTGGAGCGGCAGGCGCAGCTGGTGGAGGACATCCTGCAGATCTCCCGCGTGGACGCTGGACGGCTGGAACTGCGGCTTCAGCCGATGTCGCTCAACCATCTGGCCGACACGATGGTCGAACGCCACCGGGTGATGGCCCAGAGCCGCGGTGTGACCCTGGAGTGCCGCCTGTCGCCGGAGGAGCCCGCCGTGCTGGCGGACGTCGAGCAGATGGCTCTGGCGCTCAACAACCTGGTGATCAACGCCATTTACCACACCCTGCGCGACGGGCGGGTCACGGTCTCCGCTGGCAAGGTGGAGGCGGAGGAACGTCTTTGGGGGGTGCTGGAGGTGGCCGATACGGGTATCGGCATTCCGGCGGACGAGTTGCCGCACATCTACGAACGATTTTTCCGCGGCGAGCAGTCGCGGCAGATGCAACTGCCGGGGACTGGCCTGGGGCTGGCGATCGTGAAAGAGATCGTGGAACTGCACCGCGGGCGCGTGACGGTGAAAAGCGTGCCCGGTCAGGGCTCGACGTTCACCATCTGGCTGCCGCTGGCGGAGCGGGCGTCGTTGTAACATCCGCATTCGCACGGGAGGGAGGTCTAGAGAAGCATGGAAAGGCAGCGCGTCCTGGTGATCGAGGACCACGAACCGTTGTTGATGGCCATTCGGGAGATCCTGGAGGCGGAGGGGTATGCTGTGTCAACCGCCACCGATGGCCTGCGAGGGCTGGAGGTCATGGAGCGGGTGCGGCCCGACCTGATCGTGGCCGACATCATGATGCCCAACATGGACGGGTACGCCTTCTTTGAGGCCGTGCGCTCGCGCCCGGAGTGGACGCCAATCCCCTTCATCTTCCTCACCGCCAAAACGGAGCGGGAGGATGTCCTCAAGGGTAAGGGCATGGGGGCTGAGGACTATCTGGCCAAGCCCTTCGACCCGCAGGAACTGTTGGTGGTGGTCCGCGCGCGACTGGGGCGTGCCCGGGCGATCCGCGAGGTCTCCGAGGCGGAGTTTGCCCGCCTCAAGCAGCAGATCGTCACCGTCCTGGGCCACGAACTGCGTACCCCGCTGACTTACATCTCCGGCTACACCGAACTGGCGCTGGAGGAGATCTCCACGATGTCGCCGGAGATGCTTCAGGAGTTCCTTCTGGGCATCAAGCGCGGCGCCGACCGACTGGTGCGGCTGGTGGAAGACATCCTGCTGCTGGTGCGCCTGGACACCGGACGGGCTGCCGAGGAGTTCCGTATGCTGGCGGAGGTGCGCCGGGATGTGGCCACGGTGGTGAGGCGGGCGGTAGAAGGGCACGCGACGCAGGCGGCAGCGCGCGGCGTGACGTTGGAGACCGAGATCGCTCCCGATCTGCCCCCGGTACGGTTCTTCGAGCCCTTTCTGCAGGATGCCCTGGGGAGGTTGGTGGAGAACGGCATCAAGTTCTCGCTGGGCGCGGAGAAACGGGTGACGGTGACAGCCCGCCCCGCGAACGGCGGGGTGGAGGTGGCGATCACCGACCGCGGGGTGGGCATCTCCCCCGAGGATGCTCAGCACCTGTTCGAACGTTTCCGGCAGTTTGGGCGCGAGCGGATGGAGCAGCAGGGAGCGGGCCTGGGGCTGGCCATCGCCTGGGAACTGATCAGATTGCACAACGGCACTATCCTGGTGGAAAGCCAGCCCGGCCTGGGCAGCACGTTCACCGTCTGCCTCCCGCCCGCCGAGGCCGTATGACGCAGATGCAACCGGTCGCCGACCGGCGGCAGTGGAATGGGGCGTTGCGGCAGTTGCCGGCGCCGCACGTGTTGCAGACCTGGGAGTGGGGCGCGTTCAAGGAGCGGCATGGCTGGCAGGCGGAGCGCTGGCTGTGGGAGGATTCGGGTACCGCGCGCGCCGCTGCGCTGGTGCTGAACCGCCCGGTGGGATTGGGCGCGCTCCGCCTGATGTACATCCCCAAGGGCCCCCTGCTGGACTATGACGATTTACCGCTGCTCGAGCGCGTTCTGGGCGACCTGGAAGGGCTGGCCCGCGCGCGACGGGCGGTCCTGGTGAAGGCGGACCCCGACGTCCGCGTTGACACATCCCAGGGGGCAACGGTGATGGCCTGCCTGGCCTGCCGGGGCTGGCGTGCCGCACGCCAGCAGGTACAGTTCCGCAGCACCCTCTTGCTCGACCTTACCCGCGACCTGGATGACATCCTGGCGGGCATGAAGTCCAAGTGGCGCTACAACATCCGCCTGGCGGTGCGCCGTGGGGTGACGGTGCGGCCGGGAGGCGTTGACGACATCCCGCTGCTCTACCTGATGTATCTGGAGACCAGCCAGCGGGATCATTTCGTCGTCCGCCCGGAGGCGTACTATCGGGACCTCTGGGGGATGTTCATCGCTGCCGGGCTTGCGCAGCCGTTCATCGCCGAGGTGGAGGGTGAGCCGGTGGCGATGACGGTGCTGTTCTGCTTCGCCGACCGCGCCTGGTATATGTATGGCGCTTCCCGCGACCGGCATCGCGAAAGCATGCCCAACCATCTCCTGCAGTGGGAGGCGATCCGCTGGGCCAAAGCGCAGGGCTGCACGGTCTACGATCTGTGGGGTGCTCCGGAACAGGAGGACGAGGCGGACCCGCTGTGGGGGGTCTACCGTTTCAAGCAGGGGTTCGGCGCGGAGTGGGTGCGGCACATTGGCGCCTATGACTTCCCTGTCTCAGGGGCGCTCTATTGGCTCTATGAGGTGTTGGCTCCCCGCCTGCTGGCGCTGATGCGCTGGCGTCACTGGCAGAACGCGGCCCGGCAGGGCGGACTTGCGGACTCTGACCACTGAACCTCGATCTGGCTACCTGCAGTTTTCCCCCGGTCCCTTCGGACAGGCTTCAGTTGCCTGCTACGGCTGGCTGCTCACCCTCTGGTCTTTGTGAGCCGCCCTGTGGTTCGACCCCTTTGGTTCCTCTACAAGGAGGCCTGGCCGGGGGCTTACGGCCCCCGGCGGTCTTTGCTCCCGCGTTGCGCCCGGGCCAGGTCCCGCTCGGGCCGGTGCAGGTCACTCCTTCGTTCTGCGCCCCAGGGCCGACCAGATGCCTGGCGGGATGTCACGTCCGCGCTTGTGGGCGAAGTGCACGCGGTAGACCCAGCCCTCTTCGCGTTCCTCCCGTTCCAGGTAGCCCTTCTCGGCCAGGGCGTTGAGCATCCGGCGCACTTCCGCGACGGGCTGGCCGACATGTTCGGCTGCCTGCTCCGCTGTCTGCTCCCCTTCACGGGTGATGCGGTTCATCAACCGGCGTAAGGGTGGGGAGAGGTCCAGCAGGTCAGCGGGGGTGATGCCCTCGCGCCTGTCGCGCAATTGGATCTCGTCTTGAATGCGATCGAAGATGCCCATCTCTGCCTCCTAGAAGAACTCCGGAATCTCGATGGGCTCGGGCTGTGGCCGGCATTCGCCGCACCAGAGGACGTTGGAGACGACGACGGCCTTTGGCGTGTTGTTCGCGCCCACGTACATCGCCAGCATCACGGGCAGGGTGGTGGTATGGTGATCCTTGCATACCCCCCGTCCGCAGAACTTACAGACACCGACGGCCGGCTCACCGCAAGCATAACAGACCATTTTGGCTCCTGTTCCTGACGAGACCCCTCTCCTCGGGGGGCCCGGATTTACACTGCGGCGAGCTGGTTGGCGATGTCACGGATGCGTGCGGAGAAGGGGTGGTCGGGATAGCGCAGGGAGAAGATGTCGGCAGACTGCATACGGGCGACATCTTCGGAAAGTGGGAGGACGGCAGCGACGTGTGCGCGGTAGGTTTGTTCCACCTGTCGGCGCAGGTCATCGAAGTCGTAAGAGGAGAGCGCCTTGTTGACCACCAGGAACAGGTTGGGCACCTCCAGTTTGCGCGCCACATCCACCGTCACGGCGGTACCCTGGAAGTCCTGCTGGTCGGGGCGCAGCACGAGGAGGAGGACATCGGAGATGGCGATGGAAAGCAGGGTCTCCTCGTTCAAACCGGGATGGGTGTCGATGAAGAGGTAGTCCAGTTTCAGCCGCTCGATGAGGGCGCGGAAGCCGTCGTTGAGCAGGCCCACATCGTACCCCTCTCGGAGGACGCGGGCGATCTCCCCGGCGCGCATGCTGGCAGGAATCAGGTAGATGCTGCCGCCCATCAGCACGACCTGTCCGTCGCCGATCTGCAGGCCCACGTCGTAGGCTGCGTCCTCGATAGCGCAGCGGCCCCACAGGTAGTCGTTGAGCGCTTTGTCCATGCGCTCCTCGTCCATGCCAAAGAGGACGTGAATGCCGGGAGAGTTGATGTCGGTGTCAATGACGCCCACGCGCTGTCCCATCTTTGCGATCTGGGAGGCGACGTTGGCCGTGATGTTCGACTTGCCCGTCCCGCCGCGAAAGGAGTGAATCGAAACGATTTTGGACATTGATATAGCCTCCTGGTCTGTCTTGGGGTGTGAGGATTCCCTCTCACCGTGTCGCTGCGTCTCGTATGATACACCACAACCCATGCGGCGCAAGTGTGACGGCTCAGGCCGGCGGTCGAAACCGGGCCGACACTGCGCCAGGTCGCCCTGCGGCGACGTCCAGTAGCCCACGCAGGCGGGCTGTCCCGTCCATAGCCGCGACGTCAGTCGCCGGGCGACAGTCGCTGCCAGGCGCAAGTTAGCTTTGTGGCTCCTCCCCCTCGCGCTTGCGGCTGCGCAGGGTGCGCGCCTTCTGCTGCAGGTCGTAGAAGAAGTCGCTCTCGGTGATGTCGGCCACCTGTTTCTGACGTTTGGCCTCGTCAATGATGATCTGCAGTCGGGCGACCTGCTCCTTCAGTTTCTCCTCACGGCCGCGGACCATGGCGACCATGATCTCGAAAACCTCGGCCAGAGTGGCCACCTCGTCGCGGAGGCGGCCGGCGTGGAGGGTGGAGAGGTCCTGGTTGTAGTCCCCCTGGCCGATGCGGTCGGCGGCGCGGGTGAGGTGGATGATCGGCTGGGTGATGCCGCGCGCCACAGCGAAGACCAGGCCTGCCAGCAGGAGCAGCGTGACCACCAGCACTGGCAGGATGGTGCGGCGGATGTTCTCCTGGAGTTGGATGACGTCGGCGGCGCACATATCCACGCCCACCGCGCCGACCGACTCGCCGGCGGCGTTGGTGATCGGCGCGTAGCCGGAAAGCCACTCGCCCCACTGGTCGGGCAGGATCTCCGTCTCGACGCCCGCTTCCTGTATGCCGTTGAGCATGGTGGGGGATAGGCCGTCGGCGATGCCGTAGGGTTCGCCCATCTCGGGGCGGCTGGCGGGCGGGATCTGGCAGCCGCTCAGCCGCTCCTGGCTCAGGGCCACGTCGCGAGCGCTGGGCTCCACGCCCGGCGGGAGCGCAGCGGAGACGACGAAGCGGACCTGCTCCTCCTCACCGGGGACCTGCAGGTAGGTGTAGATGCCGGCCGCCTTGGGGTTGGTGCGCTTGACCTCGCGCAGGGATTCGGCGATGGCGGTGTAGGTGGCGTCATCCATCTGGCCGCTCTCGTACAGGCGGACGAACTCGTCGCCGTCAATGGCTGAGGCGGCGGTCATCGCCGTTGCCAGCAGGTCGTGGCGCAGGTTCTGCATGGCCAGTTCGGTGGCGAAATTGTAGAACCACAGGAAGACCCCGCTGAAGGCGAGCAGGAACAGCAGGGTGAAGATCGCCAGGAGTTTGGTGCGTACGCTGATGAAGACGGTGCGCCTTGTATGCTCTTTCGTTTGGCTCATCGGTCACCTCCTGGGATGGAGTCTAGGGCGCGGCGGACATAAGGACTGGTGGGAGGCAGGCGGTAATAGTCCAGGAGCAGCGCCTCCACAACGTTGATCGTCTCTTCCCGGCTGAGGCTGGCGCGAGGGCGGGTGGGGTAGAAGGCCAGCAGCATCGGCCCCGTCTCCACTTCTGCCAGGTCCTCCGGTGTGACGAAGTCCAACCCCTGGATCATCGGCGGCTCGACGTAGTCCACGTCCAACAGGAAAGCGCCGTTCTTCAGGTGGAAGTCCAGCCGTCGCTGGCGTTCCTGCCGCTCCGCTTCGTCCTGTGCCGTGTCCACCGGTTCGACCTCGATAACGTACCCGGGCGGCTCCGGCCGGCTGAACTCGACGGCGTCCAGACATAACTGGGCCAGGGTCTGGCCCACCAGCCATCGCCCGATGCCGCGGTCGCGGTATGGCTCCAGCAGGCCGATGAACGCGCCATGCCCCACATTGCGGGTGTGGATGTAGTGGAAGAGGCGCAGGCCGACGGGTTGTCCGTCGAGTTCGATCACCCACAGGTGGTCCAGCGTGGCCGGGTGGGCTGGCGAGCGCTGCAGGGCGCAGACGGGCAGGTCCAGCGCGTACTGGGCGTATTCCGGGAAGATGGCTTTGAGCAGGTCCACTGCCGCTGGCAGATAGGGCGAGTCGAGGCCGACGACCTCGCGGATGATCGCGCCCATGGGCCCGACGTTTTCTCTCCTCACGTCCCTAGAACTCCAGCCCGTCGAGGACGCTCTTGCGGCGCGAGCGGGAGAGACGCCAGTTGAGCAGGCTCTTGTCATATCCGCGGCGGAGCAGGATGCCGCCGGCGACAGCCCCCAGCGCGGCCACCCCGGCCAGGCTCAGATAGACGACCGTCACCGCCTGCGGGCTCAGCCAGGCGGCGAAGGCCGAGATCAGGAGCAGCAGGCCCAGGATCGCGCAGCCGACGATGGTGGAGAGGGCGTAGAAGTAGCTGTCAATGAAGGCGCTTATCCGCCCGCGCCGCTCGTCGGGCACCAGGTTCTCGAGCGACTTGCGCGC
>Ga0209018_1000282_pt1 | contig 48289 bp, 40 predicted proteins | sample YNPBryBLVA2012_FD_185814 | JGI IMG/M metagenome (GOLD analysis project Ga0209018, IMG submission 185814) | Anoxygenic and chlorotrophic microbial mat microbial communities from Yellowstone National Park, USA - YNP Bryant BLVA 2012 (SPAdes)... ...
ACACTCGACGCTGGGATACCTTTCCCCGGCGCAGTTCGAGTCAGCTACCCTGGCCAATGCTGCCTAACAAAGTACCCGTACAACCGGGTACAGGCCAAAGTCCTTTTCCCCAACCGTGCGGTACCTGGAACTTGAGGCGATAGTAGTTATAAGAGTGATAAGCGTTTCCCCGGGCTCGATAGCCGATATTAACGTCAGTGGGCTTCCATTTGCTATCGTCGTAGTCAGTCGCTTGCCAACCGGCGTCCATTTCCCAAGTCGGCCTTGCGGCAAATAGCCACCCACCATTCAAATTGAGTTTCGTTGAACTGGCTAAGACGTTTGGCTTGGTGGCTATCGACAGCAACGCTAACGTTGCGATGATCGAGTGCATGATTTTCTCCCAAGAGCGACCCCTTTGCGGTGGGTTTGCCATCATTGTAGAACCGCGTTTGAGGCGAGTCAACTTGGACCACCCCTCGGTGTTTTCCGTAAATCCCACGAGGAAAAAAGATTGCCAGTGCCGTAGTCTATTCTTGCCTGTTTGCGGAGTATGCCGCGCATCTAAAAAGAGAACGGAAGGGGCACGCAACACTATGAAAATAGGCGTATTTACCGTACTGTTTGGCCAGTGGTCTCTTGAAAAAGCGCTGGACTACATCGCCGAGTCAGGATGTGAAATGGTCGAGCTGGGTACAGGTAACTATCCTGGCAAGCCGCACTGCGATCCAGACAAGCTACTTGGTGACAAAGCTGCCCAAAAAGCGCTCTTAAAGGCAGTCGAGTCTAGAGGGCTCGCCATTAGTGCCTTGTCTTGCCACGGCAATCCTCTCCATCCAGACAAGAAGATAGCCAACGAACACCACGAAACCCATCGCAAGACCGTTCAGCTTGCAAAGGAACTAGGAGTCAGCACGGTCGTCAACTTTTCCGGCTGTCCCGGTGACGGGCCAAAGGCTACTAAACCCAACTGGGTTACCTGTCCGTGGCCGCCCGATTATGGCGAAATCCTCGAATGGCAATGGAACGAGGTCGTCATTCCCTACTGGAAGGAAGAGGCCAAGTTTGCTAAGCAAAACAAGGTCAAGATTGCCTTCGAGATGCACCCAGGATTTGTCGTTTACAATGTTGAGACACTCCTTAAGTTGCGCAATGCCTGCGGAGACACGCTAGGCTGCAACTTCGACCCTAGCCACCTCTTCTGGAATGGTGTCGATCCCTGCGCTGCCATACGCAAGCTCGGCGATGCCATATTCCACGTTCATGCCAAGGACTGCAGAGTCGACCCGATAAACGTCTCCATTAACGGCTGCAACGATGCCAAGCCCTACGGCGATGAGATCAACAGAAGCTGGATATTCCGCACGGTGGGTTATGGGCATGACTATCAGACCTGGAAAGACCTCGTCAGTACCCTCAAGCTTATCGGCTACGACTACGTTCTTTCTATCGAGCACGAAGACAGTTTAATGTCCGTGAACGAGGGCCTTAAGAAGGCAGTTGCTTTCCTAAAGGAAGTTGTCATTGCCGAGAAGGCAGGCGAGATGTGGTGGGCTTAGCCCATTGTCAATAACAAGTTGCCACCCTTGCAGAGGCTCGGTGCGATGCCGGGCCTTTTTGGCTACTGCCTTGAGCGAGCGGTGTCGACAAGCTATAATACTTATGTTACTCGCGAAGAGGAGTCGTGCTAAATGGATAAGTGGGTGTTCCTGAACGGCGAGTTCGTGCCGTCGGATCAAGCGTGTTTGCATATTTACGACCACGGTTTCCTGTATGGCGACGGCGCATTCGAGGGAATCAGAGCTTATAATGGACGAGCCTTCAAGCTTAAGGAGCATATCCACCGCTTGTACAACTCGCTTAGGGCGTTGTGGATCGAAATGCCGTATGGCTCTGACCAGTTCATCGCCAATGTCAACGAGCTCGTGGCAAAAAACGAAGTTAAGGATGGTTACATCAGAGTCACAGTTAGCCGAGGCGTCGCTCTAGGACTAGATCCGAAGAATATAACTACCGAACCGACAGTAGTCATCTCTTCCGACAAGCTCTCGCTCTACCCGTGGTCGATGTACGAGAATGGACTGAACGTAGTCACCGTCGCTACACGGGTTGCTAACCCGCAGGTGTTGGAACCTCGCATCAAATCGCTGGGCAAGTATCTCTGTAACATACAGGCAAAAATCGAAGCCAACCAGGTCGGAGCGGGAGAAGGGCTTATGCTTACTGAAGAAGGTTACGTCGCGGAGTGCACCGGCGACAACGTCTTCTTCGTGCGTGATGGGGTAGTCCACACGCCTGCCGCGCACCTAGGTATTCTTGAAGGTATCACTCGCGCTACGGTGATGGAAATACTCGAGAATATAATGAAAATGAAGGTCGTAGAGGGCGTTTACACGAGGTTCGATCTCTACACCGCCGACGAGTGCTTCTTGACCGGCACAGCCGCTGAGGTGATTCCAATGGTGACACTAGATGACCGCCGTATTGGTGACGGCAAGCCCGGTCCCATTACAAAGCAGTTGATGGAGGCGTTCAGGGATTACGTCGAGAACACTGCAGGCTGACACATCGATCACGCAGCTTTGTCCCGGGAGACCTGATTGCTCATCGAAAACAAGAAGTGCGAGATTTGCTTCACAAAGCCGGCGAGAATGGTCATTTTTCGCCGGCGGCGAAATGATTGCGAGCGAACACTTGTTTGTGAGACGTGTGCCTCAGAGCGATCGCGGCTATATTCCGACGTGCCGCTAGATATCGAAAGTGTCCTGGTGCGCATAGAACGCAGAGCCGTGGGAGATGCGCCGCTGTTGAATTGTAGGTTATGCGGAACATCGCTTGCCGATGTTGCCGTCAACCCAAGGCCGGGCTGTTGCCTGTGTTATGAGCGTTTCGAATCCGCTGTGCGGGCAGCCGTGGTTGATGCACAGGGGGCGGTTTATCACGTCGGAAAGCATCCGCCAAGATGAGAGGTCAAAGCAGCAGACTCCCAGACTGGGTTGTTGGGAACGGCCCAGATGCTGACGTCGCCGTCTCCACTAGAGCGAGGTTGGCAAGGAGCATTGTGTGCTATCCGTTTCCCTCTCGCGCCTCCGGGGAAGATTTAACTATGGTGGCGCGTGAAGTGCGCGCCGCATCAATCGGGCTTGTTCAACGCTTTCCCGATCTTTACTCTGTGACGGTCGACAATCTGAGCGAGGATCAGAAGACGTTCCTTCTAGATGCACACCTGGCCAGCAGGGAGCACCTTCGTGGCGGACAGGGCAGAACGGTTATTCTAGACCCTAGTGCCAGATTGGCGATTATGGTCAACGAAGAGGACCATTTGCGTCTTCAGGTCATACTTCCCGGTTTGGTTCCTCTGGAGGCGTGGAAGTTGGTTGATTGGGCCGATGACGTTTTTGCAGCGAAGTTAAACTATGGCTTCTCGGAGCAAATTGGGTATCTTACGGCAGATCCGTCGAACGTGGGGACGGGCCTTCGGGTCTCGGTTATGTTACACCTGGCGGGTCTCGCGAACACTCGCAAGGTGAAAGCTCAGCTAAGGGCGGCCTATGATCTAGGAGTATCGATACGGGGTTGCTACGGAGAGGGCACTCGCTCTCTCGGTGACTTGTTTCAGGTGTCAAATGAAAAGACTCTAGGCCTGAGCGAGTTGGAAATAGTCGAGCGCGTTACGTCGGTGGCAGAGTATCTTCTTCGCGAGGAACGGCGCGCTAGAAAGGAACTATTGGCCGAAGAGGGGAATCGAATAAAGGATTGGGCAGTCCGAGCGATATCGGCTCTCACAGGAGCTATATCAATCGGAGCTGAACAAGCTATGAATTACCTCTCGGTGATACGGCTCGCTGGGGAGATGGGTCTGTTAGTCGGATACGAACGCAGGTTGATGAACGAGCTTTTGGTGGCGATGCGTTTTAGGTCAGACGAGTCACTAGCCCAACGGCAGGCAAGAACATCGGTTTTGCGTAGCAAACTGATGGGCATAAACATTAATGCTTGACGCCTCATTTTGGACGGCGAGAGAACCGTATTCTCTTCGTAGGCGTCAAACTTGTGTGGAATGATCTATTGACCGTGCTTATGTCGATGTTGACAAGATAGGCCGGTTGTTGTCTTTGCAGCATCCCGTAGTAAAGGGGGGAGACCAAATGTGGCAGAGATTCACTGAAAGGGCGCGCCGGGTCGTATTCTTCGCGCAGGAAGAGGCCGGTAAGCTCGGGGAGAACTATGTGTCTACTGAGCATTTGTTGCTTGGCCTGGTGCGTGAGAATGACAGCGTTGCGGCGCGGATTCTTGATAAGATGGGTGTCAGCCTGGCCCGGATTAGGTCGGAAGTCGAGCGGCAGGTGTCGCGCGGCGATGGACGCCTGGGGCAGGACATGCAACTCACTCCACGCGCCAAGCGAGTAATAGACCTCGCCTACGATGAGGCCCGCAGTCTTAATAACAACTACATAGGCACCGAGCATCTTTTGCTGGGCTTGATACGCGAAGGTGAGGGTATGGCTGCAAGGGTGCTGCAAAGGCTCGGCGTCGATCTCGAACGCACGCGCAGAGAGGTTATGAATTTGCAGGACGGCGAGCAAACGGCCGTCACTACGGCTCGCACCAGGTCCAAAACGCCGACTCTTGACGAGTTCGGGCGCGACCTGACGGACCTCGCGAGGCAGGACAAGCTCGACCCCTGTATCGGTAGACACAACGAGATCGAACGCGTAATACAAATACTCTCGCGTAGGACCAAGAATAACCCCTGCCTAATTGGCGAACCCGGGGTTGGAAAGACGGCTATTGCCGAGGGGTTGGCTCAGCGCATTATCGCCGGAGACACGCCAGAATCGCTGACGGATAAACGCATTGTTGCACTAGACTTGGCAGGGCTCGTTGCGGGCACGAAGTATCGCGGCGAGTTCGAGGAACGAATGAAACGCGTTATGGATGAGGTGCGCAAGGCCGCCGGAGAGGTGATACTCTTTATAGATGAGCTTCACACTCTTGTTGGCGCTGGTGCTGCCGAAGGTGCCATAGATGCTTCCAACATTCTCAAGCCTGCCTTGGCCAGGGGAGAGTTGCAGTGCATTGGCGCCACCACGATGGACGAGTTTCGCAAATACATTGAGCGCGACGCTGCCCTTGAGCGCAGATTCCAGCCAGTCCAAGTGCGACAGCCATCTATAGAAGAGACAATTGAGATCCTCAGGGGGCTCCGTGACCGCTACGAGAAGCATCATTCGGTTACCATTACCGACGCAGCGCTGATGTCCGCGGCAAGGCTCTCAGATAGGTATATCACAGATCGCTCCCTGCCGGATAAGGCCATAGATCTCATTGACGAGGCCGCTTCTCGCGTAAGGCTTTCGCTTACTATGCCGCCCCAGGAGCTCAGAATGGCCAAGCAAGAGCTTGCCAAAGTGCAAAGTGAGCTTAACTCGATACCGGCGGGTTCCAACTACGACCAGGCGGCAGAATTGCGCTCCCGAGAGCGCGAACTCAGCGAGCGCGTGGCTGAACTTGAGCGACAGTGGCAGGAGGACAGAGCCAACCAATCCACCGAAGTCGGCGAGGACGAGATCGCTCAAATCGTCTACTCTTGGACCGGTATCCCGGTCTCCAGACTCGTTGAGGGCGAGTCTGCAAAACTGCTCAAGATGGAGGACGTCCTCCACGGTCGCATCATTGGACAGCACGATGCCGTGGTGGCCGTCTCAAAGGCGATACGCCGCGCCAGATCTGGTATGAAGGACCCAAAGAGGCCGATGGGAAGCTTTGTGTTCCTTGGCCCTACGGGTGTTGGCAAGACAGAGCTGGCGCGCGCCCTGGCGCAGTTCCTGTTTGAAACCGAAGACGCTCTGATCAGAATCGACATGTCGGAGTATATGGAAAGGTTCGCGGTGTCTAGGCTCGTGGGCGCACCGCCTGGCTACGTCGGCTACGACGAAGGCGGTCAACTTACCGAAGCCGTAAGGCGCAGACCTTACTCCGTGGTGTTGCTTGACGAGATTGAGAAGGCCCACCCAGAGGTATTCAACATACTCTTACAGGTGATGGAAGACGGCCGGCTCACCGACTCGCAGGGTCGCGTGGTCGACTTCAAGAACACCATCATTATTATGACGAGTAATCTTGGCGCGCAGTCTATTACTAGCGGTCAGGGGATTGGGTTCCGTGGTTCGGAGGCCGAGGCGCAGTCCGAACGTGCCTACGAAAGCATGAAGAACCGGATCATGGAAGAAATGAAGCGAACGTTCAGGCCGGAGTTCTTAAACCGTGTCGACGAGGTCATCGTCTTCCACCAGTTGACCAGGGAAGAGATCCTGCAGATCGTCGACCTGCTTTTGGATCGCGTCCGGCAGCAGGCGTCCACGCAGGGCATGGACCTCGAAGTGACGCAGCCGGTCAAGGAACTTCTTGCCGGCGAGGGGTTCGATCCGCAATACGGCGCTCGTCCTCTTCGGCGAGCATTGCAGCGGCTAATAGAGGACCCGCTGTCCGAAGAAATACTTCTGGGCAGGTTCACGGCCGGCGACACTATTCGTGCCGAACTGGAGGACGGCAGAGTGTTCTTCACCAAGTCGTCTGATGTGCCAAAGATACCTGTCGAATCGCAGTCGTCCTGAAAAGGGTCAACCTCGATGACCAGTCATGTAACGCCTCGTGCTTCCTGCACGGGGCATCTTGCCGTAATCCATCGCTGGCGTCGAACTAGTCGTCCGTCTACTATCAAGACGCACAACAGGTATAACTTTCGAGTCATACTGTGCCGAAAATAAGAGTGCGAATTACGGGAGACGCTTTACCGGTCCGGACGATGAAACAGCGTCTACCGAAAGGGTGGCGAAGTGGCAGTGCCAGTCGGGGCAACGGCCCCAGATTCCCGCTTCACACAGCTTGTTGAGCACTTTGGAGCAGTGCCAGAAAGGTCCTGGTGGAGATTGGCCGTTTGGACCGCCTTTGTGGCCTTGCTCACGGTGGCGATCAGGCTGTTGCTGGACAAGGGGACCCATATCCCCAACAAGGCGATTCTCGCGGCCAGCTTCGGCGTAGGGTGCTGTGCCGCCCTTGGCGCATCTGTCCACTCGTTCATTACTTTCGTGCTTTCCAAACGTTTTAGACACCTGCTAGAGGCCACCTCATTTTCGGCCCTCGGCGGAGGAATGGTCCTGCAAGCCATAGCGGACTTTCCATCCGCAAGCCCAGTCATTTACGAATGGATTCTTACGGCTGCCTGGCTTGTCTCTGCCACGGTCTTCGCCGGGGCCGCATACTCAACCACTCGGTGGCAGACCAACAGCCGTCTTGGCGAAATAGTGCAAGTCGCTGTCGGCGGCTTGCTGGTCTTGGCGTTCCCGCTTTCCGCGCTGCCGCATGCCATCAGCCCGGATTACCTTTCCATGCTGCACTTCTCGGATGTCGGAGTGCACATCAGCTATCTGGTCGAAAACGGCGCCAATTTCTTGGCGCTCTTGCTTCTAATGGTCGCTTTGATGGGCTACTATCGACATCGAAGCGCTGCTAGGCGTCCGCTGAGCCTCTACAGTCTATTCTGTGCCCCTTGCGCGCTGGGGCTTATTGCTCACATTGCCTCCGAATCGCGTTTCGACGAATGGTGGGCCACAAGTCAGATAATGATGTCTGGAGCCTGGCTCGTGCTTATCGGGACGTTCGCCGTCGAGAACGCCCGCGTTCACAAAGAAGTGGTCGATCGGATAGATGAGCTTGAAACGCTACATCAAATATCATGGTCGCTGGTAGGCGTGGGAAGCCTACGGGAGCTACTAGACATGTTCGCATCCACACTTCACGAGAAGCTCCAAGCCAAGGTGGCTGTTGTGTTCCTTGGTGATGAGTCCGGTCACAAGCTTGAGGTCGTTGGCATCTGTGGCGAGACGGAGACCAACTGCAAGTTGGGTGATGAATTCCATTTGTTCGCCGCAAGTCGTTTCCCTGGGTTTCACTCGGGACACACGGCCAGAGCGTATCTAACCGGCGAGGCTCTTGTGGCCAAGGATGTGTTTGTCGACGTCGAACTGATTCCCTGGCGCACGATAGCCGTCGAGAACGGATGTGCGATCTCGTTGCCTCTGATCGACCGTGGTAAGCCGATCGGGGTTGTGGACTTGTACTTCTCGGATTGCTCACAGCTTACGCGCCAGAAAATTAAATTGTTAACCACCATAGTTGCTGCCGCGACGCCCGCGATAGAGCACGCCATTGCGCGCGAAGTGGAGGCAGTCTCGGACGATATCGACGAGCACAGGTTAAGCGAGGCTGCCTGACACAAAAAGAGGAAGCCGGATTGGCTTCCTCTTTTCGATTGCATGAGTTGAAATTTCGCCGATGGCCTAGTTAGGCTTCTCTCTCAGTTGTGGCTTTTGACCCGGTGGTCGGACCTGGGGGTGCTTCTTCGGCTGTGGCTTCTTCAGCCTTGTGCGTTACGTGCGAAGGAACACAAGTGCATACCACGCTCTCAGGATCGGTAAGTACTTCGATGCCCTCGCCCACAACAAGTTCACCAACCCGGATGTTGTGGTTCATCTGCAGGTTAGTTACGTCGACTTCTATTTTCGCCGGTATGTTGCTGGGCAGACAGCTTATGCTTACTGCATCGATCACCTGTTCCAGAATACCGCCCATCTTTACTCCTGCGGCCTCGCCCACAAGCTCGATTGGAACGTCGACGTGAAGCTTCTCTTTCATTGACACCCGCTGGAACTGAACGTCCAACACCTTCCGGGTCAGAGGGTCCTTGAAGAAATCCTTGATGATCACGGTGCCGTCACTGCCTTTAGGAGCGCCATTTATCTTCAGGTCGATAAGCGACATCATGCCAGCGTCTGATTCCTTAATCTTATGCGCGAGTTCGTCGATCCTTACCGCTACAGGCAGTGGATCCACGCCGTGCCCGAACACACTTCCGGTGACGAAACCTTCTTTCCGCAACTTCTTCGTCTGGCTCTTGGTAATATCAGTGCGATAATTCGCCTCAAGTTTCAGATTTGCCATTTGTTCGATATCCTCCAGTGTTAACCCTCACAGTATATCCCTGGGCCGAGCTCACAGTCAAGTTCAGTCTCGGAATCAAAAGCATCCGGCGACTTACAAACTACGACCGGGCGCGATTTGCTATCGCGCCCGGTACAGAATCTCTTCGGTCGGTGGCGATTTCCGAATCGCCACCGAGCGTAAAATGGGGTCAAGCCTGCGGAAGTCCAGGCTCTCGTGGTGCCTCATAACGTTGACTACGCCTCCCGCTCAATGGTATACTCATATCGCGATTGACAAGATCGTGGTAGTGCCGGCAGGAGCTCAGCACCTGCCATTTTGTGTCAAGTAGCGGTTGACAGTGCCAAATCCGTTTTGGTATACTGTTTCTCGCACCGGGCGAGTGGCATCGTTATCAGTGTCCGGACCTGGGCGAATAGCTCAGTTGGGAGAGCGCTTCCCTTACAAGGAAGAAGTCACAGGTTCGAGTCCTGTTTCGCCCACCAGCGCTTTGGCATCACGTGGGGGTGTAGCTCAGTCGGTTAGAGCGCCTGCCTGTCACGCAGGAGGCCGCGAGTTCGAGTCTCGTCATCCCCGCCAAATTCTAGAGGTTAGAGGTTAGCACTTAGAGGTTAGGTCTAACATCTAACCTCTTACATCTAGTTCCTAGTCGTGCCGAGGTAGCTCAGTTGGTAGAGCAGTGGACTGAAAATCCACGTGTCGCCAGTTCAATTCTGGCCCTCGGCACCACCTACTCCGCGCCGACGTAGCTCAGTGGTAGAGCAGGGCTTTCGTAAAGCTCAGGCCGTGGGTTCGAATCCCTCCGTCGGCTCCATCTTCGTTGGCTAGTGAGGTTCGTGACTGTGTCGCTGTCGCCCAAACCCCGCAAGATCACAAAGGCGGTCATACCGGCTGCGGGAAAGGGTACGCGGCTTCTCCCACTCACGAAGGCCGTTCCCAAGGAGCTTATTCCCCTCGGCGCAAAGCCTGTCCTCGAACACATCATCGAGGAGGTCGCGGCATCGGGGATCACAGACGTTCTGTTCGTAATCTCAGAAGAGAAAACCGCCATCCGCAGGCATTTTGGCGACCACTCCCACGGAATCGACTTCAGCTACACCTTTCAGCCCGAACAAAAAGGGCTCGCTGACGCCGTCTACTGCGGCAAGGAATGGGTGGGGGATGATCACTTCGCCGTTGTCCTGGGCGATTCTGTGATCGAAACCGACCAATCCGTCCTGCCATTTAGGCGTGTGATTGATATCTACGAAAGCACTAGCGCGTCCGGCGTCATCGTAGTGCAGAAGACCCCGTGCGAAGAGGTACACCGTTACGGAATTGTTAAGCCCAAGTACGGGGTAGCGCCCAGCTTCCAAATCGACGCAATCGTCGAGAAACCAAGGCCAGAGGAAGCGCCAAGCGATTACGCCGTCGCAGGGCGTTACGCGTTCGACCCGGTGATCTTCGACTATATCGAGTGGACGCCGCGTGGAGCTGGCGGCGAGTATCAGATTAGCGATACAATCGGACTGATGATGCGCGACGGCCTCGAAACCTGGTGCGTGGCCCTCGGCGAACGCGAAATTCGCCGCGACATCGGCACGTTTGACACCTACTTTGAGGCGTTTGAACTGGAAGTGGCAAGGTTTCGTGCTTGGCAGTCCGACTGAGCCGCCCTATTCCTCGCCCATCATCAACTCGCGCGCTCGTTCGTGCATCGCGCTAACGTCCAACTCCGCCAACTTGTCCACGAGCCGCCTGTTGAACTGCACAAGGTCGCCCGGATGGCGGCTGGAGACTATGTTCTCGTCCTCTACCAGCGGCTCATCCACCCATATTGCTCCCGCGTTGACCATATCGTCTTTGATGCTGTGGTAGCTGGTCATTCGCCTGCCGCGCACCAGTCCTGCTGAGATGAGCGTCCACGCTCCGTGGCATATTACGAAGATCGGTTTGTTGTCGTCGTTGATGTGACGGAGAAAGTTGCGCGCGGCCTCGTTCGTTCTCAACTTGTCGGCATTGAGCGCGCCGCCAGGCAGGATTACGGCGACGTAGTCCTCCGGGTTCGCTTCTTCGATGGTCGAGTCGATCTCGAATCTGCCAGCGGGGTTATTGTGGTGAACCGCCCGCACCACGTGCCACTCTTCCCGCCCTGCCGGCGCCAGCAGGTGGACTATTCCGCCTTCTTCTTGTATTGCGTCTCGGGGGCTGGTGAACTCTATCTCTTCAAACTCGTCCGTCACAAGTGCTGCCACACGAACGTTTTCCAGTCTATTTCCTGCCATCTTATTCGATCCTCCATCGGTTGATCTAGCCAGAGATTACCCCCGCAGATTCGTCGGCAAAACGGCGGCGACCAACACAAAACGTAGGGCGCGCCGCTCCGACAACGACGCGCCCCGCGTTACCTGGTGTGTCTCTGTTACCGTGGCTATTGGGCACGGGACTGAGACAACCACCCCATCGTACAGGGGCATATACGCCTTCAGCTCTCCTTACTTCCCCGGCTGACCAATGCCCGAGGTTTGGAGGATGAATTCCACGTCCACTAACAATTTGCAGCAAGCCGGGTTCTCCTCCGTGTTGGCAATGCCGGTTCCGGGTCCGGTCGGGTTGGGGAATGGCGGCGAAACGTCAATGCAGGCATCCATGACTTCTAGCTCGAAGTCCGTGAGAATTAGCGCCGCCTGCGCCGTGTTGCCGGCAAGGAACGCGGCCTGTGCATCGGCCAGTTTGGTCTGGAGTGCCTCATATAGTGGCTCGTCAGATATCAAGGGTACTTCGTCCAACCCGAACGGCAGCTCGTGGAAGAGTTCGAGCAAAGTCGAGAGACGCGGGATGTCAACATCCACGTGCCAGACCCATTGCTCCACGTGCACCCACGCTGGCGGGTTCGGCCCCGAGCCATCATCATCATAGAGAACCGGAGTCCCGTAGAGAATTGTCAGTTTGAAAACACAGGACGGCAATTCATACATTAGGGGCCACCACAGTCGAATGTTGGACGTTCCCTGCTGCGAAATTGTGCGCGGTACAAACACATCTCCGCATTGTACATACTGCGGACACTCTTTCACGAGCGACACGTTTTTAATTGTATAAGGTACTGGCGGGTTTGCTTGCGCGGCGCCAACGAAGTTCGGCCACGCGGCTCCACCTGGATCGATTGCCAATATGCCCGGAGCTGCCGAAATCACATTCGCCTCCGGTCTAAGGTATCCACGGAATGTGACGCAATCGTCCGACGTGGCGGTGCACGCCTGGTGGATTTGTTCCAGGTGGGTTATCATCGTGCTCGTCAAACGCCCTGCCTGGGCCGTCGAGCCCAAAGCAATAATGATCGTCACGCAAATTGCGATGGATGTTTTTCTCAAGGTCGTCGCCTCCTCATTACTTTAAGAGTTATAGTGCCGCGGGACACGTGCCTGTAGTTAAACCGGCGGCTCACACCCCCTCTCGACAGGGCGCCCGTGGCCCAGAATATCACGGCTAACTGTTACCCATACCGGCAAACATAGACACGTCTGCCATACAGACAGGTTGACAGTGTTAAGATCTCACAAACAACCACCACCACTGTTACACCGAGTGTGCATTCAAGCCTGCACATAATTTGGTCTTGGTTACAAACTGCACGCTTCAGTACCACAGCATGGCACGCTCGGTGGCTGCCAAGTCGGGAGACACCTGCACATTAATTGTGTTTCAATCTTCTCTTATGGCATACACGCCCATTACTGGAACCACTCTTCCTCTAATTTTGATACTTGACTATCATTAAATGGCAGGAGTTTGTGAGCGACAGGAAGAAGGTTGTATCGGTGTAGGGAGCAGACTTCAAGTCAAGCCGGCGGCGCGTCGGCCATTCTGCTCGAACACAATCACACATCGGAAAATTGACCGAACTACGAGATCACGCAAGGAAGCGGCTGACTAGCTGGACCGACTGGCCGGGCCGGTTGACGGCCGACGTAGCTAGGGAGCAAGTGCCAGATGAGTAAGCCGGAATACGGCGGACCTGAGAAATGCGCACGGGAACTCAATGTTCCACGTAACCTCGCCAGTGACCTCCAAATCGAGCGCATTCTGAGTTCAGTAACCCGTCCATTCGTTCTGATCAACGAGCGCGAGCTCAGCGTTTTGAGGAGGGGACTAACCAAGGATGGCTGGAAGCGGGCTCTCTACCTGCAACCGGCAAGACAGTTTCATGGCACTCACGTCGGCGAGGGGCTTCTATCGGTTGCTAACCGCTGGGTCGAAAGTCCAATTGTTATTCCCGCCAGGGGAGGCCACTATCATCATTTTTTCTGCCATTGCGGCGCACGTCTCACCATACCACCTAACTTTACTGTTGGAGGAAACTATACCTGTTCGGCTTGCGGCATGACCTTCGCCGGCGAGAACTATGACGGTGCTGTGCGCTATCTTCACCATAACCATCTATCCGGAGCGGCGCTTGCTTGTGCACTTGTCTACGCAATTGAGAAAGACCGGGTCTACTCGGACAAGGCTGCCGAGATTTTGCTCGGTTATTCAGAAGCCTATCCAGGTCCGCACACCGACAGCACTACCGGCGGAATGATGCTCCAGTCGCTTTGTGAAGCTGTCTGGGTGATACCGCTTGCGCAGGCATACGATTTGATCTACTACTCCAGGAGCTTGAATGAGCCTTTGCGTGAACAGTTGGAGGCGCGGTTGTTGCGTCCTATTGCCGAGGGTCTTAAGTCCATTGGCATTGCCGGGAACTGGGGTTCCTGGCACCTCGCTGCCGTAGGCGTGTTGGGACTTGCCATAAAGGCTGCCGACTTGGTGAGGTACGCGTTGGAGTCGTTTCAAACCCAACTGATCAAGGAGATTGGCAGCGACGGATTGTGGCCCGAGTCCGTGCACACATATCATTTCTATGCTCTAACTGCGCTCATACAGCTTGCCGAAGCGTGTCACAGAGCCGGAATTGACATCTATAGTTGGGAACCGTTGCCGGGTCGCAGTCTCAAGACATTGTTCACGGCGCCGTTGCAGTATGTTTACCCCTCGTTCCGGCTTCCCGCAATCAACGACGGCTGGTATGACGCGTTTCTCCCGCTAGATCTTTACGAAATAGCTCATCGCCGTTGGGACGATCCGACATTCGCCTGGGTGCTCAAACGCGGTTATCGCTTCGGCGAGGCGCCTATCAATGCCGACCAGCGCGAACACGTTCGAGACCTTCAGCGTCGCTCCTACTTCGCGTTCTTGTTCGGAAGAGATTTGCCTGGCCGGTCCTCGCCTCCGGTGATGAAGAGCCATGACTTTCACCATATAGGCATCTGCACATTGCGTAGAGACGATGAGATCATGGTCACGTTCGACTACGGCCCGTTCTACGGCCACGGCCACCTCGACAAGCTCAGTTTCACGCTCTACGCGCGCGACACGCTGCTCCTACCGGACTATGGTACGCCGGGGTATGGGTCCAGCGCGTTAAGTTACTACTCAAGCACGTTTTCGCACAACACAGTGGTGGTGGATGGTAGATCTCAGGAGGCGGCTCGCCGCCACGGCCTGAAAAACAGATTCTGTGGAAAATACGTTCAGTTCGCGGACGCCACGGCCGATGACTGCTACCCAGGCGTTACCCACGCGCGTCGAATCGCGCTCGTCGCCGGGCATTTGCTGATATACGATCGACTCACATCCCAGGAGGAGCACGACTACGACTGGCTCATACACTGTGAGGGCGAACCAAGCGTTTGCGCAGGCATTGAGATGGCCGACGCCTCCTTGGGGCACGAGACACCGGTGCTTTGGACTCGTCACTATGCTGTCCCGGAGTCGTTCGAGATGGAATGGCGCTGTGGCAAAGTTCGGCTGGCGCTGGGCGCGTGGGGCAGTCCTGAGGAAAGCTTAGTCGCGTTGGGCGAAGGACCCGCAGAGACTCTGGAGCGCAAGTGTTCTGTCCTCGCTCATCGCCGTCGCGCCGCCGACGCCGAGTTCGTGACGGTTTTGTCGCCGCTCGGGGAAAACGAGAGGGTTGATATGGCCCAGGATGGCCCTGTGCTTCGACTGTCCGAGAAGGATTGCGTTCACTACTTGTTCGTGAGACGAAGCCAGGCTGCACACACGGAGTTCCCTATACTCACCGACGGCGAGCTCGCTGCTGTGCGGTGCTGCGACGGGCAAGTCCAGTCGGCTACTTTGATCCGCGGCACGTTCCTAAGGTGGATGGATGAAGTGCTCTTGGAGTTTCCTGAGATAGTTGATTGTGTTGAGGTTAACTATGAAGGGCGCACTCCTACGGTGATCTTCTGTGGTCGCACCCCTGGAGTGCTCAAGTTGCGCGCTAGCAACAAGGCGGTGTGCGTCAACGGACGTCGAGCGATTGTGTCTTGTTCGAATGGAATCGCGTGTCTCCAGATCACCCCGGAGAACATGGCCGAAGTTGAGGCGCATAGACAGGCCTGATAGTCGCAATCCCCGCAAGTGTGCGGTTTTTCGTAAAACCCCAGCAAAACCTCGAGTTACTTCGGCATCGATTGTGCAGCAAAATGATATATATTCTGCAGCTCGAGGTGAGTGCTATGTTGAGAAATCTTTCTGCAGCGCTTGTTCTCGGGCTTTTTCTGTCTCAAACAACCTTTGCGGCACCCAGCATAGCCTACGCAAAGGTCAAGGCTGCTGGGACAGTTGCCCACGTAGTGACGGTAAACCTCGCTGACAAGAACGTCCGACTATCTGTCGCCCTCCCGCAGGGTGGGGTGGGAGCTACCGAGTCGTTCAAGTCGATTGTCCGACGCGTTCGCCCTTACGCGGCGATGACCGGCACGTTCTACGACACGCGCACATACATTCCCACAGGCGACATTGCCCTGTGCGGCAAACTCGTACACTCTGGCTGCGTCGGGTCGGCTATCTGCATCGACAAGGACAACAAGGCCTCTGTCGCCAGGCGTTCGTCGACCTGCGCGGAGCGTTGGGAGGGGTTCGAGACGGTTCTTTGCGCAGGGCCAACTTTGGTGAGAAACGGGGTTGTCGCCATTGCCCTCAGACACGAAGGTTTCCGCCGGTCGCTGCTTGCGTCAGCACGTCGAACCGGCATCGGCGTCACCGCCAAGGGCAAGCTGCTTCTTGTCGCCGTCAATCGAAGGTGCTCGCTTTACAGGTTTGCCAAGCTAATGATAAAGTGCGGCGCTGTTGAAGCTCTATGTCTCGACGGCGGATCTTCGACGGGTTTCTACCAGGCGGGCAAATTTCTGGCGGTGCCTTCGCGGGCTATGACAAACGTTATCGTAGTCTACGAGACCGTCGGTGAGTATGATAAGGCTCTCCATGCTCTTGCTCCGGCTCGGCTTCTAGCGCGCATGGAAACGCCCTGGATACCGGAGACTGAGCCACGGTTGCCGCATCCGCCTATCGTGCTTCCACCAACCGCCGCTCAACCGCTGCCGCTCGGAGCAAGTCAATAGCTCGCATATTTGCGACCGCGTCGGCTTCCGGATCAAGCGGGACCGGTTGGTCTTCGATCACGCTGCTGCTAAAGGCATCGATCTCTACTTGGAACTGGTCGACCGCGTCAAACTGGATCTCTTCGATAGATCCATCGCGCCGTTCAACTGAAAACCCAATTTTTCCTTCTTCTGGAGGCGTGAACGGCTTGTTGACTCTTACCACGCCTTCTGTTCCTGCCACGGTTAGGCTGCTGCGGAATGCCGTCTCGAAGCTGCTGTTGAAGAGAGCACTCCGACCGCCGCCGAAGTCGAGAATCCCTGAGAAAGTCGTGTCGCAGCCGATTTCGGGGTGGGGGTTCATAAACGCCGAGGCTGCGACAGGCTCCGCACCGAACAGGTAGCGTGACACGTTTACGCAGTAGCAGCCAACGTCCATCAAACTGCCCGCGCCACCATCCGGTAATAGGCAGGAACTGTGCCTGGGCTCGAGGTTGAAGGCGAAGTCAGATAAAACCACTCGCGGCTCGCCAATGATGCCCTCATCCACCAGTTGCTTCATTTTGATCGTGCGCGGGTTCAGCCGATACATGAATGCCTCCATCAACTTTACTCCGCACGATTTGCAATGCTCGACGACCTTCAGCGCTTCGCCGGCATCAAGCGTCAATGGCTTTTCGCAGAGTACATGCTTGCCGGAGTCTGCTGCTTTAATCGTCCACTCTGCGTGAAGGTGGTTCGGAAGCGGTATGTAGACCGCATTTATTTCCGAATCCGCTAGCAGGGCATCATAATTGCCGTACGCCTTGTGAATGCCGAACTGCGCTCGGAAAGCTTCAGCCTTTGCGATATCGCGACTGGCTACCGCCACCACTTCGGCCTTTGCGCACTTAAGCATTCCTGGCATAAATCGCCGCTGAGCTATATTGGCGGCACCGATAATTCCAAATTTCAGTCGTTCGCTCATCGTTCCCCCCAAATATCTGCGGACGGCCCGACAATCCTGTCTGGGAATTCCGATATTGCAGGTTCGTTAGTTGTTTGTTATACTTCACTTGCCCAACCGCAGCGCCGCCGTGACGCACGCGGTTGGTTCAAGGAGCTTCAAATGCCCAACGGCGTTAAGGTGCCGGTGCCCACACTTGAGCGACTGGCCACGTATCATAACGTCCTCAAAGACCTTAAAAAACGCCACATCGAGACCGTCTCCTCCACCGATATCGAGGAGCGCACCGGCATCAACGCGGCCCAGTTCCGCAAGGATTTGTCCTATTTCGGCGAGTTTGGCAGGCCGGGTATTGGTTACAACGTCAACGAACTACACGACCGAATCGGACGCATCCTCAACCTCGAGGAGACGCGCCCAGTGTTGCTTATTGGGGCCGGGAACCTCGGCTCCGCTCTCGCCGGTTATCCTCCACTTCGCGCCGGCAATTTCCAGATAGTTGCCGCATTCGACAACAACTATAACAAGATAGGCAAGCAGCTTTGGGACCTCACCATCAAGGACATATCCACCCTTCCCGAAGAGAACAGGGCGCTTCAAGCCAAGATCGCGATTGTAGCTGTTCCTGCTCACGCTGCACAAGAAGTAGCCGAACAGTTAGTTGACGCTAATGTGTGTACGATACTCAACTTCGCACCCGTCGTCCTTAAAGTGCCACCGCACGTAACCGTTCGCAACGTGGATTTTGTGCAGGAGCTGGCGGTGCTCTCATTCCACGTGCCGCGCGAGTGCGTTTCCTAGTTGAGCTAGATTTCCTGCTTCATAAACACAGTCTGCTTTCTTTCGGACGATTCATAAATGCCCAGAATTGCGTCCAGTACCCGGAAGCCATCCTCGCCGGTTATTGGCGGGTCGGTATCATTGCGCACTGACCCCAAGAAGTCGGCAATATAAGGGATGTAGTTGTTCTCTATTCGTGGCGCCTCGATATCGTGCCATTCTCCCGACTTGAACTCAGTGTCCTCACGAGTGGTGAATACCCTCACAGGTTCCCACAATTCCAATTGTCCCTTGGTGCCGAATATGCGTGTGGGTTCGTGATGCTGCCCGTGGAGGTTGGAGCCGGCTATCACCACTCCTATCGCGCCGTTATTGTAGCGCCAAACTGCCGCCAGCGTGTCCTCGACCTCCACCTTCGCCAAAAACGTATCGCACTCGCCCTTGATGTGGAGGATTTCCAAACCGGAGCAATAACGCAGGCGATCGATCTCGTGAGTCATATTCATAATTCCGATCCCGCCTCCCGCCATTTTCTTGGATGCTCGCCACGAAGTGTTGCCGCCTTCCATCCAGCCGGTCGTCCAATACTTGTCTGGCTTGTAGGCATAGGCGCTGACCTTTACCAGCATTATTTCGCCGATTACCTTGCGATCCAGCAAATCCTTTGTGACCGTTGCGAATGGCTGATACCGACTAGCCAGGTTTACTCCCAGCTTCACGCCCGCCTTCTTGCATTCTTCGATCATCAGCAGGGCGTCTTCCCTGGTGGTGCAAATTGGCTTGTCGCACATTACGTGCTTTCCCGCACGAGCGGCTTTTATAGTAAGTTCAGGGTGTGTAGCGTGCGGCGTAGCCACTATTACCACATCCACCCTTGGATCTGCAAGCACGGTGTCCAAGTCCGTTGTCCACGGCACGCCATTGTGTTCACCCATGCGCTTGGCCTGGAACTCAGAGATGTCCTGGCACCAGATAGCCTCGCCATCCTCTTGAGCCTTTATTGCGGGTAGGTACGCCGAGGCAATCTCTCCGCTTCCTATCATCGCTATTCCGAGCTTTCCAGATTCAGTCGGCATCATTCAAACTCCATATTATCGCCATTATCGCTCCTTCTAGAGTTCTTATGGGCGACCTCGATTCCATTTTAACCGTTCAGCCTCCCGGCTGGTGATTGCAAATCCTTTACCCAAGTCAGCCGACCGGCACGCTGCGCACAAAGTCCTGCCAGTTTTTAGGGGCCAACATAATTGTTGCTCGTGTGCCAGAAACACCTACCTATCCGGTCGACCTCTATTTGTGCGACGTGGGATGCGATTCAACCCGGTACGGCGCCCGGCGAGGAAGCCGTTCAGCGTAGATAATCTTATGACATATATATGCTGGTTACCTAAGGGCACCCGATAATCCTCTGCTCGTCGTGAGTAAGTGCGTATGCTATAATGTGCCTAGACGGAGGTGACGCTCGTGAGAATCAAAGTAGAAACGCCCAATGCCCCTGCCGCAATAGGGCCGTATTCACAAGCTATAAAGGCCGGTGGCTTCTTGTTCATCTCCGGCCAGATACCTATCGATCCGGCAACGGGCCGGATGACAGTCGATACCACTTCGCAGACTAAGCAAGTGATGCGTAACCTCGAGGCAATACTTGCTGCCGAAGGTCTTACATTCGCAGATGTCGTTAAGACCACTATCTATCTTACGAACCTCGACGATTTCGCCCGCGTAAATGAGGTCTACGGGAGCTATTTCGAATTAGATCCTCCCGCCAGGGCGACGGTGCAGGTCGCCGCGTTGCCGAAAGGGGCTAAGGTTGAGATAGACGCTGTGGCTGTTCTTCGCTAGGCTCCGATTTCCGCTCCGGCTCGGAGAGGCTCATTGATGGTACCCTCACGGCGAGCATCACGGAATAACCCCACAGTAACAACGGTAGTATGAACGCTGAGTATGAGGCCTTCGATCCTGTAGCGAGTGCTTCCATGCAGCGCCGCACAATTACACCCAATACCAAATGCGCGCACCCGAAGAGCACAGTTGCCGTTCCCAGCAGTCGCCGCTGGCGAGTAGAAGCCGTGAGCGCGACCCCTGTTCCTCCCAGTCCTAAGGCAAAACCGAAAGCAAATAGAATAGCCCCCACCACTTGTGCCTTAATAAGTTCACCGGACGAGGCGGGTAGTCGAGCAAATCGGATGCCCAGCATTACAGCACCGACCATAAAAGCAGCCGAAAGCCCCAGTGTTCCCCAGAAGAGCAAGTGGGTCGCAACGCTCATAACCGCTCTCTGCTTTTCGTTTTTGCTCAATCCTGCAACTCTCGTCTCAGCAAACCTACTTAGATAGGCAGCAAAGTTTTGCGACGGTTGGAAAACGTTGCCACGTTGTCGAATCCCGCATTTTTGGCCAATGCGATTGCATCGTCTATGTTCCGCCCGACATCCTCAGTGCGGTGGGCATCTGAGCCCACGATAATCGCTGTTCCACCTAACTCGCGATACATACCCAGAATCCTAGAACCAGGATAGCTCTCGCCCGGTGACTGTCGCAGACCCGATGTGTTGATTTCCAGGGTCATACCACTCTCGACGACTTCGCGCAGTATAGTTGCAATTTGATCATCGAAAGGCTCGGGGTCGAAGGGGCCGGAGTAGCGTACTCCGTGCCGCTTGCACACGTCAAAATGTGCGAGCGTGTCGAACAGGCCTGTTCGGACCACGGCCAACACATTCTCAAAGTAACAGGCATAAACATCCCGCGCCTGTCGTCTAGCAAAAAGCCGCTGATGTTCCTCCATCAGTATGCCTTCCACGTAATGCTCAGCGCCTAATACATAGTCGAAACGCTTCCCCTTCAGGAACCTGCGGACTTCGGAGTCGTGCCGGTTTTGGTAATCCACCTCAACTCCAAATCGTATGATCAATTGACCGGAATAATGTTGTCGTGCCTTCTCAATGAGAGATAAGTAGTGGTCATAATCGAAAAGGCCGTAGGCTGGGTCGGTGGGCTCGAAGTCGACGTGTTCGGTGAACGATATTTCCCGCAGTCCTATCTCGATGGCGCGCTTGCACGCTGCCTCGATATCGCCCGTTGCGTCGCCAGAGAGCTGAGTGTGGATATGATAGTCTATCAATTGGATTTCTCGGAGTAAACTACTTCGGCCACGACCTCTCCCACCTTCCGCAGCGACTCGGCGGAACATTTGTCCACGGTGTCGTCGAGTGTGTGCCAGGGTGCGTAGTCGAAATCGATTATGTCAATGCATTTGATACCTGCTTTTATAAGAGGGATGTGATCGTCACTGACCGAATACTTCACACCATTTGTGAACACATTTTCGTAGCCCAGTCGTCTCGCTGTCGACCACACATTCTCCACCACCTCCGGCGCGGCGTCAACCGATAACTGCTCTTTCGGCAATTGCAAATCCTTATCGCCAACCATATCCACTATAATTCCGTAGGCTATGGTGACCGGATTGCCGTCCGCGCCTTTGATTTTGTGGACGTTCTTCGCAAAATAACGCGAACCCAGGAGCATATCTCGGCCGTCGTGCGCGGTCTCTGGAGTGGCGTAGTCCTCACCATCGAAGAAGACCAGCATTACGCCGACGTCCGGTCTTTTCTTCTTGAACTCGCTCGCGAGCTGCATTAGCAATGCCGTTCCAGACGCGCCATCGTTGGCGCCTGGAATGGGTTTTGCGCGTTTGGACTCGTTAATCTCGAAGTCGGCGATGGGCCGAGTGTCCCAATGTGCCCCGATTAACACAAACCGCGAAGCTCTCGGGTTGAACCAGGCGATAATGTTCTTTAGCTTTAAACGGCCGCCGGAGACCTGTGCGGCAAACTCTTGCGTACTCACTTCGTCGGCGGTCGCCTTCAGGTGATCTTCTATGAACTTTGCACACTGCGCGTGACCTGCCGACGTCGGGTATCTAGGGCCGATGTCGACCTGTTTATTAAGAAGCGCAAACGCAGCGTTGCCGTCAAACGCTGGCGTGTTGCTTTCGGCGGTAGGCTTTTTCGGTTTGTCTTGTGCTCTTGAACAGCCCGACGCCATACTCAGGGACAGCGCCATCGTTAGCGCAAGCCAGCGTGCCGTCGTTGATCTACTCACCATATTCCAGCCGCCGTATCAGGAAATCGGGAAGCTCGACATAGCGCATCTTGCTCTGGACAGACACTACATCATACTCGACACGTAGCACCTCTATCGTCCGGACCTCCGAGTCGTAGCGTGCGCAGGCAGCCAGTTTGTTGCCGTCGCGCGGTTGGCCGACGCTCCCACTATTTAGAATATACTTGAAACCCGGCGCCAAGTCGAGCTTGCCGCCTCTCGCAAGGGAACGACAATCTACTTCCATTTCGCCGATCTTTTGTATGTAGACCTCGCTAAAATGGCTGTGGCCTATGAAGCACAAGGTGCAGTTGTCCATGTTTTCGAAGCATCGCCGAGCTGAGTCGAACGAAGATACGTATGGAAACATCTCGGGCGACGCCAACGATCCGTGCACTAGCGCGAAATCGTCTATGTAAGCCACCAGCGGCAGCGCTGCCAACCAAGATTTGTCCGTGTCCGATATAAGAGCATGGTTGATGTTTACTGCAACTCGGGCGCTCGGGTTAAACCAGCCTGTGTCCATCGTGCCACTTACCGCTGCGTCGTGGTTGCCCTGCACCGCTATGCAGTCTAGCTCTCTTAAACGCGCTAAGCACTCCGCAGACTGTGGGCCGTATCCAACAATGTCGCCCTGCGTCAAATACCTGTCAACATGGCCTAACCGTTCCAGACAGGCCTCCAGGGCCTCTAGGTTGCTGTGAATATCGGAGATGATGCCGTAGATCATTGCGTGGGGTTGATTCGACTGAGAGCGGAGTAATCAAGACGGGGGGTTGCGATGAAGTAGCGCTCAACTGCCTTCGCCATCGTCAAGTCTGCGACTTTTCGTCGTATTGCGTCCTTGGACCACACCTTCCAGTAGCCCAGCGCGCCGTTAGCCAGCGAATTGCTCATAGCTACGGTGTAAATTGCGTCCGGCCTGATCTCGCTCTCTCCGATCAAAACTCTTGTGACTCGCTGGCCGGCCGCCTTTCGCGCGTCGAACTTGAAGCTGAGTCCTGAGACTTGCAGGAACCCAAGGTTCGGCTGTGGGAACATCGAGACGGATTTCTCCAGCGCTTCGCGCAGCTTTGTGCCTGTTAGCTCGACTATCGCGAGCGGGTCGTCCGGATAGGAGATCAACGGGGTGACATCAGAGTGGTCTATATTGCCAACATCAAAGGAAGGTTCCTTTGGCTTTAGCTCACTCGCCGTCACGAACGAAACATTCGTTCCTAGTGCCGATCTGATCGAGTCAGTTACCAGATCCCCCAGACCAGTTTCTGATTTGCCAGCGCTGCGGTTGCCCAGCGGGGATACTAGTTCTGCCGTCACCGCACCAACCGGGTCCGCGAGAGTCACCGCTGTTACAAGACACAGTATTGCTGCAAGTCCGATACGTTTCATATCAATTAACATAGACGTCTACAACCGGCACGATCGACCAACATTTACGAGCAAGTTTACGACAACTGCGCCTTCGCCACGCTCGCTCTTAGATTAGCCTGAATAAAGTCGTCGATATCGCCGTCCATCACCCGCATAACATCACCTGTCTCGTGGTTAGTGCGATGGTCCTTAACCATTGTGTAAGGTTGAAAGACGTAGGAGCGCATCTGGTTACCCCACTCGATGGCTCTCATATCGCCTCTGAGTTCCGCAATACGTTGTTCGGTTTCGGCTCTTTGAATCTCAGCCAGGCGCGCCGCAAGCACCTTCATAGCCATATCGCGGTTGGCGTGCTGAGAACGCTCATTTTGGCACGTTACCACGATTCCAGTAGGGATATGCGTGATGCGCACGGCGGAGTCAGTCTTGTTAACGTGCTGGCCGCCAGCGCCGCTGGCTCTATATGTATCCACTCTAATCTCGTCGGCACTGATGCTTATTTCCAAATCTTCGTCGATCTCAGGGATAACATCGACTGCGGCAAACGACGTGTGGCGGCGCTTGTTGGCATCGAAGGGGGATATTCTTACAAGCCTGTGTACGCCTCGTTCGTTCCTGAGGTATCCAAAAGCGTTGCGACCTTCAAAAAGCACAGTTACGTTTTTGGAACCAGCCACATCGCCCGGTACGGAGTTGAGTATCGTCGTCTTGTAACCGCGGCGCTCGGCCCAACGCAAATACATTCTCAGCAGCATATCAACCCAATCACAGGCTTCTGTTCCGCCTGCGCCCGAGTTGATCTCCATTATCGCGTTTGCCGCGTCGTACTCACCCGAAAGCAGTGTTTCCAGTTCAAGGCGCTCGTAATCAGCTTCGAGAACAGCAAGTTCTTCGCGGATTTGTGCGGCCTCGGTTTCGTCGTCCTCTGCGACCAGCTCAGCCAGCACCTGAAGGTCTTCGACTCGCGACATCAAGTTCTCCACCGGCTCGATCGAAGCTTTAAGCTTGCTCAGTCTCTTGAGCTGTTTTTGGGCCTCCCCAGCGTTGTCCCAAAAGTCGGCTTCCGAAGATCGTCGCTCGATAATGCCTATCTGTTCTCGAACACCTGCAAGGTCAAAGATGACCTCCCAGCTCTTCGAGGTTTGCGGCAAGGATACTTGCCCGTTCAATTACATCCTTAAGCAATCTTCAGTCCTTTCGATTTCGGAGGTTAATCGGCTAACTTTTGCTGCCGTTACGTTAATCTTGTTACGCCAAAAGCCGCTTTTGTGTTTTCGTCTCTTCGTCTGTCGTAAGGCTCTCGTCATGCTCTCTTGCAAGAGAGGGGTAGGGTTAGCGGATTTACTCCAGCTTACCCAGACAACACTTCTTGAACTTCTTTCCGCTACCGCAGGGGCACGGATCGTTGCGCCCGATCTTGCCTCTTTGCCTACCGGGGATTGTTCCGCCGGACCTGCTTTGGGTGGGCGCACCGTCACCCATCCCCTGCGGACCTTCCGCCGATATCTCTGTCAGGTTTCCAAACTCCATACGGCGCCTGCGAGGTGGTTCGTGAGTCTGAACACGATACACTATGCGGATTAAGTCGTCTTGCAAGCTGGTGAGCATTGCCTGGAACAGCTCGTAGGCTTCTTTCTTGTACTCTATTAACGGGTCGCGCTGAGCATAGCCGCGAAGTCCGATCCCTTCGCGCAGGTAGTCCATTGCGTCCAGATGGTCGATCCACTTTCGGTTGATTAGGTCCAGGGCGATATGGCGTTCGATATCGCGCATCAGCTCCACGCCTATCTCCTGTTCCTTCATCTCGTAGCTGCGCTCGACTACATCATCGAGCAGATTCTCGATCTCCTCTTGAGTTTTATCCTTGAGGTCAGCCGGCTTGACGAACAGTTCCAGGGGCAGAATCTCGTTGACGTAGTTGAACAGTGCGGTAAGGTCGTATTCTTCTGGGTGTACTCCCACCGGACAGAACATCGCTACCGCCGAGCTTATGGTCTTGTGGAGGTAGCCGACAATCGTCGATCTCAGGTCAGCGCCTTCAAGTATTTTGCGACGCTGGCCATAGATCGTTTCGCGCTGCACGTTCATCACGTCGTCGTACTCGAGGACGTGTTTGCGCATTTCGAAGTGGTGCATTTCGACCTTCTTCTGCGCGCGTTCTATCATGCGCGAGAGTAACTTGGCGTCAAGCGACTGATCCTCTCGCCATCCAGCTAACAGCACCGACTTCGATTTATCGCCGAACAATCGCCATAGCTCATCTTCCAGCGATACAAAAAACCGCGAGACACCCGGGTCTCCCTGTCGGCCGGATCGTCCGCGAAGCTGATTGTCGATTCGCCGGGACTCGTGCCGTTCCGACCCTATTATGTAGAGCCCTCCGCGTTGGATAACGTCGAGTGCCCTGGGACTGGCAGACTCGAATTTGTCGGGGTTATTTGCTTTCCACGACTCATAGTCCCAGTTTAGGTCCGATAGATCGAATGGTGGCCCTTCCAATTCTTCCGATAGCGCATCGCGGCCTTCTGCATCCTCATCCGGTGTAGGTGCGCCTCCCAAGATGATGTCTACTCCTCGACCGGCCATATTGGTCGCGATGGTTACCGCCCCGCGACGCCCGGCTTGCGCGATGATATGAGCCTCCATCTCGTGATACTTCGCGTTCAGCACATTGTGCTCGATGCCTTCCTTGAGAGCCTCTTTGAGCTTGTCGCTATAAATGTCGCGGATTTCCAATAGGCGCAGCAGTTTTCCTATGTTCTCGTCGCTGAGCATATTGGTATCTATGTTCACTCGCTTGGCGATACGGCCCAGTCGATTTATAGATAGTTCGTCAAACCGAGTATTCAGTAGTTTGTGATACTCGTTTTTTTCGTCGTTGGAAATTTGTTTATCGTTATCGAGGGCATCGCGGAGAATAATGGTTGCCGCCAGAAGCTGCAAGCGCTCCGAAAGAAGCCGCTCGCTAAGCCGCTCGGATACTTCGATGGACCTAGTTCCTACCAGCACCGGCTGTTCGCGAGCGTAGCACTTGAGTATTTCCATCGTAATACCGCGGAACTTCGCTTCCTCGGTTTTGTAGATGACGTCTGGGGTGTCCTTGCGGATCACGGGCCGGTTGGTCGGGATCTCAACCACGTCAAGCCCATATATCTTTCTAAACTCGTCCTCTTCGGTAAGCGCGGTACCGGTCATTCCGGCGAGCTTGGTGTAGAGCCTGAAGTAGTTCTGGTAGGTAATTGTTGCCAAGGTTTGGCTTTCTTCCTGAATTTGGCAGCCCTCTTTGGCCTCAACCGCTTGATGAAGACCGTCACTCCACCGCCGGCCAAACATCAACCTCCCGGTGAACTCGTCGACTATAATCACCTGACCGTCCCGCACGACATAATCCACGTCGCGCTTGAAGACGGTATGCGCCTTCAGGGCGGCGTTAACGTATTGGTTCAGTTCCAGATTGTCTGGGTCGGCTAGGTTACCACATCCGGTCAGCTCCTCGACCTTGCGCGTCCCTTCCTCGGTGAGCATCGCGGTCTTCGCCTTCTCGTCCACAGTGAAGTCACGTTCTGGAATCAACCTACGCACCACGCGGTCCATCTTGTAGTACATGTCGCTTGACCGCATGCCGGCTCCGGAGATAATCAGGGGCGTTCGTGCTTCGTCGATCAAAATTGAGTCTACTTCATCGACGATGGCATAGTTGAGCTCGCGTTGTACCAGTTCATCTGCGCTGAAAGCCATGTTGTCGCGGAGGTAGTCGAACCCAAACTCGTGATTCGTGCCGTAGGTGATGTCACACTGATAGGCTTCCTTTCGAGTGCACGGCCTCAACTGGTCCCACTCGTTGGGGTCGCTTGCCACGTAGTTCGGATCGTAGATGAACGATCTTCCAATGTCTCCTGTTTCGGCGCTCTGACCGTGAATAGACCCAACGGTAAGCCCTAGCAGATGGAAAATGGGTCCGTTCCAGCGTGCGTCACGTTTGGAGAGATAATCGTTCACCGTAACCAGATGCGCGCCGCGGCCTTCGAGAGCGTTTAGGTATAGTGGCAGCGTGGCGACAAGCGTCTTGCCTTCGCCAGTTTTCATCTCGGCGATGCGGCCTTGATGCAGCACGATTCCGCCGATCATCTGTACATCGAAGTGCCGGAGTCCCAATGTTCGCACGCTGGCTTCTCTCACTACAGCGAATGCCTCGGGAAGAATTGCGTCCAAGCGTTCGCGTCTCTCGCGCAGCTCGTCCTCTTTATCCAGCCCCTCAGGCAGTTTTAATCGTTCGCGGAACTCCTCAGTCTTTGCGCGAAGCTGCTCGTCGGAGAGCTTTTTGATCTCCGGTTCAAGGGCATTTATCTTCTCGACGACTCTACGGAGTCGCTTTATTTCACGCTCATTGGCGTTGAACAGCTTGAGAATGCTCATGTGGTATCCAGATGGCCTAAGTGGAAGTGGGAAAACAAAAGGGCTATTCGCAACTTCATGCGCGAACTTGAAAGCCGCCCTTGAGCCCTATGAACTCGATAGGTTGCAGCTCTAAACTACCATAAACGCTGTTCACTGTCAAACTCGACGAAGGCTGAACTGAGCTCCAGCCGGGCGTTTGCCCTGTTTCAGGACGCCATTATCGAGCCGAATAAAACAAACGGGAGACTGCAATCTGGTTCTCCCGTTTTATTTACCCATTTGATAAAATATAGCCGATATCGGATCAGACTGCTCTTGCAACCTTTCCCGCCTTGAGGCACTTAGTACATACTCGCATCTTGGTGGGCGTGCCGTTCTTGAGCGTCCGAACCGATTGTAGATTGGGCAGCCATCTCTTCTTGGTCCGAGGCGCGCGCAGTGCCCACGATCCGGAATGGACGTGCCTGATGTTCTGGCCGAACTGCGGGCCCTTTCCACAGACATCGCAGACGTTGGACATATCTAAAGGTCCTCCTGATAGGGTCGATCAGTTGCGTGAGACGCGACGAACATATTAACATGAACACCGGCTGATAGTCAAATCTCTGCGGGATTGGTTCAGCAGGGCTGTCATATTGAGCACAGCCGACGGACGGGCCGTTATCGACACTGCTTGGGGGGATTCCTGGGGTAATATGCCTTTGGGTGAACGAGAAATAAGTCAACTCATAAAGGGAGCGCCGGTCCTTACGGCGACCGATACCGTTACCAGAGCTGTGGGGTTGATGCGCGCTGCAGATACATCAAGCATACTCGTGCTCAACGGCGGGTCCAAATTCGCCAGGCTCACAGAGCGAGCCGTGGCCGCGCACCTTGGCGCCGCAGATGACCGAGAGGCCGCTCTTACGGCTCCTATTGGGCCGTTGACAGAGCCGGACGTTCTTTTTCTGAACCAGCATATGACACTCCGCCAAGCAGCCCAGGCGTTCGCTTCGCACCCAGCCGACCTGCTCCCTGTGCTTGATGACTCAGGTGCTTACCGTGGGGTTGTTTATCGCCGCGATGTAGTGGCGCTGATGACTGACAATTTGCGCCCACCAGTCGTTGGTGGGATGGCTACGCCGCTTGGGGTATATCTCACCACGGGCTCGCATCGCGCTGGGGCGGGCAGTTTGGGGTTATTCCTGACCGGCATGGCGCTGATGACAATGGTCGCGGTCTCCGTGCTGCTGGTTCACGGCCTGTCTCTACTCGTCACAAAGATCACTGGAGTTAGAATAGATATCTACCTCAACTCGCCGCCGGTTACCGTTCGTCCCAACGTCTACGACCTTGCCTACTACGGCTCCTACTTGTTGGCCAATCTTTTCTTTCTGGGGATACTCAAATACTCACCGCTGGCCGGTTACCACGCCGCCGAGCACATGACCGTGCACGCCATCGAAGCGGGAGAGTCGCTCACACCGAAAAATGTGGAGCGGATGTCACGCATACATCCTAGGTGCGGCACAAACCTCCTTGCTGCGGTTGGCCTCTTTTTGACCATGATTACCTACTTCAGAGGCGAGGCTTCGATTCTCATCGCGATGGTGCTTGTTCTGCTTTGGTGGCGATCTCTGGGAGCTTTGCTGCAGCGCTACGTGACCACTCGTCCTCCTAGCCCAAAGCAACTTGCAAATGGAATCTCTGCCGGCAAGGAAATCGTCGAACGCTATCAAGAAGCGCCTGAGAAGGTCTCGGTCGGCTTCGAAAGAGTCTGGAATCTGGGCTACCTACAGGCAATGGCGGGAATGATTACAGCATCGACGGTTTTCTATTACGTCCAACAATACACGGGCTTGCCGGTCCTGCCTTAATTCGGCCGTTCAGTATTCTGGAGATGGTGGAATGGAATCTATGCCTGAAATAACTAGGCAGACAATAATAGCTGATGTCATGCGCCTATATCCTGAATGTATCGATATTCTGAACCGCTACGGTATGCCCTGTCAGGGCTGTATGGGAGCAGATACAGGCACGATTGAGGAAGGCGCGATAATGCACGACGTGGATATCGAGAAGCTCCTTGCTGAGCTCAACCTTTGTCGCAAGGTCAGGACCGAACAAACCTGACTTGCATTGGGAAACCCTTATTGTTTGATGTGCGTAGTAATGATCGGAACACGTAAAGGAGGCTTATCGTCGAAACGATAGTGAGTGCGTTCCATTTGCCGGCCTGGGGAACACATGAGATATTACCGCGTTATTGCGCTTCTCGCTCTCTTGCTCGTCTTCGTTGGCTCCGCTGCTTTTGGCCAAGCGGCGGGCGTTAAATACAAGGGCTCCGGTGTCTTCGTCGACAGCGGCGGTGGCCAACACGCTTGGACAATCAACGATGCTCACACGCTGATATGGGACGGGGCGCCTTACATCCCCGTAGGCGGAGTCTTCGACTCGCGCTATCTGTCACTCGAAGCAACCGACGAGAACTATCAAGCCGACATCAAGGCCCTCGATCTCGCAAAGTCCAAGGGCATCACCGACATCATCTTAAGAAGTACCGGCCCGCTGACATCCGTCAATCCAGCCGCGCTTCAGAAGATGGTCGACTACCTTGACGCCGGTGGCTTTACCTACGGAATAGAGCTTAACGATGGGCCTAGAGAGCCATTAAGCGGCTACCTAATTGCGCCCAACCGATATCGCATCGAGGGCCCCACCACACAATCCAAATTCGTCTGTGATTGGCCCGACACAGACTCCGCCATCTACCTTGTCGTGCTCAAATATGATAATCGCATCCTCGATATGGGTGGAGCCATTGTCAAGGACGGCAAGGTTACCGTGACTCTGGCCGACGAGCTCGGCGCCGGACAGGTGCTCATCGTCTACCCGCACAAGACCTTTAGACCCGTCGCTCAGGGAGGTCAGGGTGATCTATGGTCGGGTTTCAGCGAATATAGAGATCGCTTACTGGCTTTCTTCAAGCAGGTGAAGTTCGGCCCCGGACTTCGGTTCTTCTGCGAGCCTTTTACAAGTAAGATGGATTTTACCGGCGATATGGCTGGCTTTGTGCCCGATTCGGCTGGGTTCAGGATTGGCTTCGAGGCATACCTCACCAGGCGTCGCGTTCACGAGGGCAGCGTCAACTCCGCGTGGGGACTTGGTGACAACTTGGACAAGATCGAGACTGCCGCCCGCCTGATCCCACTTTGGTTTGGAAGTAGGGGAGTGCCCTACGCCTACGACCGTGCCAGCGCCCATCGTTACCCGGTCGATATAAGCGTTACCTCAATGTGGCGAGACCTGAGCGAGTATCGCGATCTGTCGGCTCTTGAGTATATGAATACCATCGCCGACACGCTTAAGAAAAACGTTGCTAACGTGCCGGTGATCTTCAAGACTTCCAATTATCATCGCATTTACGCCAACCCTTACGGCATAGGGGGCTTTGATGGGCTGGGAGCAGTTGCCTATGGCACGGGCGATACGGGCGTAGTAAAAGCGGCCGGACCGGTTTACTCGCTTGCGGAGGAGTCGGCCAAAACAACCTGGTTTGTCATTGCAGCTACCCAGACGGCCGCCGCTCGCAAGACGTTTGTCGGCTACACCGATGAAACTACTTTGGCGGCGACTCTTGATTCGTTCCGCGAGGTCGGAGCGAAGGGGATCTTCGTGGATAGTCTGCAAGCGTTGCCCGAGGACACTAGGGGCGGTTTCAGTCTTGTGCGTGAGCCACAGCAGCTCGAATGGCTGAGGCGGTTCAAAGATAAGTTTGCGGCAAACGTCTCGGTAGATTTCAAGCCGACAGTGCTAAACTACCCTGCGGTGCCGCCAGTCGGAGCCGGGGTGCGTCGTCTGATGCCCAACACCTGGTGGCTTCCGACCTTGAAGACTGGCAAGGCTACCTACATTGGTGATGGGCTCTTTGCCTACGCGATCGCTGCCGAGGACAAAGTCTATATGTGGTCTTCCGTAGGACCCAGAACCATTACTCTCAAGCCAAGTCTTACAGGCACACCGTCGATTGTCTTCCCGGAAGGCGCCAAGCTAGCTGCCAAGAAGGGAGGGTTGGTCTCGGTCACACTGACCGACGTGCCGACGGTCGTGCGTGGCTTGGACATCTCGCTGGTTTTCCCGGTGGAAACAGCCGAGGCTGCTATTGCCAAGCTCAGGCAAACCATTCCAATAGCAGACAAGGCTGCGCTGGACGTAAAGAAAGCCAGGTCGACTCTCGAAAGCGCGCAAACGGTGTTAAAGAATGGCCAACCGATGATTGCCTACGGCATGGCTCAAACCAGTCTGCAGGAACTTATGAATGAACTCGGTGCGGACACTTGGATCGAAGGAGAGTCCTCGCCTGCCCACAACTTCGACGGTCTTTTACCCGTTCAGGGAGCCAGCAACGCACAGGTTCTATTGCTGGACACTGACGACAGCCCGCCGCTGATGCCATATACCGCGATGTTTGCTTTCGAAGCAAACGCCAACTCCAGCTACGAAATATGGCTTGCTGCCACTCCTCCCGCTGACGGTTGCCCCATGAGCTACACTCTAGACGATGTCATCTGGAACCCCGTCACACCCATCGACGGCACCCTGCAAACGTATGCTTCCGGCTTGGCCTGGTATAAGGTCGGTAGCGCCAACCTATTTCCCGGCAAGCATTGGCTCAAGCTCCGCGCCAATTCCCGCCGCCCCCAAGACAACCGCTACTACTTTGCTGTGGATGCCATCGTCCTGAGCCCACGCGGCTTCAAGCCCAACGGGGTTGTTAAGCCTTAGCCACATTCGGTCCTGTCGATTGTGGGGACTTCACAAGTTTCAGTTCCGGAGCACTTTCTTGCCATTTCTCGCGAATGTGGGTTATATGATGGTTTTCCATACTCGGAGCAGGTTGCGCAGCATTCGCAGCACCGATGCGGCTTTTTGCGCGGGAGCAATCGATAGCCCAGATACAGTAGTGCTCCTACAACAATGACTGTCACCAAGGCCCATTGAACCGTCTCGCTCATTGCACACCTGTCAACAGCCCCATTCGGTAGACCAAGAATGCCAGCCCATACGCCAGCCCGAGAGAGTAGCCTATCACCAACGTCGTCCACTTCCAGGAGTTCGTTTCTCGTCTGATTGCTGCGATGGTCGCCACGCACGGCACGTAGATCAAGCTCATCAACATAAACGTGTAGGCCGTCAGAGGGGTGAACGACTCTCTTAGCGATTCTCGGAGCGCGATGTGTTCGGTGCCGCCTTGGCTATGGCCATAGAGCACCCCCAGTGTGCTCACCACGACTTCCTTTGCCCCTAGTCCGAACAGCAGCGCCACTGCCGCTCTCCAATCCATACCAATTGGTCTTACTACCGGTTCGAGGAGATGGCCAAGTCGACTGATTGCGCTTTTCTCGCTTGCGAAGGTTCCGTCCCAAGGTAACGAACCCAGCGCCCATATAACCACCGAAGCCGCCAGAATCACCGTCCCGGCCTTCGTCAAGAATACTGAGCTCCGCTCCCATACGTGGATCAAAGTACCCTTTAAAGTCGGTACTCGATACGGAGGCAACTCCATTACAAAAGGCGACGCTGACTTGCTGAAAAGTGTCTTGCGGAACAACTTTCCCGACGCAACCGCCAGCAGTACACCGACCGCGTAAAGCGAGAATATTACCCACGCGCCGTTGTGTGAAAAAAACGCGCCGGTGAACAGTACGTAGATTGGCAGGCGTGCCGTGCACGAGATCAGCGGCGTGATCAGAATGGTTAGGATACGATCTTCGCGGTTTTCCAGAGTCCGTGCGGCCATTACCGCCGGCACGTTGCAACCAAAGCCCATCATCAGCGGTATGAACGACTTCCCGTGCAGTCCTAGCAAGTGCATCGCGCGGTCCATCAAGAACGCCGCCCGCGCCATATAGCCCGAGTCTTCAAGCAGAGAAATCATGACGAACATCATTGCGATGTTAGGCACGAATACGATCACCCCTCCGACGCCAGCGATAGCGCCGTCCACGATCAGCGATGATAGAGGACCCGGCGGCAGCATCGCTGCCGCCCAGTTGCCGAGCGCCGCCACCCCGTGCTCGATGAAATTCGTGAACAGCCCGCCCACATCGAAGGTCAACTTGAAAGTCAGCCACATCAGCGCCAGAAACAGCGGTATCCCCAGGTAGCGGTTTAGCACAACGTCGTCGATCTTGTTAGTGGTGCAAAACCTGTCCTTGCAGACCGGCTTGCTCACCACTTCCCTTATGAGTCCGCCGACAAATCCGTAACGCCCATCGGCAATTACCGTTTCTAAGTCGTCACCGAAAACATGTTCCAAGTGTCGTCGGGTGGCATCTATCTCGGAAAGCGATCTGTCACCTATTTCTGACGAAGCTGCCAGATGCCGTCGAGCCTCAGCGTCGCCCTCAAGCGCCTTGACGATTAGCCACCTGCGCGGCGCGGAGCAGTCCGGACTAATCCCAAGCTTTTGCTCCAGCTTCTCGATCTCGTGCTCGATCTCCGGGTTGTGGCGGGTGGCACGGGGTGCATCGCATTCCGCGCACTCCGCGACCTCTATCGCTTTCTCCAGTATGTCGCTCATCCCTTGTCCGCGGCTTGCCACGGTGCTCACTACCTCCACGCTCAGAAGCTGCGCGAACCGGTTGGTGTCGATCGCCAGGCCCATCTTCTCCGCCATATCGATCATATTAAGCGCTACTACGGCCCCTATACCGAGTTCGAGCAATTGCGTGGTAAGGTAAAGATTTCGTTCCAGGTTACTGGCATCAACCACGTTCACGATCACATCCACCTTGTTGTGGATCAGGAAGTCTCGGGCAATGGTCTCTTCTAAGGAGTAGGCGGAGAGGCTGTAGATGCCTGGCAAATCGACGATCCGCAGGGTGCGGCCATTATGTAGGACGATTCCCTCCTTGCGCTCTACGGTCACCCCTGGCCAATTACCGACGTGCTGACGCGACCCGGTGAGCTCGTTGAACACCGTCGTCTTGCCGGAGTTCGGGTTGCCGACAAGGGCCACAACTATTTCAGTTCGCTTGTCGTTATTCAATGCCACGGTCAACTACTCTCAAAGCTCAATTCATCTCGTCGCGAGTGAGGTTTTGCTTGTGGTGGTTGTAGGACACTCGGACAAAACTATCCCTCGTCCACCTCGATGTGTTCGGCCTCGCTTCGTCTCAATGACAACAGATACCCGCGTATCCGAATCTCCATTGGGTCGCCCAGCGGAGCCGCTCGAACTACCTCTAACTCGGTTCCCGAGACTAATCCCATATCCATGAGCCGCTTTCTGAGCAGACCTCGGCCTCGCACGCGGACAATCCTTCCCTTTGCGCCGGGTTCCAATTCACTCAAGCGGCGGCCCTGACCGCGACCTTGGCCGGGCGGTCCTCCAAATCTGCAGCAGTTATGCCCTCCAACGTGCCGCTCGCCCTCGACAAACGCCAGCAGCCGGTCGAGCGTCTCCGGCCTGATCGCGTGTTCGATAACGCAGGCTTCCTCTTCCGCCTGACTTTCTTCGAGGCCGAGTGAGTCCACGAGGAACCTCTTCACTGCCTCGTGCTTGCGCGCAATCTCTCTGGCGTGGGTGAGTCCGGTCTCGGTGAGCTCTACGTGGTCATAGGGTTTGTGGTCCGCAAGACCTTTAGAGACCAAGGATCGAATCGCCCCTGTGACCGACGGCATCTTAACGTTCATCGCTTCGGCGATATCTTTTACGCGGGCGTTTTTGCGGGCTCGAATGAGGTTGTAGATTGCCTCAAGATAGTCTTCCAGCGATCTCGAGAGTCCCTCGGTGGATTCGTTCACTGTTTTTCTCCGACGGGCGTATTAGCCAGAACTAACTTAGCTTATCCTAACTATACCACCACCCGCGCCTTGTGGTCAATCGAATCGCTCGTGTCGAACCTGGTCAGTTTTACGGACGTATAGTTCCGGCTGGTTGAAAGAATCCTAGTTCTTAGGATGTCCTGCACGCGAAAACGTATTTATCGTTTCGGTCGCGCTTCGCCCTAATTGACGGACTTATGGAAACGTTATCTCACTTCCCCGAGTTAGCTCTTCCCTACAACAGTTGGCCGCCATGACCAGAGTGATTACTGAGGATGGACAGCAGTTCTCCGTTTTTGCTGTCATTACGAACATCAGTATCTCTTCCATCTCACGATACGTCCTGCAAAAAGGGTAGACTATTCCTGAACGTCATTCTCGCGAGAGCGAGGAGGAACCTGCCATGGAAATGGAGACACACGGAGGGCCGGTCGAGGAGCTTCAGCAAGACTGGTGGCTGTTTTTGCTTCTCGGTGCAACTATGATCGTGCTCGGCATACTTGCCATAGGCATGCCGTTTGCCGCCACATTGGCCGTTGTCACGGTGCTCGGACTAATGCTGATCGTCGCCTCCATCGTACAGGTAGTCTATGCGTTCAAGACGTGCCACGAGGGTGGTTTCGTCTGGAAACTCGTCGTCTGGATTCTTTATCTGGTGGCGGGGTTGCTGCTGCTTACTCGCCCACTGGCGGGGATCCTCACCATTACGCTCGTTCTTGCTGTGTTCTTCACGGTTGAGGGGTTAGCCAAGATCATCCACGCCTTGACATCCCGCGGAGGCAAGAACTGGGGGTGGATGCTCTTCAACGGCGTCGTGACTCTCGTCTTCGGGCTCATAATCTGGTCCCAACTCCCATTTGCCGCCGCCTGGGTTCTCGGGTTGTTGGTTGGGATAGACCTGATCATCGGCGGAGTCGTGATGCTCAGCCTTGCTATGGGTATACACGCCACGATGAGACCCATACTGCGGCCGACTTAGCGGTGACTTCCTCTGAGCTGATGGCGCACAGGAGCTGAGGCCCGGGTTCTTGGGCCTCAGCTTTTGCGTTTGGCTGAGATGTCGAGTCCGACGGCAAGGGTTTCGGCGCGTCTTCGGAGAAAAGCTCCATGACGGTGACATTTGGTTTCGATTACTTGAGACAATGAATACGACTGAGCGACGATTGATCACAGCGCTGTGCGCGCTGGCGGCGGTTCGCGTCTGGCTCTTTTCTGCAGCGTTTCCGTTTTTCAACAACGTCGACGAGCTCGATCACGTCGATATGGTGGTCAGATACTCGCGCGCGATTCCGCTTACCAGAGAGCCGCATCACACTGACGAGGTTTTGCGACTAGTCAAGTGGTGTGGCTGCCCCGAATATACGCTCAAATTCGGCCGAGTTCCTTCGCCATATTGGGCTCTCACGCCAACCCAGCGCATAGCTGATTCACGCTCACACATTTTGGATGAGCCAAGGTTTGTCAACATCGAGGCCAGCGAACCACCAGCATACTATATAGCCGCAGCGTGGTGGCGCAAACTCGGATCGACACTGGGACTGGCTGGCTGCCGGTTGCTTTACTGGCTTCGCTTCCTTAACATTCCACTATATCTAATGTTGATGTGGCTGGGCTACGTTATCGCGCGCGACTTCTACCCATCGCGTCCCTACCTACCACTTAGTGTGCTGATTGTGTTGTCATGCATGCCCCAGGACCTCTACTACTCGGTAAACAACTGTATTCCGTCGGCCTTGTTGGGCGCGGCTTCATTGTATCTTTCGCTTCGCATCTGGTTGCTAAAGGATAATCGCTGGTTCGTATGGGTTGGCGTCGGGCTCATTGCCGGAGTGGCCGTGGCGACAAAGCTCACAAACCTGCCGGCTTTGGTCATACTGGCGGCGCTTTGTGTGTCGATGCTGTGGCGCGGCATCAAGGGCGGAGCCACTCGATCCTACGCATTGCGAGTCCTCGCAGCGGCTGTGGCAGCAGCCGTGCCCATCGCGGCGCTTGTCGCCCGCAACCTCGCCGTGTTTGGAGACTGCTCGGGCAATGCAGAAAAGCTCAGGGTGATGACGTGGACGCCGGCGTCGTTGTTCGATGTGTTAGAGCATCCGATCTTCACACCAGGAGGGTTTTCCGTGTTTCTCCGCGATTTACTGGCTTCGTTGTGGCGAGGCGAGTTCATTTGGAGGGACGAGCGACTCAGCTATGCTTGGTGTGACTCCGTCTACGCAATTCTCTCGATTATGCTCCTCACGTTAGCAGTGGTGCACGTCGTCAAAGCAGCCCAGTCGTCAAAACAGCCGGAGCGCGGAGCCGATTTTCTCAGTTTGGCTTGTGTTTTGTTTTCAGTGCTTGTTCTTATGTACGTGTCGGTGAAGTACAACTATGGCATGAGTACGTCCCCCAGTGTTGAGCATCCATACTTTTCGAACGGTCGCCTTATGACATCCGCACTTGTGCCGTTCATAGTGCTCTTCCTAACCGGTTTGCATTATATACTCGAGAAGCTAAAAGCGGCCAAGCTGTTCTTTCCAATAGTCGGCGCCTACGCATTGCTGATGCTCGTAACGGAGATCATACTGACGCTACCCGTCTTCGGCAGTCGTTACAATTGGTTCCACCTGCCATAAACTAGCGTGTGCGCATTAATGCGCAATGCAGCGTGACAGTGCACGCGTGAGGCCAGTATCAAGCACGTTTCCACAAAGAATTAGCCTCTAAGCTTGACATCCTCGCCGCCGTGAACTAAACTAGCGCCAGACGATGAGCCTTTAAAGCTTGATAGCAGGCCGGACTGGCGACATGCGTTTCCTTCTTCCGCTGACAGCACTCCTTTTTGCAAGCTGCGTTGCCCACGCGGACGCGCTGGCGCGCGTCAGCCTTGCCATTCATCCCTGCGTGGTGAAAGGCTCGCGGTGGTTGGGACCGGGCATTGCGTTTGATCTCGAGAAGCGCCTCGAACGCTGGAAGCATGTTGAGCTCGCCGACCGTATCAAGCTGAATCAGGCCGTCCGGCGTGGCGGTGAAGAGGTCGCTCCCGAGTCGCTCGCGGCCGCTCTCAACCTCGACGTCCTGGTAACTATTCGCGGAAGTGAGGACAGCGGCGCGATTGACCTCACCATAGAGGTCCGCACACGAAATTCCAGTCCGACCGTTCTCAGCGTGAAAGGCGAAGCATCGCGGCTGTTTGATCTCGTCGACAGGGCCGCGGACAGCATCGCCGCTGCGCTTATCAGTGCATTTCCCGTGCTCAAGACCTCCGAGCTTCCCACGAGCTTTCACCTACCGCCCGCCGATTCGGTCGAAGCCTACCGATGCATTACTCTGGGCCGGTGTGCCGTTCAGGAAGGGGATATGCAGGCGGCGCGTCACTATCTTACCGAAGCGCTGAGGTTGCATCCGAGGTCGTGGTGGGCTCACTACTTCCTCGGAGCGGTCGAGTTTCACGAAGGGCATTTCGACAAGGCGGCTGATCACTGCAGAGCCGCGATAGATATAGATGCGTCCACCTATGCCGGAGTCTACGCCAACCTGGCTTACTCGTGTGCGGGAGCGAACGATGACACCGGTTTTAGGTGGGCTAAGTCGGAGTTCGAACGCAGGACGGGCAAGCCGCTGCCTAAGCGCGCGCTGCCCTGTCCTCGATGAGTTTGTGGAGGAGAGATGCAGTCAAGGGTAGTTCTGGCCGCGATCATCGTAATGAGCTGTACCGGAGCCGCATTCGCGAGTAATCTGAGTCTTTTAAGTGATTTCCAGGGGATCCGCTACACCGAACAAGGCAGGCCAGTTGGAATGCCGATGGGTGGTGTTGGCGCGGGCACGATAGAAGTCTCCAGCGCGGGAACCCTTATGGAGTTCCGCAATGTCAACAACTGGGCCGCACGGATTCCGTCTATCCCCGGTTCCGGTCTGTGGGTCACGTATCGCTCCGACGATGTCACCAAGGTCTACGACCTTTCAAGGGGTCGCGTTATTTTTGAGGGCAACTTCCCCTTCGCTAAGCTGCGGTTCCCGGATCTGCCCTTCAAGGTGACCCTGTGGTGCTGGTCTCCGTTCGTTCTACATGATCTTCGTCACAGCGCCTACCCCGTTGCTATATTCGACGCCGAGATAAAGAACACAACAAAGGAAGATGCCCAGATAGGCTTTGCCGTTTCCTACGGAACTGACTACTCCGACTGGCTCACTCGTGTTGTCTCGGGGCGGGTGGACACGGTTAGCGTGCGCGTTGTTCCGTCGTGGCGGACGTGGTCCGGCGCCAACAGCGAGGGCGTTCGCTTCGACACAAGGGCGGAGCTGGACGCAGCCGCTATGGAAGCCCGTATCACGGCGATCCGCAAAAAGCTTGAGGATGCCTACCTGCGCGCCTACGACTACACGCCGCTGGACATCTCGGCTGTTTGCAACCGCAACTATTCTCGTCATCCGTTCGGCGACGACAAACCTCACGAGAATCTCGATTTCGCCGACCTTGCCCCAGGGCGGAGGACCGTCTATAACATACCATTCCAGATAGTTGACCCCGCTAAGGGCGACGGCAGCTCGTGCGTCGTAGTCGGCGCGCCATCCGGCGTAGACCGGGTCACAATCCCCGTTCATCAAAAAGCCGACTGCCTCTTTTTCTTTGGCAACTGCGGCGGATGGGTGGCAGGAGAGCCCATCGCCGGAGAGTATATAGTCAACTACGCCGACGGCACGAAGGAGACAGTTTCTCTTCGTCGCGGCTACGAGATCAGTGACTGGATGGGCGGATCGGCGGCCTATTCGCCTGTCGCTACAGCAGGCAAGAGTAGCTCGGGTTCGGACTACGTCATTCACATCTACGCTATTCCCACTGACGGTGATAAGGAGATCGACTCGATAGAGCTCGCAAAGGCAGGTTCCGCTGCTCCAGTTCTCTTCGCCATCACGCTAGGCAAGTTGTCAGACACTCCGCTTGCCGAGGGTGTGATTGCAATGCGCCGGACCGATATCGATCGTATGGCCGGTAGCGTGGGGTCGATTAAACTCGTCTCCAACACCGACGGCAACTACGTTCTTGCCGCGCGCAGAAAGCCCGGCGGCAGAGTCTACACCTACGCTGTCGAGAAGCCCGAGGCTCTCGTTGCTGCACTGCGCGACGGTCCCTTAGCCGACAATTCGGCAGCGGCTGTTTTTGCCACCGAGCAACGTTTCCACATCCCGGCGGGCAAGAGCGCCGTGGCGAGTCTTGTCTGTGCTTGGTACACGCCGAACCACCGGAACCAGGCGGGACATCGGTTCGGCAAGAAATACGAGGATTGGTTCGCCCATGCAGGCGAGGTTGCCGAGGAAGTGGCTCGCGACCACGACCGCCTCCTCGCTCTCACCAAAAAGCACTACGACATTATTGCCACCAGCAGCTTGCCCAAAGACATCCGCGAGATGATCCAAAGCAATTTCTACCTGCTTCCAGCTTGCACGTGGCTCACTCGCGACGGCATTGCCTTTACCTACGAAACCCCTGAAGGCTGCCCGCTATTCGGCACAATGGACGTCCGCTACTATGGTTCCTTTACCCAGCTAGCGGCGTTTCCTGAGATCGACCAAATAGTCCTTCGCCAGTTTGCGTCAGTCCAACATGCGGATGGCTTCATCCAGCATGACCTTGGCGGGACAGAGGGCATAAGCGACAACTACGCATTCCCTCCGATGCCTCGGCCGGATTGGCGGGCTCCTAGTAAGAATCGTGCCGACTACACCGGCTATTGGACCAACCTGCCTATCAAGTTCTGTCTGCAGGTTGCGCGTAGTTATTGGTGGACTGGTGATAAGGAGTTCCTGCGTGAGATGTGGCCCAGCGTGAAGCGCGCCATAGCCTGGGTTCAGGCGCAGGATGAGGACGACGACGGCCTTCCCGAAACTCAATACGGCTACGACGGATGGACTATGATCGATAAGTGCGGCTACGACGCCAACCAGTGGTGCGTTATGCTTGTGGCAATCGCTAGGTGCGCGCGTGATCTGGGAGAGAGCAATTACGCGGCTGAGCTGTTGGCTACGCACGTCAAGGCGCGCGACCAGATAGAAAAGCTGTTGTGGACGGGCAGCTACTACAAGCAGTCTGCGGGTGTTGGTGGTAGCAAGGATCTCGACTGGGTCTCGTTGATCCAGCTCGCCGGAACATGGTATGCAGATATCCTTGGTTTCGACGATGGCCTGCCTTCCGACCACGTTCAATCCGCGATCAAGACAATACATGAGGTTCTGAGCAAGGACGTGAGGTATGGCCTGGTTGATGCGCGGCATCCCGACGCAAGCCCGATCAACTGGTGGATATGCGACGGTGTCGGCATCGGCTGGAACTTCTATTTTATGACCCACGCAATGTATCGCAACCAAAGTGAGATAGCTCTTAACGTGGCCGATGAGGTGTGGCGCGAGTTCATGGTGGAGGTTGGCCGCATCCCGTGGTGCCAGGAAGAGTTTATCCACGATCCCAAGAACGGGACCTGTCCCTACTGGCTTTTGCGCGATCAGAGAATGGGTGTGACGATGGCGATGTCGTATGCCATTGCCGGACTGAAGCTGGATGTTCCTGCCCGTAATGCTCAGCTACGGCCTGCCGACTGGATATGGCGGCAGGGCAAGTTCACGCTTCCCATTGTGCTGCCGAAGTGGCTGGGCCAGGTTCGCTACTCACGCAAGACGCGCACAGAGAACTACTTCATCACCAATATTGACAAACCGCTCAAGCTCAAGTCCTTGAAGCTTCGCACGGTGGCCAAGAGTGAGGTCCAGGTCACGATCCACGGCGTTACGCGTCAGTTGCGAGTAGATCCGAACGGGACGGTCGATATCGGCGCCGCTATCCTCGGTCCCAAGCCGCTTCTCGTCAAGCTTACCGAAGCGCGTTAGAGCCAAGCTTGGCTCAGGTTGGGCTGATGCAACGGGAGTTCAGAAATCCTCACCTTGACGCCGACGCCATCTGCCAATAGAATGTGCCTGACTATGAGCACGCATGCGATCTATCGCATCCTCGGTTTCGATCCGGGGACGGCTACCACTGGCTATGGTGTGGTTGACAGAAGAGGAACGACGCCCATTATGGTCGACTGCGGCGCCGTGCTTACGAAACCTACCCGCTCTCCTGCAGCGAGGCTCGTGGATATATTCGACCAGGTGGACGCGATACTCGATACGCACAAGCCGGATGTGGTCGTCATGGAACGTCTCTTTTTTGCCAAGAATCAGACCACCGCGATTGCGGTTGGCAAAGCCTGTGGTGTGATCCAATACGCCGTGGCGCGGCGGGGCATCGAGGTTGTCGAGTATACTCCCATGGAAGTGAAACAGGCAGTGGTCGGATATGGCGGAGCTGACAAGAAGCAAATACAGTATATGATCCAACGCATTCTCGGGCTTGTCGAGGTTCCCAAACCAGACGACGCCGCCGACGCGCTGGCCTTGTGTGTCTGCCACGCCCATTCCGAGAAACTCAGGCAAAACGCCACGCAGGATGGCCGCCTCCCTCCGGGGAAGGAGTAGGCAATCAACTATGCGAATCATTACTGCTTTCGCTATTCTGCTGCTCATAGCCGCTGCGCCGCTTCAGGCGGGAATTGCGCCTGTACACGTGTTGCAAGTGACCGACCAGATCGACCCTGCCGTGGCAGATTACGTTCTTGATGGCCTCAAAGCTGCCCAGGAAGAGGACGCCCAGGCGGTGGTCGTCTTGCTGAACACTCCCGGCGGGCTTATGACCTCCATGGACAAGATTACCAGCGCCTTCCTTGCCGATCGCATTCCTGTTATTGTGTTCGTCTACCCGGAGGATGCCAGCGCAGGATCAGCGGGGGCGTTCATCACGATGGCGGCAAATGTCGCCGCTATGGTTCCCGTTAGCAAGATAGGTGCATCCACCCCTATTAATATCAGCCCAACGGGGGAGTCCGAAAAACAGTCGTCCGAGGACCAAAAAGCCCTCAAGCGTAAACAAGTCAATTTTGCTTCAGCGCAAATCAAAGCCATCGCCGAGGCTAGAGACCGCAATGCAAGGGTCGCGGTCGAGTTCGTTACGAATGCCCGAAGTCTCACCGCGCGCGAAGCGCTTAAACTCAACATCGTCGATCTAATAGCTGACGACATCCCTGACCTGATGAAGAAACTTGACGGACGCAAGGTCAAACTGGGCAAGAGAACCGTTGTCCTGCGCACTGCCAAGGCGCCGATTGGAGAAAGACCGATGGGGGCTTGGGATTCGTTCCTCCACTTCCTCAGCAACCCTCTGGTCGCGTTGTTCCTGTTCCTTGCGACCATGTACGGCATCATCTACGAGCTTTCCAACCCAGGCTCGATATTCCCCGGTGTGGTTGGGATGATTGCGCTTATTATGCTGTTGTACTCGTTTAGCGTTATTCCGTTGAACGCAGCGGGGCTAGCACTCGTGGTGCTGGCGATTGTATTCTTCGTTATTGAACTTTACATTGGCGGAAGCGGTATTCTGGCAGTCGGGGGTATCATAAGCTTTTTCATTGGTTTGATGATGCTATTCCGCGCCGCGGAGGGCTATATGGTTCCGATATGGGTGTTGGCGGTGGTGACTGCTATAACCGGCGGGTTTTTCCTAATAGTGTTGGGCAGGGGAATAAAGGCCCTGAGGAACCCTTATATTGGTGGCAGGGAAGGCGTCGTGGGTGAAATTGGCGAAGCAAAGACGGACCTCGACCCGAGCGGCAAGGTGTTCGTCTCGGGAACGTGGTGGAATGCTACCACTGAGTCCGGTCCCATACGCGCCGGTGAGAAGGTCGAAGTTACGGAAATGACCGGACTCCGGCTCACAGTCAGAAAGCATAATACGACATAGCTAAAGGGAGGATCCAAACGATGCAGCCGGTACTGATGTTGTTCTTCGTCATTGCGTTTTTCGTCATAATACTTCTCGCCAACTCATTGAGGATTGTGCGGGAATGGGAACGCGGCGTCTTGCTAAGATTTGGGCGCTTCGATCACGTCAAAATGCCAGGCATACGGTTCATCTGGCCGTTCATCGACCGGCTCATCATCATCGATACCCGCGTTGTTACGATGGACGTCCCTAAGCAGGAAATCATCACTCGCGACAACGTCTCGGTTATGGTAGACGCGGTGGTCTTCTTCCAAGTTCTCAACGCCGAGTATGCCATCACCAAAGTCGAAAACTGGATTAGGGCGACCTCGCTTCAAGCCCAAACCACCCTCCGAAGCGTAATCGGCCAAGCTGAGCTTGACGAACTGCTCTCCGCTCGTGATCAAATCAACGCAAAGTTGCAGGGGATTATTGACGAAGTGACCGAACCGTGGGGCATCAAGGTGACGGCTGTCGAAGTCCGCGACGTCACGCTCCCGGAGAGTATGAAGCGCGCTATGGCAAACCAGGCCGAAACCGAGCGAGAGCGCCGGGCCAAGATCATCAATGCAGAGGGTGAGTTCCAGGCTGCGCAAAAGCTGGCCGACGCTGCCGACATCATCAGCAAGAATCCTCAGGCTTTGCAGCTTCGCTACCTACAGACCCTGCGCGAGATTGGCACGGAGCACAATACAACCATTGTCTTCCCGATGCCCATCGACATCTTCGAAACCCTGGGCAAGATTGCCGATACGTTCAAGAAGGAAGCTTAGGAGCCACAATGGCGAGGGGTGTGGCGTCTTGTCTCTGTGAGATGGAAAGGCAAGGGAAAAGCGTCTTTCAGGCCATTCTGATTTAAGTTTAAGCGTCAAAAGGATCGGCTTACTTATCGTCTAAGCACCGCGCCGAAGGGGAATCGGCTCGGAGGCTCTTGCCATAGTGCCGGTGGCCAGCGACATAACGGCCTTGCAAACGGGTAAGCCTCCGCCTGATAATATGGTAAAATAGTTCAGTTACTGATCCGTGGCAGGTCTCCTGCCGCTTTCCTAGAATGTGTCCCCGGACGTCGTTGTCTCGGAGTCGGGCACGGAACAAAGCAGCCACCGCTAAGCAAAGGCCGTCGAATGCACCGGTGCTTACGCCGGGCAGAGGAAGGGGCTTATTCGATTAATAGACCATATATAACCCGAGGGCTACAGGATTTGTCAGACGATAAGATTGTGTTAACCAGAGAGGGACGAGCTGAGATAGAGCGAGAGCTAGAGGAACTGCTGACGGTGAAGCGCCCAGCGCTAACCGACAGGATTCGCGAGGCTAGACAATTAGGTGATCTCAGCGAGAACTTCGACTACCAGGATGCGAAGCGCCAGCAGGGGATGCTCGAGGCGCGCATCAACGAACTCAAAGCTATACTCAAACGGGCTGTCATTGTCGACTGCAGTTCGGGCAACGGATGTGTCGGCGTTGGCTCGAAGGTGGTTGTTAAGGACTTAGACGAGGCTATTGAAGAGGAATATACCATTGTCGGTGGTTTCGAGGCCAGCCCCGCCGACGGCAGGATATCGTGTGAATCTTGTGTGGGCAAAGCTCTGATCGGAGCCAAAGAGGGAGATATTGTGGAAGTGATGTCTCCAGGAGGTGTGTTCAAGTATAAGGTCATATCCGTTTCCTGAGCGCGCCGCGCAAGGTTTTTCATTGTGGATTAGCGACCGATTGGCTCGGAACGAAAAGGTCCGGCCTGATGGCCGGACCTCGCGATTGTCATAGCCCAGCGGACGACGCAGGCGTCAGAACCAACCAGCGCTACCAGCGGCGACCACCGCCGAACCCACCGCGGCCACGGCCACCTCCGCCATAGCCCCCACGGCCACCGCCACCACTGCGCTCGGTCTTGGGTCGCGCTTCATTAACTGTAAGTGTTCGTCCACCGACTTCGCGACCGTTGGTTCCTTCGATTGCTGCGGCCATGTTCTCCTCGGGAATCTCGACGAATCCGAACCCCTTGTCGCCGATGATCCTGATCTCAGCGATGGGGCCATACGGCTCGAACATCTCACGGATTTCTTCTTCGCTGGTGCTGTAGGGCATATTGCCTACGTAAAGGGACTTCGTTGCCAAAATGGAGCCTTCTTTCCGGGATATTACTCCCTAGTGATCTGCAACGGACGCATAAATGGCCAAGACTCCTCAAACACCGATATCCGAGCCATCCCACACGATGCCGATGCTGTGTCCGGAGAATCCATTCGCTCCAGACTTTATGTATATTATATCCACTTTAGCCTGACGACGCAAAATATGTCTTCTTCGGATTTGTGTGTTCGGGAGGGATTGCAAATCCCTCCCGAACGGAACCCTAATCTTTTTCACTGGTTCATCAACTGTCAATGACAGTTATGCGTGAAGTGCCCAGTAATTGGCCTAGCCACGCTGCAAAACAAGACAATCCAAATCCGGTTATAAGAAGAACCACAACCAGCAATGAGACATGCCCGCAACTTGCTGATGTTCTCGCGCCCACGCATTGAATAGTCTCGAGCATCTCATACAGGGCAAGAGTCGCAAGGGAACTTAGAGCAACAATGCATAAACAAGTTATGGACACCAACACGATCACTTTCTTGCGTGTAACACGTAATAGGCCACCGACCAGTCCAGTAACGAAACTTGCTATGGGCAAAATCGCAAGAAACCTTATAGCAAAAGTACCTTCCATCACCGACTTCCCCTCCTTGCTACCAAGCCATTGACACACTTCAGCAGCATTTTGTAAAGCAGATAGTTGCCGTTGAATGCCATGGTTAGGAGTTCCAGAAACCGCTTCGATTATGAGTTCCAGGACCTCGGCGACGATCAAAAAGACAGCCACAAGTAGAATCACTTTTAGAATATGTTTCATTTGTTCGGCCTCGTGCTTTGGGCCCCAGTTTCCGGCCCAACTAGCCGCACGACGAGCAAACTACTTGATCTACAATTCGTACAGCTTAACACGCCCATCTCCCCAGAGCACAAAGCTGCGCCACGGATAGTCGGTCTTCATGCTGGGATCGAGGACAAGCTGGGCAACGGGAGCACACGCGTTGCCGAGTTTGCGGGGGCGCCAATAGATAAGCGCCATTCTCGTGTTCTTCATTCCAAAGGATGGTGTTTGTTCAAGGATCCGCCTGTCGCGAGTATAATCCGGATAAAGTAAACCTAGTTCAGAAGGTAACTTGCCCTCATTTGCCAGCGAGTACTCTTTCAATGCACGGCCAATGTCGTTGAGAAACCCACCGCCATCTTCGGCCCACGTAGGTGTGCGATGAACGCGAAGCATAGGAATAACAATGGCGATAACGACCACAGCCACTAGCACAGCCACTAGGACAGCAATTAATACGATAATCCGCCGCTTCAAACTTAACCTCTCGCTATAATGAATCGTGTTGAAGGAAAGAGCTACACTCAAAAGGTGTGTAAATTGCTGAGTTAGAAAGGCGGTGGTATCCTTTTCTCTGAGAAAGAAAACGGTCGGCTGACGCTGGCCGGAAAGGAGACCACCTGATGAAAGATAACACAATCATTTGTATTGAGCAACCGCTTTGTTTTGAGACTCTGGAGTCGACGATGCGGTGCCAGATTCAGGAGTGGATGCAGTCGATTCTCAATGAGGAAGTGACCGAGT
>Ga0209018_1000283_pt1 | contig 48233 bp, 35 predicted proteins | sample YNPBryBLVA2012_FD_185814 | JGI IMG/M metagenome (GOLD analysis project Ga0209018, IMG submission 185814) | Anoxygenic and chlorotrophic microbial mat microbial communities from Yellowstone National Park, USA - YNP Bryant BLVA 2012 (SPAdes)... ...
CGTCAAATAGCGTTGGGGGTCCATTACTCCTCCTGGTTAGTGGGATACAGCACGGATGAGCCACTGCAACGTAAAAAATTCCACCACCTCCCCTGGCGGTAGCTTGCACAGCACCAGCTATTTAAGCTCAAGTTTGTGCACCGCACCCAGGTCATGGTTGGCAATCATCCCTTTGACCCGTGGGTCGCATGATGACAATGTGTTTGCATTTGCACCGCTGTCTCACCCATTCTAAAAAAGCAATTGTGTTATGACAATAACCTTCTATAGCAATCCTACTTGATTAGTGAACAGAGATTTCCCAGAACCAAGGACGGGGGCGGTGCCCCTGCGACCGCTAACTTTGAATTGATAGAGGTGCCCCTCAGAGACTGTATATTCTCAACTTGATAAACTTGATAAAACTGCTAAGTTTCCACTCGGTGTGCCCGTAAGAGCACGTTCATTCCCAAGCCCCCTTCGCTGAACCAAAAAGCGCAGACCCACCAAGACACCGCATCTTGACGATAAATGCCATAGGTAAGGGGATAGGCGTGCAAAATGTCGGCTATTTCTGCTAAGGGCGATACCTCAGTCGTGTAGTCGTTCCACACTGCCGCATCCAGAGCCTCATAGGTGTAATCCGCAGGGAAGTAGATGCGGCTTGCGTCTAAACTAGGCTGATTGGTCAGTAACAACTGGGCGGGATCAGAAGACTCACACCCCAAACGGTCGCCAATTTGAAAGGTTAATTGAAACAAGCGGTTAATCCGATCAAATTGCTCAGAATTCATCGCTTCCCAATCCCTATTCAACTTCCCGGAAATTCAGGAAAGGCAACGCCCCCGCCAGGATTCCCATGTTTCTTAACCGCCAAACACCCCCGGAAAAGTCAGCTTCAACGCCGCCGTCATCAGCAAATTCGCCAAAGCCACCGGCAAGAGGAACTTCCAACCTAAGTCTAATAACTGGTCAATCCGCACCCGGGGCACCGTCCAGCGCAGGAGAATGGCTAAAAAGAGCATGAAATACGCCTTAATCAGCGTCATCGTAATCCCCAACATCCCGGCGATCACCTGCACCAGGGGATTGTCCAAACTCAAATTCAGCCAACCCGCCAGGGCATCCACCGACACCGGCGACTCCCAACCCCCCAGGTACAGCACCGCCACCAGAAGGCAGGATAAGACCAAATTGAGATAGGAACCGGCATAAAACAGCATGAAGTTCACCGCCCCATATTCCGTCTGATACCCCGCCACCAACTCCTCCTCCGCCTCCGGCAAATCAAAAGGCAGACGCTCACATTCCGCCAAAGCCGCAATCCAGAAGATCACAAACCCCACCGGTTGCCGCCACACATTCCAGCCCAAAATGCCATAGCCCGTCTGCTGATCCACAATGTCAATCGTGCTGAGGCTATTGGACATCATCGCCACCGCCAACACCGCCAACGCCAAAGGCACCTCATAACTGATGGATTGCGCCGCCGCCCGCAGTCCCCCCAACAGGGAATACTTATTGTTGGAACCGTACCCCGCCATCAACAAACCAATCGGGGCAATGCTGGAAATGGCAATCCACAGGAAAATTCCCACCCCCAAATCCGTAATGACAATGTTATGACCAAATGGCACAATCACATAGGCCAACAGCACCGCCATCACCACCACCACCGGCCCCAGGGAGAATAACCAACCATCCGCCTTAGCCGGGCGCACATTTTCCTTAACCAACAACTTCACCACATCCGCAATCGGGATCAGCATCCCCAACGGCCCCGCATACTCCGGCCCAATCCGTTGTTGCACCGCCGCCGACACCTTCCGCTCCAACCAAGTCGCCACCAACGCCCACAGGGTCGCAAACGTCAGCACCGACACCATCGGCAAGGGCAACCACAGGGCATGAGCCAGCCCCGGCGTGACCCCCACCCCTTCCAGCCATTGGACAAATGACTGCTGTAAATCAATCCCGGTTGTCATTAGCGATCCACCTCACCCATGATGATGTCAATACTGCCCAAAATTGCCATAATATCCGCCACCTTCATCCCCCGCACCAACTGGGGTAAAACCTGCAAATTGATAAATCCAGGGGGACGAATTTTCCACCGCCAGGGAAACACACTATCATCCCCTAAAATATAAACCCCCAATTCCCCCTTGGGAGCCTCTACCCGCACATAATGCTCGCCCTTGGGAATCTTAAACGTCGGGGAGGATTTTTTGCTAATAAATTGATAATCAAAGCCACCCCATTCGGATTTCGGGCCACTGCTGATCCGCTTGGCTTCTAAATTTTCATAGGGTCCACCGGGTAAGCCCTTCAACGCCTGCTGGATAATTTTGGCGGACTGCCGCATTTCCCCCAGGCGCACCACATACCGGGCAAAACAATCCCCGTCCGTCGCCCACTGCACCTCCCAGTCAAAATCGTCGTAACACTCGTAGTGATCCACCTTCCGCAAATCCCATTTCACCCCGGAAGCCCGCAACATCGGCCCCGACATTCCCCAATTGATCGCATCTTCCCGGGAAAGTGTGCCCACCCCCTGCACCCGCTTGCGGAAAATCGGATTATCCGTAATTAACCGTTCGTACTCGTCCACCTTGGGCAGGAAATAGTTACAAAAATCCTCGCACTTATCCACCCAACCGTAGGGCAAATCGGCGGCAACCCCCCCCACCCGGAAGTAATTGTGCATCATGCGCATCCCGGTGGCGGCTTCAAACAGGTCATAGACCATTTCCCGTTCCCGGAAGATGTAAAAGAATGGGGTTTGCGCTCCCACGTCTGCCAAAAAAGGGCCAAGCCAGAGCAAATGGGAGGCAATCCGGCTCAATTCCAGCATGATCACCCGGATATAGCTCGCCCGTTTGGGCACCGGCACATCCGCCAATTTTTCCGGCGCATTCACCGTGATCGCTTCGGTAAACATGGTCGCCAGGTAGTCCCACCGGGTCACATAGGGCAAATACTGCACCACCGTCCGGTTTTCGGCAATTTTTTCCATGGAACGGTGCAAATAACCCAACACCGGCTCGCAGTCAATCACATTTTCCCCGTCCAAGGTGACCATCAGGCGCAGAACCCCGTGCATGGAAGGATGATGCGGCCCAAAGTTAATCACCATCGGGTCGGTGCGGGTTTCAATCATTGTCATGGGTGTGACCTCAAAGGCAGGGGCTACCACACTTCAGTATAAATGCCCTGTCAGGAATTTCCCACCGCCGCCCAAAGAATCGCTTGGGGATACAACCGATGCTCCTGCTGTTGAATCCGAGCGTGCAAACTGGCGACCGTATCCCCGGGTAGAACTGGCACCGCCGCCTGGGCAATGATGGGCCCGCTGTCCACCGCCAAGACCACCCGATGCACCGTACAGCCGGTAATTTTCACCCCCGCCGCTAACGCCCGCTCCACCGCCTTGATGCCTGGAAACGCCGGAAGCAAACTGGGATGGATATTCAACACCTGCGCTCCAAAGGGTTTTAATAACACCTCAGTCGCCTGCCGCATCCACCCCGCCATGACCACCCACTCAGTGCCCCAATTTTTCAATGTACTGACAATATCCTGATCAAAGCTCTCCCGGTCGGGATAATCCCGATGGTTGATCAAGTGACTTTTGACCCCCGCCGCTTGCGCCCGTTGCACCACCCCTGCCCCCGGATTGTTGTAGATCACCCCTGTGATCACAGCGGGTAATGTTTGGGCAGAAATCGCCTCCACAATAGCGGTGAAATTACTCCCCTTCCCCGACGCTAAAATCCCCAAGCGCAGGGGTTCCCCCCGGTAGTCCGGGCAATGCTCCGGTACGGTCAAAACGTCCACCTACCAAGCCCCCCACCAGTCCGCCAACAGTAAGCCCAAAACCGTGCCGATAAAAATCGGGAGTGCCTGCCAAAAGCGGGGGGACAGCCGCTCGTACCAAGGACGAGGAGCAGGCAGGGGGGGAGTAGTTTTTAGGGATACCGGAGTGGGTTTTGCCCAGCGGGGGGGGCGGTTCTCAAAGTTAGCGATCCCTGTCCGTACCAAGGCTTGCGCCTCCCGTACCGCTTCCCAGGATTGTTGGCGACTGACGGCTAACCGTTCCAATCGCCGGTTCAAGTCCTCATGATCCGCCATGCTGTCCGAGTTTCTCAGGTTATACTAGGTATGGATACACGCTAATTTCCTATTTTACGCAAATGGATCACCAAAAATAAAGAACAGCACGGATGAGAACCATTAAAATACCAATCAAGCAAAATACTCGGTGGGAATAACTGATGCCTGTAGCCGTTACCTCGTTACTCAATTCAGATGTTAGTAAACCCGCCCGTTATTTAGGGCAAGAACTGGGAGCCATTCACAAACCTTGGGACAAAGCCCAGGTGCATTGGGTACTAAGCTACCCCGAATTGTACGAAGTGGGGGCATCAAATCTAGGGCATATTATTCTCTACAATATTATCAACGCCCAACCGGATCAATTGTGTGACCGAGCCTATTTACCCGCACCGGATTTCGCCGCCAAATTGAGGGCTACCCAGACCCCCCTCTTCGCTGTGGAATCCCGCCGCAGTTTACGGGAATTTGACCTGATTGGCTTCAGTTTAAGCTATGAATTGGGTGCCACCAATATCCTGGAAATGCTCGATTTGGCAGGCATTCCTCTAACCAGTCACGCCCGGAGCAATGGCGATTATCCCTTGATTTTTGCAGGGGGACCAACGGCAACTGGCAACCCGGAACCCTATGCGGATTTTTTTGATTTTTTTGCCCTCGGCGATGGGGAAGAATTGCTCCCAGAAATCGGTTTGGTTGTGCAAGAGGGGAACGCAACGGGTTTATCTCGCCGGGAATTATTACTGGATTTGGCGCAAATTCCGGGGGTGTATGTGCCCGAATTTTATGCTCCCCAACCGGATGGGGCGGTGGTGCCTTTACGCCCTGATGTGCCGCCAAAAATCCTGCGCCGGGTGGCAACGCCGATTCCTGCCTATGGCATTGGGTTGGTGCCCTATGTGGAAACAGTGCATGACCGCTTAACGGTAGAAATTCGGCGGGGATGTACCCGGGGATGCCGGTTTTGTCAGCCAGGAATGCTCACCCGACCAGCACGGGATGTGGCACCGGAAACGGTCATTCAAACCATTGAACAGGGGATGCGGGCGACCGGATTTAATGAATTTTCCCTGCTATCGTTGAGTTGTTCCGATTATTTATCCCTACCGGCGGTGGGGTTAGAAATTAAGCAAAAATTGCACGATCAACCTGTTAGTTTATCCTTACCTAGCCAGCGGGTGGATCGCTTTGATGAACATATTGCAGAAATTATTGGCGGCACCCGCAAAGGGGGGTTAACTTTTGCCCCGGAAGCGGGCACCCAACGCCTGCGGGATATTATCAATAAAGGGTTAACCAATGAGGAATTATTGCGGGGGGTCAAAACCGCTTGGGAACAGGGTTGGGACCGAGTCAAACTGTATTTTATGATTGGTTTACCCGGCGAAACCGATGCGGATGTGGTGGGCATTGCCGAAACCCTAAAATGGCTCCAGCGGGAATGTCGAGGGGCAGGACGAAAACCCCTAGGTTTTCATGTGACGATTTCTAATTTTACTCCTAAACCCCATACGCCTTTTCAATGGCATTCCGTCGCCACTGCTGAATTTATTCGCAAACAGGAATTACTCAAACAGGAATTTAAGTTCATTCGCCATCTCAAAGCCAATTTTACGGATGTACGCATTTCCGCAATGGAAGATTTTTTAGGACGGGGGGATCGCTCCTTGGGAAAAGTGATTCAGCGGGCGTGGGAATTGGGGGCGGGCATGGATGCCTGGTGGGAATCCTTAGAACGGGCTTATGGGGCGTGGTCCCAAGCGATTGAGGAATCCAATTTAACCTGGAAATATCGCACCATTGAGCAGGGACAGTGGTTTGAATCGGTAGATTATGAACAGTTACTCACCCAAAGTTTGCCTTGGGATCATCTGGATATGGGCATTGATAAAAAATGGCTGGTAGATGATTTGGCACGGGCATTGGCAAATGCTACTGTACCCGATTGCTCATTTGCCGGATGCTCCCATTGTGGGGTGTGCGGGACTGATTTAGGGCATAATGTGGTGGTGCCACCGCCACCTTTACCAAAGGAAAAAGTTACGACCAAAATTCCTACTCAAAGGGTGCAAAGATTACGCTTAAAATTTAGCAAACAAGGGGAATTGGCACTGTTAAGTCACTTGGATTTGGTGCGTTTATTTGACCGGGCAATTCGGCGAGCCAATTTACCCATTTCCTACAGTGAAGGGTTTCACCCGGGGGCACGATTAATGCCTGCAAGTGCCTTACCACTGGGGGCAACCAGTGCGGGTGAAATTATTGATTTTGAATTGTATAAAACCTGCGATCCCCAAGAGTTTTTAGAACAATTAAAAGCCCAATTACCGGCGGATATTCCCCTGTATGAAATTACGGAAATTCCCGTAAATTATCCATCTAATACTGAATTGTTGATTGCCACCCAATATCGGTTGACCTTTGCCGTAGATGACCTTGCCGTAACCGCTGATTGGTTCGGGTGGGTACGTCAAATTCTCAGCACCTCAGAGTTGTGGTGGGAAGGGAAAACCAAAAGTGGTAAACCGAAACGGATTAATTTGCGAGAAAAATTACATCATTTAGAACTTATTAAACTTGCTGGTAACCAAGCAGAAATCCTGTACGAAGGGGCTTGGAGTAATGATGGTCAATCCCTCCATCCCGACCATGTACTATTTTTATTTCAAACGATTGGCTCGCCCGCTGTTAATCTAATTCATATTCATCGAGAAAAGCTAATTTTTCGCAGTTATTGATATGAAACTTGGATGTTAAATTTAGGGGACACGATTGCGGCGATTGCGACAGCGGTTGCGCCTGAGCAGGGAAGTATTGCCATCGTGCGTTTGTCCGGTGTGGACAGCGTGAAGATTGCCCAAGCGATTTTTCATGCCCCAGGGAAACAAACTTGGGAAAGTCATCGGATTTTATACGGTTATGTGAAAAACTCAACCGGGCAAATTGTTGATGAAGCATTGCTTTTATTAATGCTCGCTCCCCGTTCCTACACCCGGGAAGATGTGGTGGAATTTCACTGTCACGGGGGAATGATCACGGTACAAAAAGTCCTGCATTTATGTATTGAACAGGGGGCACGGTTAGCCCGTCCGGGGGAATTTACCCTGCGTGCTGTATTAAATGGGCGATTGGACTTGACCCAGGCGGAAGCGATTGCGGATTTAGTGGGGGCAAAATCAGCGGCTTCGGCGGAAAATGCTCTAGCAGGTTTACAGGGGAAACTAGGGCAACAGATTCGCTATTTACGCAGTCAATGTTTGGATTTGTTAGCCGAATTAGAAGCTCGAATTGATTTTGATGAAGATTTGCCCAAGTTAGATATTGAGTGGGTACAAAAACAAATTTCTGAGGTTCTAATACAGGTGAATCAACTATTAGCAACTGCTGAACGGGGTGAACTATTGCGCCGGGGAATTAAAGTAGCAATTGTTGGTCGTCCCAACGTGGGCAAATCGAGTTTGTTAAATGCTTGGAGCCAAACTGACCGAGCCATTGTCACGGATTTACCAGGTACAACCAGAGATGTGGTGGATGCCTATTTAGTTGTGCAGGGCATACCGGTGGAGATTTTGGATACCGCTGGGATTCGGGCGACCGATGACCCGGTAGAACAAATTGGCATTCAACGCTCCCGAAAAGCCATCCAAAAAGCTGATGTAATTCTCTTAGTTATTAATGCGTTGACCGGCTGGACTTCTGAGGATGCCACCCTATATCAAGAATTAGATGACCAACGGGTGATTACTGTCATGAATAAAATAGATTTGGTGACCGAATTGCCCAGGATGCCATTAGCAATAAAACCCATAATTTACACATCAGCGGTGCAGAAAACGGGGATTGACCAATTAGAAACCGCATTATTAGCTCTGGTGCAAGCAGGGACGGTACAACAAACAAATCTGACCTATACCATTAACCAGCGGCAACAAACTGCTTTATTAACCACTCAAAAAGCCTTAGAAAATATGCAAATGACGATTGCCCAGGGATTACCCATTGATTTTTGGACGATTGATTTACGCACCGCCATCCAAGCCTTGGGTAGCATCACCGGCGAGGATATTACAGAACCCGTCCTTGACCGCATTTTTAGTAAATTTTGTATCGGTAAATAAGTCTCAACCCCAGGGATTATAATGGGATAGAGAACAAGGGGTTACGGTGATGCTGGAAAATAGTAATTATCAACAGGTTGACCGGGAACAATTGGTGGATATGTTGCGGCATTATTGCCAGGTTAAAGACCAATATAATCATGCCCTATTACTATACCGGGTTGGGGATTTTTATGAAACCTTTTTCCAGGATGCGATTACGATTGCCAGGGAATTAGAACTCTATTTAACCAGTAAACATGGGGGCAAGGAAATTGGTAAAGTCCCGATGGCGGGTGTGCCCCAACACGCTTTAGAAAGGTACGCCAATCAACTCCTCAAAAAAGGGTATGCCGTGGCGATTTGTGATCAAACGGAAGATGCGGCTATTGCTGAACGAGAACGGCGGATGGTACGGCGGGAAGTGACCCGAGTTTTTACCCCAGGAACCCTACTCGAAGAAGCCCTATTACCCGCCCGAGAAAATAATTTTTTGTGTGCTTTAGTCTTGCATGGGGAACATTGGGGATTGGCGTATGCGGATATTTCTACTGGGGAATTTTGGTTGACCCAAGCCCAAGGAATGGAAGTATTGACCCAGGAGTTATTACGCATTCAACCGGCGGAAATTATTATCCCTGTGGAAACACCCGATTTAGTGGGTTTGTTGCGACCGGGAGAAAGTGCAGGGAAAATTCCCGCAGGTTTGCCCATACAGTTTACTTACACCTTACAGCCCCAGCGACTGTTTCAGGGGGCTAATGCCCGCCAGACCCTATTGGCAACCTATGGGCTTAAATCCCTGGAAGGTCTTGGTTGTGACCAACTGCCACTTGCAGTACAAGCCGCCGGGGGATTGTTGGGATATTTGGCGAATAATCAGGGGCACTATCAAACCGGATTGCAATTACCTCGTACTTATTTTGTCAGTGAGTATATGCGGTTAGACCAGCAAACTCGCCGCAATCTGGAATTGACGCAAACGGTGCGGGAGGGGGCATTTCACGGTTCCTTGCTTTGGGCGATTGACCGGACGTTGACGGGGATGGGGGCACGGTTACTGCGGCGGTGGCTACTGCAACCTCTGTTGGATGCCCAAGCGATTGGTGCCCGGTTGGATACGGTGGCAGAACTGGTGGATCAGGGAGGATTGCGCCAGCGGGTGCGGGAACATATTAAGCAAATTTATGACCTGGAACGCCTCTTGGGGCGAGTGCAAGCGGGAACGGCAAACGCTCGGGATTTATTGGCTTTGGCGGATTCGTTGTTAGCGGTCGGACGGTTAGCACAAGTGCTGGATCAGGTTCGTTCTTCATACTTACAAGATTTGCAAACTGTACCGCCGGAACTAGAAGCCCTGGGAGAGCGGTTACGGCAGTCTTTGGTGGAAACGCCGCCAATTACCTTGACCGAGGGGGGTCTGATTCGACCGGGGGTGGATCAGGAATTGGATCATCTGAAACAAACCCTTGTTGAGGATCAAAACTGGATTGCTCAATTGGAAGTGACGGAGAAAATCCGCACCGGAATTGCCACATTAAAAGTGGGTTTTAATAAAACATTTGGCTACTATATCAGCATCACCCGGGCGAAGAGTGAACAGGCACCGGAAAATTATATTCGCAAGCAAACCCTGACCAATGAAGAACGTTATATTACCCCAGAATTAAAGGAACGGGAAATTCGGATTCTCACCCTGCAAACGGAAATCAATCAACGGGAATATGAACTATTTTTGCAACTACGTCAGGCGGTTTCGTTGCATGAAAAATTGATTCGTCCCCTAGCGCAAAAGGTGGCGGCGTTAGATGTTTTGGCGGGGTTGGCGGACGTGGCGGTGATGTACAATTATCGGCGACCAGAAATTGTCACTGGGCGGGAATTGAGCATCAAACAGGGGCGGCATCCGGTGGTGGAACAACTCCTACCGGCGGGGTGTTTTGTCCCCAATGATACCCATCTCGGTATGGGCACAGATTTGATGATTTTAACGGGTCCAAATGCCAGTGGCAAAAGCTGTTATCTGCGGCAGGTAGGGTTAATTCAATTATTAGCTCAAATTGGCAGTTTTGTCCCAGCCATACAGGCAAAAATCAGCATTTGTGACCGGATTTTTACCCGGGTGGGGGCGGTGGATGACCTGGCAACTGGGCAATCTACATTTATGGTAGAAATGTGTGAAACGGCGAATATATTGCACCATGCAACCGACCGCTCCTTGGTGCTTTTGGATGAAATTGGGCGGGGGACGGCTACGTTTGATGGGTTGGCGATTGCCTGGTCGGTAGCGGAATACTTGGCATTTTATCTCCGATGTCGGGGTATTTTTGCCACCCATTATCATGAGTTGAATCAATTAGCCAATACCCTCAAAAACGTCGCTAATTATCAGGTGGTGGTGCAGGAATTGGCGGATCAAATTGTGTTTTTGCATCAGGTGCAACCAGGGGGGGCGGATCGCTCCTATGGAATTGAAGCGGGGCGGTTAGCGGGTTTGCCGCCGGTGGTGATTAACCGAGCCAGGGAGATTATGCATCGCATTGAACAGCATTCCCAAATTACTTTAGGATTACAAAATCATGGGGTTCATTCACAAAATACCCAGGGAGAATTGCCCCTGTTTGCCCCTAACGGGTCGAATTAATTTCGGTACCCTGGTAATAGTACTGCAAAATTTGCTGGTAATTGTAACCCCGTTGTGCTAATCCCAAAGCACCCCATTGGCTCATGCCCAAACCGTGCCCAAATCCCCGCCCCTGAAATTCAAAGCCGCCGTCGGGGGCATTCACCGGGTTGGTACTGGCAACATCTCCCCGGGTGGGGGTGACTTGAAACAGGGTACTACGGAGGTCAAGGAGGCGGCGCAACTCCGAGCCGGTAAAGGTTTTCGTTCCTGTCGTGCCGGTCACCCGCATCTCCACCACCCGTCCCTGGGGCGTGGTACGCACTGGGGTCAAGCTGGTCACTTGCCCGACCCCTGGCAGTAGGCGGCTGAGTTCCGCTTGGGTAAAGGTTTTTTGCCAACTATAAACGGGGGCTTCCTGGTCAAAATCCGGCACTCCCCGCAGGTATGGACGGGGGGCGGACCAAATATCCTCTACATTTTCCGTGTGTCCCCCGGAGGCGGCGTGATAGACAGCTTCGATGATTTGCCCCCGATAGGTCACCACTTGCCCGGTGGTGGCAGTCACGGCTTCCCGGGTGCTATCCGATTCCCGGCTGTAGCCCTTGTAGGCTTGCCACGTCACGGTGCGCCCCACATCAAAATCCGGGTCTGCCGGGCGGCGCAACCGGAACAGGATAAAGGAACGGGCGGCTACCGCCTGGGCTTTCAGGGCTTCCAAAGGCCAGAAGGGGTACATTTCCGAGCCGACCACACTGTACAGGTATTCCTCCAGGGGGACATGGTTGACCGCCAGCAGTCCATCCGGGCGAGCCACCAAGCGCAACCGCCCCCGGTACCAATCATCGCTGATGAAGACAAAGCTATTGTCCGTCGGACGCACCCACAAGTCCCGTCCCCGAAACGTGTGCAGTACGACCTGCCCCCCCTGCACCTGCGCCACAAAACCCAACATGGGGGGTAACGTGCCCAGGGTTCGCCCTGACCCATCGGTAACGACGGCATTGCCAGAAGCCCCTACCCGCACGGTTTTTGCGCCCTGTTGTATGCCCACCCGTAGTTCCGTAGCCGAGGCAACACCCCCGGCAAGGGTCAGCCCCGCCAGAATGACGCCAACTGTGGTTCGCATCCAAAGCAACAGCATCTTAAGAAATTCCGTAGATTAACGGGCAAGCCCCCAAAAAGTATAGCAGGATTCATTTGCCCCGACTACCACCCCAGGGATAGTGGGTGAAATGAAAAACATAAGTACATCAGGGTGAAATCGAGTAATTATGTTAAATAAAATTTAGTTCTTTACCCTCGATAAAAACCTATAGCAATCCTACTTGATTTACATTAGCTTGCGTGCCGTAGGCATACACAAAGTTTCCAGAACCAAGTACGGGGGCAGTGCCCCTGCGACCGCTAACTTTGAATTTATAGAGCTACCCTTTAGTCATCCTGCTCAAGTATAGCAATCCTACTTGATTGACAAACAAAAATTCCGCAGAACCAAGGGCGGGGGGTGCCCCCTGCGACCCCTGTTCCATTCTCATTTAGGATTGCTATATTCGGAAAAACCAAATCCCTAGCGTGCCCTTACAACCTATGTTTAGAGAGATGGTTTAGATAAGCGTTAAATATCCAATTCCTCTAAACTCAATTGGGAAGCATAGGTTTCAATAAATTCTCGCCGGGGTGGTACCCGATCCCCCATCAAAATGGTAAACAGTCGATCCGCTTCTGCCGCATCTTCAATCGTGACTCGTTTCAGGGTGCGGGTTTCCGGGTTCATTGTGGTTTGCCAGAGTTGTTCCGGCATCATTTCCCCCAGCCCTTTGAAACGTTGAATGGTGTAATTGGCATGGCTCGGTAATTCTTGTTTGACCTGTTGCAATTCCCGGTCATTGTAACAATAAATCACCTGCCGGGGACGGGTACGCTCCACTTTATATAACGGTGGACAACCGATATAAATATGCCCCAGTTCCACAATGGGACGCTGGTAGCGATAGAAAAAGGTGAGCAATAGGGTGCGAATATGGGCACCATCCACATCCGCATCCGTTAAAAGAATCACCCGATGATAACGTAATTTTGCCACATCAAATTCTTCCCCCTTAATGCCCAAACCAATCGCCATAATTAAGGCTTGAATTTCCGCATTTTTATACACCCGGGCATCATCGGTTTTTTCGATGTTAATGATTTTACCTCGTAGGGGTAAAATAGCTTGGAATCGCCGGTCTCGCGCCTGTTTGGCACTTCCACCCGCACTATCCCCTTCCACAATAAATAGTTCTGATTCTTTCGGGTCACGGCTACTACAATCCGCCAATTTCCCCGGTAAGGTTGAGGATTCTAAAACGGATTTGCGCCGTACCAATTCCCGTGCCCGGCGAGCCGCTTCCGCCGCTTGATAGGCTTGAATGGCTTTATCCAAAATCGCATCGGCAACCTGGGGACGCATTTCCAAAAATTCCGTGAGCGCTTCCCCCACCAGAGAATCCACGATTCCCCGCACTTCCGTATTGCCCAATTTAGTTTTGGTTTGCCCCTCAAACTCCGGGTCGGGGACTTTAATTGAAATTACCCCCGCCAAGCCCTCCCGGATATGCTCCCCGGCTAAATTGGCATCCTGTTCCTTAAGTTTATTTCGCTTGCGCGCCAAATTATTCATCGTGCGGGTCAATACCGCTTTGAGACCTTCTAAATGGGTGCCCCCATCCACGGTACGGATATTATTGGCAAATCCCAAAACGTTGTCCGCATAGGCATCCACACACCACTGCAAGGCTACTTCAACCGTGACATTTTGCCGTTCCCCATGAATATAAATAATCTCCTCATGCAGGGGTTGTTTGTCCCGGTTCAAATAGCTCACATATTCCCGAATACCCCCCAAATAACAAAAGGTTTCAATCCGAGGCGATTCCCGGCGATAATCCCGCAAACTGATCTGTATTCCCGCATTCAAATAGGCTAATTCCCGCAGGCGATTGGTGAGGGTGGCAAAATCAAATTCCGTTGTCTCTTTGAAAATTTCCGCATCCGGGAGAAACCGCACCGATGTGCCCCGCCGCTCCTCCTGCAAAGGTGTACTCAACAGACCCGTCACCGGCTTGCCCCGCTCAAACCGTTGGCAAAACTCATGACCCTCCCGCCACACGGTCACCTCCACCTCGGCTGACAGGGCATTGACCACGGACACCCCCACCCCATGCAGACCGCCGGATACCTTATAACCACCGTTATCCCCGCCGAATTTCCCCCCAGCGTGCAGTACGGTCATCACTGTTTCCAACGCCGACTTGCCGGTTTTGGCGTGAATTCCCGTCGGAATACCCCGACCATTGTCCGTCACTCTCACGGAACCGTCCGCTTCTAAATCCACCTCAATGTGGGTACAAAAGCCTGCAAGTGCCTCGTCCACCGAATTGTCCACCACCTCATAAACCAGATGGTGTAATCCCTTGGGTCCCGTACTACCAATGTACATCCCCGGACGTTTGCGTACCGCTTCCAACCCCTCAAGAACTTGAATCTGTTCAGCACTGTAGGCGGCGGTCATGCCAAAAACTCCTAGAAGCGATGGGAAATGGAGTGTACATTAAATCTGCTCAAATTTTAGCACAAAACGCCTAAAAGCTCCCTCAGAATGGAAATAAGGCAAATTTTCGTTAGGGGGTGCAATCCTGGCTTTAATCGTGATCAGTGGTCCCACAGCGACAGGGAAAACCGCATTGGGGATTGCTTTAGCACAAAAGTTAGACAGTGTCATTATTAATGCCGATTCCCGACAGGTCTATCGGGAGTTGGATATTGGCACTGCCAAGCCCACCCCGTTGCAGAAAGCCCAGGTTCCCCACTATTTGATTGACTGGGTGGCTCCCACCAGCCCGGTGACGGTTGCCCAGTATCAGCGGTCAGCCCAGGGGGTGATTGCCCAGATGCAGGGGCGGGGGAAAATCCCGTTGTTGGTGGGTGGAAGTGGTCTGTATGTACAGGCGGTGACTCGGGGACTATGTATTCCGCCGGTAGCACCCCAACCGGAATTGCGTCAGCAGTTATCTACTTATAGTCAACGGGAGCGGTATGAATGGCTCCAGCAGATTGACCCAGCGAGTGCCAGCAAAATCCATCCCCATGACCCGGTGCGTACCCTGCGTGCCTTGGAAGTGTATTACGTGACGGGGACACCCCTATCCCAACTCCAGGGACAAAAAATTCCCGATTATCCAGTTCTATATTTATATTTAGACAGTGAACAACTGCCGCACCGAATTCGCCAACGTACCCGCAAAATGCTTGCCCTGGGATTGGTTGCGGAAACTCAGCGATTACAGGTGAAATATGGGGCTGATTTACCCCTATTAAAAACCCTTGGTTATCAAGAAATTAGCCATTATTTAGCGGGGGATTATTCTTTAGAAACGGCAGAAGAACTGATTATCAAACACACCTGTCAGTTGGTGAAGCGGCAAAGGACTTGGTTCCGGGCACAAACGGGTTTGGTTTCTATCAATAGCGACCGGGCGGATTTAATTGCCTATAGTTGGGAAAAAGTGCAGGAATTTCTGACCGCCATCGGTTATTAAATTGGTTATGAATGTAAATATAGGAATGCTACTGGATTGACGTTAGCTGGCGTGCCGTAGGCATACAAAAATTTTGCAGAACCAAGTACAAGGGTGGTGCCCCTGCGACCCCTATTCCATGCAGACTGACCCCAACAATGGTTTAATAAATAAATACTAATTTGTTCCTGCGCTTCCCAAAACGTCTATGTCTTTGACCTATCGAGGGCATTTGTTGACCGAACAACGTTGCCCAGCCAGTGCCAATCTGGATCAACATTCCCTCGTGGAAATTTTGCACATCATTAATCAGGCGGATCAACAGGTGCCGGTGGTGGTCGGACAAGCGATTCCTGCCATTGCCGCCGCCGCTGAATTGATTTGGCAACAGCTTGCCCAGGGCTATTCCCTGTTTTATTTGGGAGCGGGTACCAGTGGGCGTTTGGGGGTGTTGGATGCCGCCGAATGTCCCCCCACTTTTTCCACCGATCCGCACGTGGTGCAGGGGGTGATCGCCGGGGGAGAATTGGCTTTGATCCAGGCAGTCGAGGGGGCGGAAGATAACCGGGAACAGGCGGTGCTAGATTTGCAAAAACGGGGGTTTCAAACCGGGGATGTCCTGTGTGGCATTGCCGCTGGTTCCACTACGCCCTATGTGTTGGCAGGTCTGGAATATGCCGGTAATTTAGGCAGTCCTACGGTTTTCATTACGTGTAATCCTGAAGGTGCAAAACTCATTGATGTGGATCAAGTGATCCTATTACCCGTAGGGGCAGAAATTCTCACCGGTTCAACCCGGATGAAAGCGGGGACAGCGACAAAATTAGTTTTGAATATGCTAAGTACTTCAGTGATGGTTAAACTGGGTAAAGTCTATGGAAATTTGATGGTAGATTTGCGGGCAACCAATAGCAAATTGTGGGAACGGGGCACACGATTTGTCCAATCTTTAACCGGGTTAGAATTATCGGCGGCACGGGAATTATTAGTCACAGCGCAAGGTCAAGTGAAAACCGCCGTGGTGATGTATCATCGGGGGGTAGATTTTGCCACCGCCCAACAGTTACTTCAGGAAGCGCAAGGGCATTTACGGCGGGTGATCGGGGATGTGGAAATTAACTGAGGTGCAACAGTTAACCCAACGACGGGTGGCGGGGTTGATGTCCGGTACTTCGATGGATGGGATTGATGTATGTATTTGTGAAATTCAGACCCAGCCTTGGCAATGTCGCTGGCTTACGGCGCAAACCATTCCCTACCCTGAATCCCTGCGATTTTCCCTAATGCAAACCCAAGGAAATGTAGCCCAAATTGCCCATTGGCATCGCCAGATTGGGGAAGCTTTTCGAGAGGCGTTGGCAAAGGTTTTAGCCGATTTTCCAACGGAATTGCATTTAATTGGCAGTCACGGGCAAACTATTTATCATGAGCATCAAAAAGTTACCTGGCAATTAGGGGAAGTGGCTTTTTTGGCAGCGGCATTTGGCTGTCCGGTGGTGTCCGATTTTCGCATTCATGATGTGGCGGTGGGGGGGAGTGGTGCCCCGTTGGTTCCCTATGTGGATGCCCAGTTATTTAGCTATTTGCAACGCCCGGTGTTAGCTCTGAATTTAGGGGGAATTGCGAATTTTACGTTGGTCGCTGAGGGTCAGGCGGTTATGGCGTTGGATTGTGGTCCCGCCAACATGGTTTTGGATGAATTAGCCAGCCTGTTTAGTCGGGGGCAAATGCGGGTGGATTGGGATGGGGCTTGGGCGGCGCAAGGGCAGGTTCGCCAAACATGGTTAGATGATTTGATGGCGCATCCTTTTTTACAGCAACCACCCCCAAAATCCGCTGGACGGGAACAGTTTGGTGGACTATTTGTGCAGGAATTAATGAACCATACCAATCCCGGTTCATCTCGTTCCTGGTATGACCTGTTTGCGACAGTGACTCGCTTTACGGCAATGGCGATTTTTTATCACTATGAACGGTGGATTTGTCCTCACCAACCGGTTACGGAAGTGATTGTCAGCGGCGGTGGGGTACACAACCCGGTTTTGATGCAAGAATTAACCCAAGTCTTTCACCCCATTCCTGTTGTGACAAGTGCTAAATATGGCATTGATCCCGATAGCAAAGAAGCCCTCGCATTTGCGATTTTAGCTTCCGAAAGAATTGATAATAAACCTACGAATATCCCAGCGGTTACGGGTGCCAAACGACCGGTTTTATTAGGAAAAATTACAGAATTATAGGGCATGAATTATCGCTATTTACTCCTCAACAAGCCCTATCGGGTGTTGTGCCAATTTCAGGACGAGCAAGGGCGAAAAACCCTCAAGGATTATGTGCCGGTGCCGGGGGTGTATGCCGCTGGGCGGTTGGATTATGACAGCGAAGGGTTGGTGCTGTTAACCAATGATGGGCGTTTGCAACATCGGTTGACTGACCCCCGCTATGGTCATCCCCGTACCTACTGGGTGCAGGTGGAAGGGTGCCCGACCCCGGAGGCGTTGGCTCAGTTGCGCCAGGGCGTGCGGATTCAAGACTACATGACCCGACCGGCGGTGGTGCAGGTGTTGCCCCAGGAGCCGGATGTGCCGCCCCGAGACCCGCCGATTCGCTTTCGCCGCCATATCCCCACCACTTGGTTGCGCCTGACTTTGCGGGAGGGACGGAATCGCCAGGTACGCCGGATGACTGCAACGGTGGGCTATCCGACTCTACGATTGGTGCGGGTGGCAATCGGTGCATTACATTTGCAGGACTTAGCACCGGGGTGTTGGCGAGAATTGAGTCACCAGGAGCGGCAGGATTTACTCCGGCTGGGCAATGTTCAAAAGCTATAGTAATTTCATTTGAATTGTGAAAAAAAGTCTATATTTTTCTATATCTAAAAAGTCAAGGGTCGTAGGGTAATACCCCGTCTTTGGTTCTGGAGAATTTCTGTTTGTTAAATGCCTCCATCACCCAGGTTAATCAGTAAGATGGCTATGCCATTTTAGCTAGACTCTTTAATATATTGCCGTGCCGCCTCAATTGCCCCCAATAAACCCACCCGGGTCGCTGTTACCAAAAATATCGGTATAGTAACCAACAACGGCCCCATCCGCCCCTTATCCAAAAACGCCCGCATAAATCCCCCCTGCTGAAATCGCTCCACCAAACGGGGGGCAATGCCACCTGTCAGATAAATCCCCCCCCGGGCGAGGAGTTTGAGAGCCAGATTTCCCGCTTCACTGCCATAATTTGCCACGAATATATCCACCGTTTGGCTACACAAAGGGTCGTGCAGATTCTGGGTAATCAAAGCCGGGTTCTTGGCCGCTAGAATTTCCGGGCGTGCCTGTTCGGGAAACACCTGGGCGAGATAGCTATAAATATTCCACAACCCTGGCCCCGAGACCACCCGCTCCGCCGACACCCGACCAAATTGGGATTGTAAGTACTTCCACAACCCCAACTCCCGGTCATTGCGGGGCGCAAAATCCGTATGCCCCCCCTCAGAAGGCCAGACCCGGTATTTTTGCCCATCCCAGGTGAGAAAACATTCCCCCAACCCGGTGCCCGCCGCCACCACCCCAATCGGCGCATGGGGGACAACCGTTCCTTCCTGGAGTACCACCCAGTCCTGGGGATGCAGAAAGCGAATCCCGTAGCCCACCGCCTCCAGGTCGTTGATCAGATGGACGTGGGGAATCCCCATCTGTGCCGCCAATTCCGAGCCAGTCACCCGCCAGCCCCGGTTGGTTAAATTCATACAATTATCTTCTACAGGGCCAGCCACCGCTAAGCAGGCCAAGTCCGGCGAGACAGGGCTTTGCGTCAAAAACTCCCGACCAATGGCACCCAAATCCGGGTAGTCATCGTTTTGGTAATTTTGCACCAGCAGAACTTGGGGGGGGTCAGCCAGACGCAACAGTTCAAAGCGGGTATTTGTCCCGCCAATATCCCCCACCAATACCACGGGTTTCGCCACTGGATTGACCCCAACTGGTCTTCAGGTTGATTATGCCACTTCTCGGCTGGTTGACCTGACCTTTGGGAACCAAATTGGGGATGATTTTCAGGATTCTGCTGGGTTGAGGCGGCGGAGGGTGGGCAATTCTGGGAATAGGAACAGTTTGTTATGGCAGTTGCACCTGAATTGTCAGTGAAATTTCATACTGAAAAAAGTAAGGGTCGCAGGGCACCGCCCCGTCCTGGTTCTGAGTAACTTGATGACTCACACATAGCAATTACACCTGAATTGTGAGCAAAATTTCATACTGAAAAAAGCAAGGGTCGCAGGGCACCGCCCCGTCCTGGTTCTGAGTAACTTGATGACTCACACATAGCAATCACACCTGAATTGTCAGTGAAATTTCATATTGAAAAAAGCAAGGGTCGCAGGGCACCGCCCCGCGCTGGTTCTGAGTAACTTGATGACTCACATGGAACCTCTGAGATGGCAATAGATCATGGGATGCAAAACATTTGATTAAGAAAACTACGGCAAACCGGGAAACCAAGGAACCCCTTTGTTATAGTGACTGAGGTATGTTGTCGGTCATGTGGGGATTATGAAAACCTGGAAACGGGGAGCATGGGGCGGGGTTTTGAGCCTATTGGTCTTCGTCACCGCCGCCTGTAGCACCAAAAAAGCCGCTGGTCCCAGGGAAATCCCCGTCAAGACCCAGGAAGTGGTAAGCGGTCTATTGGAGGATAGTTCCCAATTTGTCGGCAATTTGGAAGCCCTGGCGCGGGTCTCCCTACGTCCCCAAATCAACGGCCGGATTACCCAAATTCCCGTGACCAATGGGGCACAGGTGCGCGCCGGGACGGTCATTGCCCGTTTGGAGCCGGATCAGACCGCCACAGAATTGGCGGGGGCCTTGGCGGGGGTACAGGCGGCTCAGGATGGGGTGCGCCAAGCTCAGGCGAATTTGCGGGCGGCTCGTTCCCAACAGAATGCCGCTCAAGCCACCCTGGAGTTACAAAAATTAGAGTACAAACGGGCGGTGGAATTGTTGGCGGAAGGGGTCATTGCCCAACAAACCAAGGACACGGCCACCAAAAATTTGGAAGTGGCGCAGGCGAATTTGAAAGCCACAGCGGATCAGGTGAAAGCCGCCGAAGCCGCCCTGGAACAGGCCAATGCCAATTTGCGCCAAGCCCAGGCCAATGCGGGTACGGCCCGGGTGAGTTTTGATTTTAAGGCGGTTTTGTCTCCCATTGATGGCATGGTGGCGGATATTCCCCTGCGGGTAGGGGATTTTGTCCAGACCGGGCAACAGATCACCCAAATTGTGAGAAATGATGTGCTGGATTTGCGGATTGCCGTGCCCACCAGCCGCTTGAACCAACTGCGCCGGGACTTGCCGGTGATTTTAGAAGACCCCAATACCGGTGAACGCCTGTCCCAAGGGCGATTGTATTTCATTTCTCCAGAGGTGGATACGGGCGCACAAACCATTCTCACCAAGGCGCAATTTCGCAATCCCCAGGGACAACTGCGGGATGGACAATATGTGCAGGCTCGGCTGGTCTGGAACCGGCAACCGGGTTTATTGGTGCCTGTGGTCGCCGTCACCCCCGTGGGGGCCCAAGCCTTTGTCTTCACCGTAGGGGAGCAAGATGGGCGCCCCGTGGCCCGCAAAAAACCGGTGCAGTTGGGAGCCATCCAGGGGCAACAGTACCAAGTCCGCTCCGGTTTACAGCCGAATGAACAGGTGATTGTCTCGGGCTTGTTGGGGTTGGTGGATGGTGCCCCGATCCGTCCCACCGCCCAGACTGCGACCAACCCTACCCCCTGAGTTGATTCATGTTCAATCTTGCCGCTGGTTTCATCAAACGCCCGGTACTGACCACGGTTTGCTCGTTGCTGATTATCTTGCTGGGGGGGATCGCCATTCCCCTATTACCTCTGGCAAAATTGCCGGATTTGGCTCCCAAACAGGTGCAAGTAACGGCGAATTTCCAAGGGGCGGATGCCCAAACCACCACCGATAATGTGACCACGGTTTTGGAACGGCAAATCAATGGCACGGAAGATATGTTGTATATGTCTTCCTATACGGATAGTACGGGCAATGCTACGATTAATGTTTCTTTTCCGGTGGAAATTGATGCCAATATCGCCCAGGTTTTGGTGCAAAACAATGTGTCAACCGCCCAACCCCAGTTACCGGAATCCGTGAACCGTACCGGGGTGACCACCACCAAACAATCCCCCAGTATCACCATTGCCTACGGGATTTATTCTGAGAAAAACGAGCAAGGGGAATTTATCTACGACAACACATTTTTAAGCAATTACGTTGACCGTTATATTACGGATGAAATCAAACGCCTGAATGGGGTGGGGGCAGTCACCATTGCGGGACAACGGCAGTACGCCATGCGGATTTGGCTGAATCCCGATGCCCTGGCCGCCCGGGGGGTAACCGCCCAGGAGGTGATCAATGCGATTAACAATCAGAATATTCAGGTGGGGGCGGGGGTGATTGGCCAAGAACCGGCTCCCCCTGGGCAACAGTACCAGTTGAATTTGCGGGCAGTGGGGCGATTTACCACACCCCAGGAAGCGGAAGCGATTGTGGTGAAAACGGGGAGCGATGGGGCGTTGATCCGGATCAAGGATGTGGGGCGGGCGGAGGTGGGTGCCCAGAACTACAGCGTGACGGCGATTTTCAACCAATCCCCGGCGGTGGCCTTGTTGGTGTATCAGTTGCCGGGTTCCAACGCCTGGAATACGGGTCAGTTGGTGCGGGCCAAGATGGACGAACTGGCACGGGACTTTCCGCCGGGACTCAAGGCCACCGTGGCGTTGGATAATACGGACTTTGTGGCCGCCGCCTTGCAGGAAGCCTTCAAGACCCTGTTTGAGGCGATTCTGCTGGTCTTTTTGGTGATTTTGCTCTTTTTGCAGGATTGGCGCACCACGATTATTCCCTCCATTGCCATTCCCGTATCCCTGATTGGGGCGATGGCCTTTGCCCTGGCTTTTGGGTTTAGCATGAACCAACTCACCTTGTTTGGGGTGATTTTGGCCACCGGGTTGGTGGTGGATGACGGGATTTTGGTGGTGGAGGCGGTGGCGCACAAAATTGGGCAAGGGTTGCGCCCGGTGCAGGCGGCGCTGGACTCGATGGGGGAATTGCTGGGGGCGATTATTGCCACGTCGTTGGTGCTGGTGGCGGTGTTTATTCCGGTGACGTTTTTCCCTGGCACGACCGGGATTGTGTATAAACAATTTGCCCTGATTATTGTATTTGCCATTATTATTTCGACGTTTAATGCTATGAGTTTTTCCCCGACGATGGCGGCGATTTTGATGCGCCCCAACCAGGGAATGCACGGGCCCTTGGCGAGTTTATTTCACCACTTTAACCAGGGCTTTGAATGGGTCAAACAGGGTTATACGGGGTTGGTGAGCCAGGTGATCCGCTGGCGTTGGTTCGTGATCCCGGTCTTTGTGGTGGGGTTGATCGCCTCGGGTTGGATTTACCAGGTCACGCCCCAGGGGTTTATCCCGGAGGAGGACCAGGGCTATTTCTTTATGCTGGGGGAAGCGCCTGCGACCGTTTCCTTGCAGTACACCACCGAGCAGGTCAAGCGGGTGGAGGAACTGATGCTCCAGAAGGAGGAAGTGGCGAGTGTGATGGGCATCAGCGGTTTTAGTTTTACGGGGAATGCCAGCAATAAGGCGCTATTTTTTGTGAAGCTCAAACCCTGGGAGGAACGCAAAGGGATTCAAAAATCCGTGTTTGGTCTCCTGCGCTGGGCGAATCGGCTGATGGCGACGGAAATCACCGGGATGCGGGTGTCGGCGGTGAATGCCCCGGCGATTGATGGGTTGGGCAGTACGGGGGGGATGGAGTTTTATCTCCAGGATCGGGCGTACCGGGGGATGGATGCCCTGATTGGCAATGGGCTGAAATTTTTGGAAGCGGCGAAGCAACGCCCGGAAATTGCCAGTATTTTTCCCAATTTCACCCCCAGTGCGCCCCTACTGCAGGTGAGTATTGACCGGAATTTAGCCAATGCCCAAAATGTGGACATCAATACGGTGTTCAATACCATGCAGACCTACCTGGGGGCGACCTATGTGAATCAGTATGTGTTGGGCGGCTTTTTGTACCGGGTCTATGCCCAGGCGGATGCCCAATACCGCTCCGACCCCCAGGCGATTGACCAGTTGTATGTGCGTTCCCGGGATGGCCGTTCGGTGCAGTTGAGCCAAGTGGTACGGTTGGAAAAGATTACCTATCCGCCGATTGTACAGCATTACAATATTTATACAGCTATTGACATTCTTGCCAGTCCTGCGCCTGGGTATAGTACGGGGGATGCCATGCGGGCGATTGAGGAGGTAGCCAAGGAGGAGTTGGCACCGGGGTTTGCGATTGCCTGGACGGGGATGGCGTTTCAGGAACGGGCGGCGGCGGGGGCGGCTCCCATTGTGTTTGGGTTGTCGTTTGTGATTGTGTTTTTGGTGTTGGCGGCGCAGTACGAAAGCTATATTGACCCGTTAATTATTATGCTGACGGTGCCCCTGTCGATCCTGGGGGCGTTGGGGGCGATCCAACTGCGGGCGAATCTCCTGCAATCCTGGAGCGGCTGGCCGGCGGTGAATAACAATATGTACACCCAAATTGCCCTGGTGATGCTGATTGCGTTGGCGAGTAAAAATGCGATTTTGATCGTGGAATTTGCCAACCAGTCCCACAAGGAGACGGGGATGAATTTCACCCAGGCGGCCATTCATGCCTGTCAGGAGCGACTGCGCCCGATTTTGATGACCGTGTTTTCCGGGTTGGTGGGGTTTGCGCCGCTGTTGGTGGCGAAGGGGGCGGGGGCGATGAGCCGTTGGTCCTTGGGAACGGCCTTGTTTGGGGGTTATCTGATTTCTACGGTGCTGAGTTTATTCCTGGTGCCGGTGCTGTACGTGGTGATTAAAAACCTGGAGCGGCAATTTTTCTCCGATGATGAAGGAGAAACCCCGGCAGAAACGCCTGCCCCTACGCCCACGGAACAGCCTGCGCCGGTGATGCGCTTTGAGGGGGGTTCCTCGGAGGGGCAGAGCTAGGGGGATGCTGGCAGGACAAACGGTATTGGTCACGGGCGCCAGTAGCGGCATCGGGTTGGAATGCGCCCGGGTGTTGGCGCCTCTGGGGGTGCGGTTACTGCTGGTGGCACGGCGGTATGAGCGGTTGGTCGCATTGGCGCAGGAATTACAAACGCAGTATCAAATTCCCTGTCTTGCCCAAGCCCTGGATGTGCGGGAGCGTCTGGGGGTGCAAACTTGGTTTGAAAATTTAGCTCCAGACTGGCAGTGTATTGATGTTGTGATTAATAATGCGGGACTCAGCCGGGGATTAGACAAACTCCAGGACGGGGATATAAACGACTGGGAGGAAATGATTGATACCAACCTCAAGGGCTTGCTTTATGTGACCCGCCTGGTGCTACCCGGCATGATCCACCGGGGGCGGGGTCATGTGGTGAACATTGCTTCCATTGCCGGACTGGCCGCCTATCCGGGGGGGAATGTGTACTGTGCGACCAAGGCCGCCGTGCGGATTTTGGGGGATGCCCTGAAACAGGATTTGTTGGGGACACCGGTGCGGGTGACGACGATTAACCCCGGTCTGGTGGATACGGAATTTTCGCCGGTGCGGTTTCGGGGGGACACCGAGCGGGCGCAACAGGTCTATCGGGGGTTGACCCCCTTAACCGGGCGGGATGTGGCGGAGACGGTGGCCTTTTGCCTGACCCGTCCCCCCCATGTCAACATTCAGGAACTCACCCTACTGCCCACCGACCAGGCCAACGCCCTCCTGGTGCATCGTCGAGAATAGCACCGGCGGCACGGCGAGGGGTTGTGCCACCATGACAGCCGGGGTTTGCCATTGGGCCGCCATCAGGGTCGTAGCCGGATTCGACCAATCGCTGAGACTGCGGGGATAAATGCCCACCCACAGCACCGGCACCAACAAACTCAGGGCGATGAACAACTCCCGGGGATTGGCATCGGTGCCCGTCCAAACCGCCGCCCCCGGTGCCCCGTAAAACACCCGCCGCAGGGCATCCAGCAGATAAATCGGCGTGAGAATCAACCCCACCGCCCCCAAGCTGACCACCACCCCTTTGAACAGGGCATTGTAGGGAGCATCCACCAGCCCCAAAAACACCGACAGTTCGCTGATAAAACCACTCATCCCCGGCAGTGCCAAAGACGCAAAACTCCCCGCCGTAAACAGGGCAAAAATCCGGGGTGCCGATTGAGCCAGACCCCCCAACTGCCCCATGTCCAGGGTATGCGTCCGTTCGTAAGCCACCCCCGCCAGGAAAAACAACACGGCGGCAATCAGCCCGTGGGACACCATTTGCAACATCGCCCCCTGCAACCCCCAATCATGCAAGCTTCCCAACCCCACCAACACAAACCCCATGTGGGAAATCGAGGAATAGGCTAACCGTTTTTTCAGATGGGTCTGGCTGTAGGCGGTCAACGCCCCGTAGAGGATATTCACCACCCCCAACACCACCAACATCGGTGCCAAAAACTGGTGCGCCTGGGACAACATCTGCCCATTCACCCGCAGTAACCCATAGCCCCCCAACTTCAACAGCACCCCCGCCAACACCATCGAAACCGGCGCTGAAGCCTCACTGTGGGCAAAGGGCAACCAGGTATGGAACGGGAAAATCGGCAATTTCACCCCAAAAGCTACCAAAAATGCCAGATAGGCAAAAATCTCCAACCCCAGGGGCAAAGACCGCTCCCGCAAAACCGCCATATCCCAGGTGAAGGGACTCCCCGCCACCGCCAACGCCAACCCCCCCACCAAAATCAACACCGAACCCAGCGCCGTGTAAAGGATAAACTTGGTCGCCGCATACTGCCGTTGTTGCCCACCCCAAATGGCAATCAACAGATACACCGGCACCAACTCCAACTCCCACATCAGGAAAAACAACAGCACATCCTTAGCCGCAAACACCCCCAACTGCGCCCCGTACAGCACCAACATCAGGGCGTAAAACAAACGGGGACGGTGTTCCACCCGCCACGCCGCCGCCATCGCCAACGTGGTCACCAACGCCCCCAGCACCAGCAACGGCAGGGACAACCCATCCACCGCCATCGCCCAATGCCAACCCAACTGGGGCAACCACGCCCATTGCTCCACCAACTGATACCCCGGAAGCGCCGGGTCATAGCCCTGCCACAACCCCGTCACCAACCAAGCAAAATCCCACAAACCCACCCCCAGCGCATACCAGCGTACCGTGCGCCCCGATTTAGCGGGCAAAAAAGGCATTCCCAGTGCCGCCCCCAAGGGTAACAGCACCGCCACCGTCAGCCAAGGAATCTGCGTGTCCATTAGGAATAAATACCTAGAAGTGATTTGTTAAACATTGTAACGTACTTTGGCGGGAAAACATTAAGTAAACCTAAGGACATTTCCCAGATACCCCGATTACCGCTGTGGGATGTTTTAGCATCTGTGGGAATAAAAAAACTCTTAAAAACCATGATGGGTAAGTACCCTAAGACTTTCTATTTTCTAGGTAATAGAATTTCACTCACAATTCAAATGTGATTACTATATGGTCATCCGATTTATTCGCTTGTGGGTTGAAGCCAGGCAACGAACGGCAATTCCGCAGAACCAAGGACGGAGCCGGTGCCCAACTCAGCGAGGCTTGCTCCATATCACCCCTGTCAGAATTGCAAAATTTCCGAGGAATCACTATTTTTCTTGACAATCCCAAGGCATGGACACCAGGAACAGGTGATCTCCCTAGAAAATTATTGAGCACCAGAAGCATTGCCCCTGCGACCGGGGAAAATCCGTAGAATTGACATATCTCAGCGTTTCCCCAGTCCCTATGCCCCTCAGCGGTGATGCCATCCGGCAACAATTCCTCAATTTTTATGCCCAGCGCCAGCATCAGGTTCTGCCCAGTGCGTCCTTGATTCCCAGCGACCCCACCGTGCTGTTGACCATTGCCGGGATGTTGCCGTTCAAGCCGGTGTTTTTGGGACAGCAGACCGCCCCAGCCCCTCGGGTCACCACGGCTCAGCGCTGTTTACGCACCAACGATATTGACAATGTGGGACGCACCCGCCGCCACCACACCTTTTTTGAAATGTTGGGGAATTTCAGCTTTGGGGACTATTTCAAAGCCGAAGCCATCGCCTGGGCGTGGGAACTGGTCACCCAGGGGTTTGGGCTGCCCCCGGAACATCTGGCGGTGAGTGTGTTTGAACAGGATACGGAAACCGTGACCCTCTGGCAGGAAGTGGTGGGGTTGCCCCCGGAACGTATCCAGAAAATGGGTGCGGAGGATAATTTTTGGGCGGCGGGTCCGACGGGCCCCTGTGGTCCCTGCTCGGAAATTTACTACGATTTTGCCCCCCAACCCGGTGCAGTTGATCTCACGGATGACGAACGGTTTGTGGAAATTTATAATCTGGTTTTCATGGAATTGAACCGGGATGCTACTGGGAACATGACCCCCCTGGCGCACAAAAACATTGATACGGGCATGGGCTTGGAACGGTTAGCCCGCATCCTCCAAAATGTGCCGAGCAATTATGAAACCGATTTGATTTTTCCCCTGATTGAACAGATGGCAGAATGGGTGAATGTGAATTATCCCAAAGCCGCTTTTGAACAGCAATTATCCCTGAAAATTATTGGGGATCACATCCGGGCGGTGGTGCATTTGATTGCCGATGGGGTGATTCCCAGCAATGTCCGGCGGGGCTATATTTTACGGCGGTTGATCCGCAGGTTGGTACGGCATGGGCGTTTGTTGGGATTGCGTCGTCCCTTTACAGCGGAATTAGCTGTTACTGCTATTAATTTAACTGGCTCTGCCTATCCCCATGTGGCAGAACGGGCAGTGACCATTCAAAATGAATTGCACCGGGAGGAACAGCAATTTTTGAAAACCCTGGAGGTGGGGGAACAATTGCTCTTTGATGTCATGGCGCAAAAACCGGCGGGGATCAGTGGCAAAGTGGCGTTTGATTTAGCCACCACCTACGGCTTCCCAGTGGAATTGACCGCCGAAATTGCCGCCGAACAGGGACTCACCGTGGATATGGCGGGTTACGCACAGGAAATGACCAAACACCGGGAATTGTCCCGGGAAGGGCAGGAAACGGTAGATGTTTTAGCGGCAAATCAATGGGTGGAATTAGCCGAGGAATTGGGGAAAACCGTATTTACAGGGTACTTAAATATTGCCGGTACAACCACAGTACAAGGGATTTTACAAGCCGGGGAGCGGGTCAGTCGGTGTGATGCCACGGCTGGGGATGTGTTGGTGATTTTACAGGAAACCCCGTTCTATGCCGAATCCGGCGGTCAGGTGGGGGATATGGGCATCCTAACCAGTCCCGATGGCACGTTGCAATTCCGGGTGACGGATGTGCAAAAAAAAGCCGACCTGTGGGTGCATTACGGGCGGGTGGAACAGGGGGAATTAGCCGTCGGAATGTCGGTACAGGCGCAGGTGGATCGGTGGCGGCGGTATCGTACCCAAGCCCATCACACGGCTACCCATCTCCTGCAAGCCGCATTACAAAAGCTGATTGACCCCCACATTGCCCAGGCGGGTTCTCTGGTGACGGCGGAGCGCCTGCGGTTTGATTTCAATTGTTCCCGTCCCCTCACCCCGGCGGAATTGCAACAATTGGAATGGCAAATCAACGTTTGGATTGCGGAAGCCCATCCGGCGCAGGTGTTGACCCTACCCTTGGCGGAGGCAAAGGCACGGGGGGCGATTGCCATGTTTGGGGAAAAGTACAGCGACCCGGTGCGGGTGATTGATATTCCTGGGGTTTCGATGGAATTGTGCGGCGGCACCCATGTCACCAACACGGCGGCAATTGGCTTATTTAAGATTGTGGCGGAAATGGGCATTGCCAGTGGTATTCGTCGGATTGAAGCGGTGGCGGGTTTAGGGGTTTTAGACTATTTGAACCAGCGGGATACGGTGGTGAAAGAGTTAACCGATTTATTCAAAATTAAGCCAGAAGAAATTACCCAAAGGGTGCGGGAATGGCAACAGGAATTGAAAGCCAAAACCAAACACATTGACCAATTGAACACCCAATTAGCCCGCTATCAAGCCCTGCAATTGCTCAACCAAACCGAAACGATTAACGGCTATCAATTACTCGTCGGTCAATTGGGGCAGGTGGAAGGAGAAGCCCTGAAAAATGCCGCCCAAGAATTATTGCAAAAATTGGGCAAGGGGGCGGTGGTATTGGGGGCAGTTCCCGCTGAAGATAAGGTGACGTTGGTCGCCGCTTTTAGCCCGGAAGTCGTGCAGTTGGGGTTGCAAGCCGGACGATTGGTGGGGGATTTAGCCAAACGCTGTGGGGGTGGCGGCGGTGGACGACCGAATTTTGCTCAAGCTGGGGGCAAAGACCCGCAAGGACTTCCGCAAGCCCTGGAACAAGCCCGGCAGGAATTACAGCAAAAACTCGCCGATCTTTCTAATAAGTAATCATCAGTATTAGCTTAAAGAACATTCTGATGGTTTTTTCACCCGTTAGCACCCTTGGCGTAGGGATTTGGGTGAACTACGATTCCGAAAAATTTAAGTGCGGGGTGTTTTGGGATCACGGTTCAAAATTGCCTTACCATTGCACCAGACGCTTGTGATTGATCATGACCAGGATGCGGGAATTGCTATTACTCTTTGGTTTCTGGGTGGGGCAGGTTACGCCGGTACTCGCCTTAGCCGTACAGGTGCGTCCCGAAACCCCGCAATTGGGCGATACCTTGGAAATTCGCATCCGGTATGAACAGCCCGATAGCCCTGACGTAGCCCCCACGGTGGTATTTGCGGGCAAAACTTATCCCGCCTTCCCCATGCAACCCCGACTATGGCAAGCCCTCCTGCCCACCACTCCCTTGGATACCCCCGGCAAAAAGGTATTGAGAATTACCGGCGAAGGGGAGACTCGGAATTTAGCCGTGTGGGTCAAAGATCGGTTTTTCCCCACCCAACGGCTCTGGTTGGGACCAGCCAGCAGTAGCCTTGAACCCACGGAACTGGAACTCAACCGGGTGCGGGAATTTAAGGCGTTGACCACCCCGGAACGCTATTGGCAAGGGGCATTTCTGCGACCGCATCCAGGGGCTGTGACCACCGGATTTGGGGTGCGACGGTATTATAATGGCGAATTTGCCCAGGATTATTACCACAGGGGCATTGATTATGGGGGGACGCTGGGTTCCCCGGTGGTGGCTCCGGCGGCGGGGCAGGTGGCTTTGGTGGGGTTGGTTGCCCAGGGCTTTCGCCTGCACGGGAATACCATTGGGCTGGACCACGGACAGGGGGTGACGAGCATTTTTTTGCACCTGAGTCGGATTGATGTGCGGGAAGGGGAACGGGTGCGGGCAGGGCAAATGATTGGGGCGGTGGGGTCAACCGGGATTTCCACGGCACCCCATTTGCACTGGGGGTTGTATGTCCACGGGCAATCCATTGACCCACTGCCCTGGTTGCAGGGGCGGTTTCCTTGAAGCGGCGAATTGGACGAATTTAAGTTCCCAAGGCTAGGGACAACAGCCGGTTGACCAAATCCCCGTAGCTGATGCCACTCAGTTCCCACAGTTTGGGGTACATACTGATCTGGGTGAAACCGGGGATGGTGTTCATTTCATTCACAATCCACTGACCATCCGGGGTCAAAAACCAGTCCACCCGCCCCAACCCCGCACATTCCAACACCTGAAAGACCTGAATGGACAGGGCTTGCACCTGCGCCACTTCCGCCGGGGTCAAATCCGCAGGCATTTTTAAGAGCGCCCCCTGGGCATCCAGATATTTCGCCTCGTAGGAGTAAAAATCATGCTGGGGAATAATTTCACCCGGCACGGAAGCCTGGGGGGGGTCGCCGTCCAAAATCGCACATTCAATCTCTCGCCCAGGAATCGCCTGTTCCACCAGGGCTTTGGGGTCGTATTTCCAAGCGATTTCCAGAGCGGGGTGTAATTCTTCAGGGGTACGCACCTGGGTCACCCCCACGGAAGACCCCATGTTGGCGGGTTTCACAAACAGGGGTAAGCCCAATTCCCCCACCACCCTTGCGACATCCACCGCTTGCCCCCGCCGGTAACAGTGGTAATTGCCCACCGCCAAACCCGCTTGAGCCAACAGGCGTTTCATCACCTCCTTGTCCATCCCCACCGCCGAACCCAGCACCCCCGCCCCCACAAAGGGCAACCCCGCCAGGGTAAGCAGTCCCTGCACCGTGCCATCCTCGCCCCGGGGACCATGCAGGACGGGGAATACCACCTCTAGGGGGAGGGGTTCCCACTGGTGCTTTTGGAATTGGATCAATCCCTGACCGGGCAGGACTCCCACAGGGGTTACCCCCTGCTCAAAGGGTGGCAATTTTTCGGGACTGGCTTGGGCTAGCCACTGCGGGTCAGCCAACCACCATTGCCCCTGCCGATTGATCCCAATCGGTACTACATCGTACTGTTCCGGTGCTAAAGCCGCCAGGATATTGCGTGCCGACTGTACCGAAATTTCATGCTCCGCCGACTGACCGCCGAAGAGCAACCCCACCCGGATCATTCCGTCAGTACCGAGCTACGGGTGAGGGGAAATTCCGGGCGCAGGGGGTGGGCATCCACCTTCTCGATGTAGGGGCGCAACTCATTCAGGTCAATGTACCGGTCGGCGGCATTGCGTAATTCCCGGGCGATCATCCCCTCCGTGGACACCACGATAATGTGGGTATTTTTGGAGCGGAGTAATTCCACCGCCCGGTCAAAATCCCCATCGCCGCTGAATAAAACCACCCGGTTGTACTGCTCGACGGTGTTGAACATATCCACCACGATTTCAATATCCAAGTTGGCTTTTTGAAAGTACCGGTTGGAATGTTCGTCGTAAAACTCCTTGAGCAGTTTCACCCGCACCGTATAGCCCAAGTTGATCAGGGCATCCCGAAACCCCCGTTGGTCGCTGTAGTCCTTGATCCCCGTGTACCAAAAGGCATTGATCAATTGCACTTCCGGCTCCCGGGTAAAGTAATCCAGCACCCGTTTGGGGTCAAAAAACCAACCATTCTTCTGCTGGGCATAAAACATATTATTCCCATCTACAAAGATGGAAAGGCACACATGGCGATAAGTCATATCTGGGGTAACAGATTAGGTTTGATCCATCTTAGCAGGGTTTTACCAGGGATTTCCCACCAAGGTAAACGCCGCCCAGTAGTAGGGATGGCTGAGGGTGCGTTCCCCGGCAAAACTCAGCACTGGTGGTAAGCTGATGCCCCCCCGTTGTCCTGAGCGCACCAGTTCCCCATCTCGGAAGCTGACCTGATTGCGGAGTAACGCCACCTGGGCTTGTTGAAGGGCGGTGATTTTCATCGGGGCAGAGCGCAACTGCCGGTAAAACTCGGTCATCAGGGCTAAGGTGCCCTCATCGCTCACATACCAGAGGCTGGCGAGGACGGATTTCACCCCCGCTTTCGCTGCCACCCCCGCAAACCCCATCTCTGCGCCCTTGTCCCCGACGGCGGTACGGCAGGCACTCAGCACCAGCAGGTCTAAATTGTTCCAGGGCAGTTGCCCCAGTTGGTTCAAACGCAGGGGACGGTCCCAAAATTGGATGTAGGAATTGTTGATCGCTCCCGGCTGAAAATCCGCATGGGTCGCCAGATGCACCACATTATACGTATCTCGCAGTTTTTGATCCTGCAATTGCTCGATGGTGAAGGCTTCGTTCAAAAACCGATTCCCTTGCCAGAGTTGGGTGGTGATGGTGTTCAGTTCCACCGGCACGGCGGGCAGGGGGGCTTGGTTGCGAAACTCGGAAGCGCCCATCGCCAGGATGCGTAACTTGGCTAAACGGGTGTGGTCTTGGTTGGTGAGGCTGTAGGCGGGCATTCGACCGACGGCGTATCGTTCAATCAAAAACTGCTCGCCACTGTGCAGGGCGGCAAAGGGCAGGGTGCGGAGTCCCGGTCCAGCGCAGAAAATGACCGCATTGATCCGCTCCGCCTTGAGGGTGGGTTCCAGGGGGGCGATCATCCATTGGTACAGTTTTTGCGCCGAGGCGAGGTAGCTCTGGGTGCCGACTTTACGGGGGTCACGGATTTCCCGCAAAAAAGTCTCCACCGTGGGTTGCAACACCCCAGGCACGGCTTCGGTGACCAATTTCACCACCGAGCCACCCCCCGGCAGTACCAGCAAAAGTTCCAAATCCGTCGGGCGGGGTACGAGATAAATGAGTCCCGTCCGTTGGTTTTTCAGGTTCACCACCGCCTGCAAATCCTCCCCCACCTGCTGTTGGTTGAGCATCGGGGCGGTAAAGTCCATCTGCAACTGGGGGGCGTACTGGTTTTTCCAGAGGTTTTCCATCTTGTCCACCGGGTCAAACCCCAGGGTGCGGGGGTCGAGGTCAATCACCTCCTGGGCGAACGTCCGATGGGGCAACGCCAGGGTGCTGGTTAAACCTAAACCGAAGAGAGCCAGGGCGTGCCGCCGTTTCATGGGAAGGACTCCGGTGTGAGTGGTGAAACAATTACATAAAAACTACGCAAATCCTGGGGTTTTGGATTGGGGTTGATTTAATTCCAGTAACCCTGGGGGCAAACGCAATTCCAGCCGCCCCTGCGCCACCTCCACCTGGGGCACCAGTTCCCGCACAAAGGGCACCCAATGCACCCGCCCCGTGGGGGTGGTAATCTCCAGCAAATCATTCCCCGCCGGGATCACCCCGGTAATCCGCCCCAGGGGTTGCCCGTCACTCCAAGCGGTCAGCCCGATCAAATCCGGCACATAAAATTCATCCGGCGCTAAAGCGGGGCGGTTTTCCGCTTCCACCCACAGGGTCGCCCCCCGCAATGCCCCCGCCTGGTCGCAGTCTGCCAATTCTTGAAACTGGACAATATACAGATTTTTCCCCGGCACGGGTCGGGAACGCACCAGGGTGAGGGGGTGATAATCCGGCTGTTCCGGCAGGGAATACCAACGTTGCCCCGGCTGGGTGAACCGTTCGGGAAAGTCGCTCAAACACAATACTTTCACCTCGCCCCGCAGACCGTGGGGGGATAAAATGCGCCCAATTTCCCTCATGACTGCCCGACCACCTCCGGCTGGGTGCGTAACATTTCCTGCCAATGGGTGAGCATCTGGCGCAGGTCTTCCTTGTGGACGGGTTTGCTCAGGTAATCGTCCATCCCGGCGGCAATACAGCGCTCCCGGTCTTCCTTCATGGCGTTGGCGGTGAGGGCAATCACAATCGGTCGCTGGCGCAAACGTCCTTCCTGATAGAGTTCGTGCAGGCGGCGGGTGGCACTAAAGCCGTCCAACACGGGCATTTGGCAGTCCATCAGTACCACATCGTAGGCAAAACGCAGGATCATTTCCAGGGCTTCCTGCCCATTCGCCGCCACATCCGCCGTAAACCCCAGGCTGGTTAACTGTTTCAGTGCCACTTTTTGGTTCACCGGGTTGTCCTCCGCCAACAGTATCCGCAGGGGCGAGGGGTTAGCCAACACCGGGGTGGACGGGACTTCGGTGGCAGTTTCCGCAATCGTGCCCTCCAGGGCATTCATGATCGTATCCAGCAGGCGGGATGCCTTCACCGGTTTGACCAAATGGGCAGAAAATCCAATCTCCAGGGCTTGTTTGGCTTCCTCCCGCAAATGGCTGGACGTGAGCATAATCAGGGGCACCTGCGCCAACTGGGGGTCTTGTTTAATCCGCTGTCCCAGGGTCAGTCCGTCCATTTCCGGCATATTCATATCCACCAACACCACCGCATAGTCCCGCTGGCGCATTTTCGCCAACGCCTCTGCCGCCGAAGCCGCCTCCTCCACCTGCAACCCCCAGCGGCACGCCTGATACCGCACCACCTTGCGGTTGATGGGATGGTCGTCCACCACCAACAGGGATTTCCCAGCGATGGGTTGCGCCGGGAATGCTGGGGTCGCCTCAGTGGGAGTCGGTGCCGGGACGACGGGCAGGGGCAGGCTAAAGAAAAACCGGGAACCCTCACCCGGCGTACTCTCCAGGTGGATTTCCCCGCCCATCAGATTCACCAGTTGTTTGCAAATCGCCAAGCCCAAGCCGGTGCCCCCAAATTTGCGGGTGGTGGAAACATCCGCCTGGGTAAAGGGGCGAAACAGCCGGGCTTGTACCTCCGGGGGAATGCCAATCCCCGTATCGCTCACCGCAAATTCCACCCAAGGTGCCTGCGCCTGGGGCTGAACCCGGATCACCACCTCCCCCTTTTCAGTAAATTTCACCGCATTGCTGACAAGGTTGATCAACACCTGCCGCAAGCGGGTGGCATCCCCCCGTACCCAAGTCGGGGTTTGCGGGTTGACCAGGGCGGCGATTTCCAACCCTTTGATGTGCGCCTGGGGTGCCAGCAGTTCCACCACCTCTTCCACGACCGTGAGAATTTCAAAATCCAACTCCTCCAACTGCACCTGCCCCGCTTCCAGTTTGGATAAATCCAAAATTTCATTAATCAAATTCAACAGGGTATCGCCACTGGTGCGAATGGTATTCACAAAATCCCGTTGTTCCGCATTCAAAGGCGTATCCAACAGCAGACCCGTCATCCCCAACACCGCATTCATGGGGGTGCGAATTTCGTGGCTCATATTGGCTAAAAACGCACTCTTGATCCGGGAAGACTCCTCCGCCGCCCGCCGTGCCTGTTCCAATTCCTGGATCAAATACACCTGGGTCAACGCCACCCCCACCTGGTCGGCAATCTGGGTGAGTAAATCCTGTTCAAAACTGCTCCAAATCCGTACCGTATCACATTGGTGGCAGACCAACATCCCCCACAATTCCGCCTTCCACATCAGGGGGACGAGCAGTTGGGATTGCACCCCCAAATCCTGCAAAAGGGCATCCTGTTCCGGGGTGAGGGTCAGCCCCCCCACATCGTCAATCACCACCGGTTGCCCCTGCTGACACCAGGCGAGTTCCGTTTGAATAAAGTGATGCCAGGGAAGCTCTCGTCCCACCATCGTGGGAGCGTTCTCCAAACGGGCTTCCGCCACCACCTGCCCGGTTCCCCCTGGGGTGAGTTGGTAAATAAAGGTGCGGTCGGCGTGGATAATTTTTTGCACCTCCTGCACGGTCGTTTCCAGAATCACCCCCAAGTCCAGACTTTGGCGAATTTTCAGGGTAATTTCACTAAAAATCTGCGCCCGCCGGTTTTGTCGTGCCAGTTCCGCCTCCGTGCGTTTGCGCTCCGTCACATCCCGAAAAATGCCCCGGGTCGCCACCGGTTGCCCCTGCTCATCGTAGGAACAACTGTTACTGCCTTCCAACAGCAGGGTATCCCCATCCCGAGTGCGGAACTTGGCTTCCACAAAGGGCAGACTGCCAGTGGCGATCAGGGTTTGGAATTTTTGCTGGCACTGCTCCAGGGAATCCGGGTGGATCACATCCCAGAGGGTTAAATTTTTGATCTCCTCCTCCTGATACCCCAACGCCCGTTGCCAAGCCCGATTGACGTAGAGAAACCGCCCCTGCATATCCACGCTTTGGATCAGGTCGTGGGCATTTTCAAACAAATCCCGATAGCGGGCTTCGCTGGCACTCAAGGCGGCTCGGGCTTCCCGTTCCTCCGTGACATCAATGCCGGTGGCAATCACATATTCCGTCTCCTGCTGATGGTCCGTGAGCAGGGTATTCACCCAGCGGATCAGCCGTCGTTCCCCGGTGCGAGTCAGCCAGTGGTGTTCCTGCACCCCGATTGCCGTTCCCTGCAAAATTCTCGCAAAGCACTCCCGCAGGTGGGCTTGCTCTTCCGTAGGCACCAAAATTTCCCAAAAGGGTTGCGGATTCACCTCCGCCAGGGTGTACCCGCTCAGGGTTTCACAAAAGCGATTCCAGCGTACGATCCGCCCATCCCCATCCAGTGCCAGGATCAAGGCTTGGGTGGTCTGGAAAATCGCTTCGGTAAAACTGGTTTCCTGACTCGCCGTCTGTTGGGCGATCTGACGGGCTTGAATTTGCCGCACCACCACCAACGCCGTCGCCAGCAAAATTAGGATATTGTTGCCCAAACCCAAAATAAAAATCCCCTGCGCCTGTTGGCTAAAGCGGGTCACCTCCTCCAGCCGCTCCCGCAGGAGAAACCGCTCCGTCTGTTCCATCAAATCCAACTGATTGCGGAGGTCATAGCTCAACCCCCGAGTCACCTGGGATTCCAGGACTTTGATGCTCGCCTTTTGCCCCTGTTGCTGATAAATCCGAATATTTTGGTCGAGATACAAAAGTTTATTGGTTAATAAGGTGTTCAACCGTTCCCAGCGGGTCAATTGCTGTGGGTTATCCTGCACCAACCGCCGCAGTTCATCAACCGCCAACAGTAATTCCGTGCGTGCCACCTCGTAGGGTTCCAAATAGGTAGCATTGCCCGTGAGTAAATAACCCCGGTGTTGGGCTTTGAGGGTGGCAAGTTTGGCTTCAATTTGGGTCAACTGGGTCAGCACCTCCCCCGTATGGCGCACCCACGCCTCGGAACGCTGCTGTGCCCGTAAACTTTGGTAAAATACCGCACTGCCCACCACCAAAACCGCCGTTGCCGCCGTGAATCCCAGCAACGTGTTCCGCACCAGGGGGGCAAGGTTTTTTTTGACCGGGGACATAAACCAGTAAATGAATCCTCTGTACCAGTCTAGTGCCTCAACCGTTTAATCTGGAAAGTGATGATCACTTCTGTCAATTCCGTGCCGCTGATCAATCCCCTGCATTACCCTACGGCGATCTTCACTGCCGCCCTGGTGCTGGTGGTGGGGGTACGGGTATTCTGGTTGCCCCGATGGCTGATGCTCTTGGTGGCGGTGGGGATTGCCCTGGGGGGAAGTATGGTTTTGCATTGGCGGGAACGCCAACAGTCACCCCTGGATGACCCGGCTTTGTCCAGGGAGATTCGGGAACTGCGGCAACAGGTCGGATTTTTGGTACAGGCGGCGCAAAAGGTACAGGCACAGGCATCCCGGTTGCTGGTGGATGCTCCAGATTTGGATTTGCTGGTGGCGGTGCAGGAAGTCTGCAACCAGGTGCAAACCCTCCCCCAAGCGGTGGACCAACGGGTGCAACGGCTGTACCAAACCCGCTTCGATGGGGTGCTTTCGGTGGAGGATTTGGAAAAACAACTGGCGCAGGTACGCAGGCAAAAACGCCGGGTCGGTCAGTTGGCGGGGGCACAGTTGGATCAACTGGAAGCCACCTTAGTCCGCAATATTCAATATGCCCAGATGGGGCAGGATACCTGTATCGCCCAAGTCACCGCCCTGATGACATTAATCCAAAATACCGCAGGCATACTGCAACAATTGCAAAACCAACTCCGCACGTTTGACATTCACAACCAACAGCAACTCCAGGAATTGCGGAGCCTCAGCGAAACCCTCCAAGGTTTTGAACGCCAGATGACTATTCTTGTCACCCGCCCTTAAGCGAGGGAACCAATGGATTTAATGCGCTCCCTGCCCCTGGGGTTGTATTTAGAGTCTCCCCAAACCTGGATGCACCGCCTGGATGCCCGGGTGAAACTGGGCTGGCTGATGGCATTCCTGTTGACCCCCATTCTGGCAAATCATTTTTGGCGGGGGATGTTGGTGGTTATTTTGGTGGTTTTGACCCTGATTTCCGGCTTACCCTGGCGGGTCTGGGGGAAACAACTGCTGGGCTTGGGCATTTTTTCCCTGCTCCTGCTGGTGATTATTGCCTTAGCTCCCGATGGACTGTCCGTGACCAGCCAACCCCGCCTGCCCCCCGAGGGTGCCACCCCCCCCACCAATTACCATTACATTCTCTGGCAATGGCACTGGTTCACCATCACCCAACGCTCCTGGCAGTTGGCGCTCCGGCTGGGCAGTTTGTTTTTTACCCTGGTCTATGCCACCCATTTATATCTATTGACAACCCCCAGTGAAGCGATTGCCGCCGCCATGACCTGGTGTTTACAGCCCCTCAAACGCTGGGGCTTGCCGGTGGGCGAGATCAGTTTATGTTTAACCCTGTCCCTGCGATTTATTCCCCTGGTGCTGGAAGAAGTGCAAAATCTGGTGCGGTCGGTGCAAATGCGGGGGATTCGCTGGTCAAAGCTCAAACTGCGGCAGGTGGTGCGCCTGTGGTTGCTGGTAGCCGACCGGTTGCTCCTAAACCTGTTTCTGCGGGCGGAGCAGGTGGCAGTGGCAATGGTGGCCCGGGGGTATGCCCCGACCCAACCCCCCCCCCTGAATTGGTATCCCTCCCGCTGGCGGTGGGCAGATAGCCTTGCCCTATTGGGTTTGGCGGGTTTGTGCGGTCTGCGCCTGGTCTATGGCTGGGACTGACTGGGTTTGGCAGCATTTCCCCCGCAACGGACGCACAGGCAGTGACCTCTTTCGCCACCTCGCCTGGGCAGAACCCCTAGCCGCCCTGCTGGAAAGCCCCCCTGGGAGCGGTGGACGCTATTCCCTCTGTGCCGCTGGAAGCCGCTGGGTGACACCCTCTTTGGCGGAACTCCTGCCCTGGATGACCCAAAATCTGGTGCCCCAACCGGGTGCGAACCCCGATCCTCCCCTCCCCTTCACCGGCGGTTGGTGGGGCTGGCTGGCTTACGAAGCCGTCTGGGCATGGGAACGGTTGCCCCCCCTTGCCCCTGACCCCCTCCCCTTTCCCGTCGCCTTTTGGTTTCAACCCGACTGGTGCGCCATTTTGGATCATCAACAGCACCGACTCTCCCTGGGGGCTAGTGCTAATGATATACTGCAAAAATTAATACATCAACTCAACACCCCCTGCCCTGACCCTGTCCCCGACCCAACCCCCCTTGCCCCTGTCCAATGGCAACTTTCTCCCCAGGCGTACCAACAGCGGGTACAGCAGGTGCAAAAACACATCCAAGCGGGGGACATTTTCCAAGCCAATCTCTCCCTGCGCTTTGGGGTGCCCACCCCCCTCCACCCCTGGCGGGTGTACCAAAATTTAACCCAGTTGAACCCCTCCCCCTTCGCCTGTTATTGGCAAACCCCCTGGGGACACGTCGTTAGTTGTTCCCCGGAACGCTTAGTTCTAGTACAAGATAAATACATTGAAACCCGACCGATTGCCGGGACTCGCCCCCGCGGGAGTACCCCCACAGCGGATCAAATGCTTGCCGAGGAATTGCGCCACCATCCCAAGGAACGGGCGGAACACATTATGTTGGTAGATTTAGAGCGGAATGATCTGGGGCGGGTCTGCCAATGGGGTTCCGTGCAGGTCCCCGAACTCTTGACCCTAGAATTTTACAGCCATGTCATGCACCTGGTCAGCCGCATTACCGGCACCCTGCGCCCAGAGTGTACGGTAACCGATGTGCTAAAAGCCGTTTTCCCCGGAGGCACGATCACCGGCTGTCCCAAGGTACGCTGTATGGAAATTTTACATACATTAGAACCCCATCCCCGCAATTTATTCTATGGTTCCTGTGGCTATTGGAGTCAACACGGGCGGATGGATTGGAATATCTTGATTCGCACCTTGCTGTTTCCAGTGGGAACGGGGGTCGCCTGGGGGCAAGTGGGGGCGGGGATTGTCAGCGATAGCGACCCGGAGCGGGAATGGTGGGAAGCCCTGCACAAGGCGCAAGCGCAGTTTTTGGCACTGGGTGCGAAATGTTACGAATGAGTCTGGCACTTTCCTCTAAAATAGGTTACGATACGCCATGTTAGTTACTCCCTGTGGAATGTCGGCTCTAGTCGTGAAGGCTAGGGCTTTTTACTGTCAACGTAAAGACAGGAGGCACATTTGTTCTGAGATTTAATAATGATGGCAAACAATTATTTTGCCAGCGTTCAGGCGAGCAGGAGTCCGACTATTCAGCACCCCCATTAAAGTATGTTCTCATACACGTTACATCATCCAACTCAGAGAGCTAAAAGTCCCTTGATTTATAAACAAAAAGTTTCCAGAACCAAGGACGGGGGCGGTGCCCCTGCGACCTATTTTTAGAGGTGTCCATTAATTATTCACTTAGGCACCTAATAAGTACACAAACTGTCTGAGATGGCCATACCACTTTTTATGCCAAGTTGAGGCTAAAACGCTCAAACTGTTTACAGTGTCAGTACAGCACTCAACACCTTAAAACCTCGCAGACATCGGTATTTTGGCTATATTAGGGGTAAGCCGGTGATGAGATTTGAACTCACGGCCGCTCGATTACGAATCGAGTGCTCTACCACTGAGCTACACCGGCACTTAAAATATAAGAATATCAAACTTCACCGAAATTTACCGGCAAAACCTATGGCAAACCGAGACGAGGAGCAGTTCCTCCGGTTACAGGCAGAGGCGCAGGCACCCTACCGGGGTCTCCGGCAGTTTGTCTATCTCGCCTTTGCCCTGTCCGGGTTGGCGGGAGCGTTTATTTTTGCCACCGACCTCCTGGCTGGGGATGGCAATCTCCGCACCGGCGTGAACCTCCTGTTGCAACTGGGACTGGTGGGGGCAATGACCTGGCTCTGGCGGTGGGAACAGCGCAATGGTCAGCGACATAGAGAACAAATCCGGCGGGATCGGTTAAGATAGAGTTTACATAAATTAATTCATCTGGGTGGATGGCTTGAGTGGATGCGGTAGCGACGATTTCTCAACCCGTTGATTGTCCTCCGTGGTTACAGGAACTAAACCAGCATCCGACTGCGGACAGTCTTTTGATGACCAAAGCGTTCACCTTTGCGGAGCGACTGCATCGGGGGCAAAAGCGTAAATCCGGCGAAGATTATATTGTCCATCCGGTGGCGGTGGCGGGTCTGCTCTGGGATTTGGGGGGGGATGCCCAGATGGTGGCTGCCGGTTTTTTGCATGACATTTTGGAAGATACCCAGGTGACGGCGGAGACCCTGACCCAGGAATTTGGTGCGGAGGTGACCCGCTTGGTGGAAGGGGTGACAAAACTTTCTAAATTCAGTTTTTCGAGTAAGACGGAACGGCAGGCGGAGAGTTTTCGCCGAATGTTTTTGGCAATGGCGCAGGATATTCGGGTGATTGTGGTCAAACTCGCCGACCGTCTGCACAATATGCGGACATTAGAATATCTGTCCCCGGAGGCGCAGTGGCGGATTGCCCGGGAAACCTTGGATATTTTTGCCCCCTTGGCGAATCGGTTGGGGATTTGGCGGTTTAAGTGGGAGTTGGAGGATTTGGCGTTTAAGTGCCTGGAGCCGGAGTCCTACCGGCAGATGCAACAGTATGTGACGGAAAAACGGGCGCACCGGGAACAACAAATCGAACAGGTGGTGGGGCAGTTGGGGGGGCGTTTGCGGGAAATGGGGATTGGGTTTCAGGAAATTACCGGGCGACCCAAACATCTGTACGGTATTTTTCAAAAAATGCAACGGCAACAAAAGGAATTCCACGAAATTATGGATGTGGCTGCCGTGCGGATTATTGTAAATACCATTGATGAATGTTACCGGGCGTTGGCGGTGGTGCATAACACGTTTACCCCGGTGCCGGGGCGGTTTAAGGATTATGTGGGTCTGCCCAAGCCGAACCATTACCAGTCTTTGCATACGGTGGTGATTGGACCCCAGGGGAAACCGCTGGAGGTGCAAATTCGTACCCTGGCGATGCACTATGTGGCGGAATACGGGATTGCCGCCCATTGGAAGTATAAGGAAGCGGGCAGTGGTGCCAAAATCAAACCGGCGGATGAACGGTTTACCTGGTTGCGGCAGTTGTTGGAGTGGCAACACGACCTGAAGGATGCCCAGGAATACGTGGACAACGTTCGGGACAATTTTTTCGACCAGGAAGTGTATGTCTTTACCCCCAAGGGGGATGTGGTGGACTTGACGGCGGGGGCAACGCCGGTGGATTTTGCCTATCGGATTCATACGGAGGTGGGCAACCACTGCTGGGGGGCACGGGTGAATGGGCGGTTGGTGCCTTTGCATACGCCTCTGCGGAACGGGGACATCGTGGACATTCTCACCCGGGAAAACGCCCGCCCGAGTTTGGATTGGTTGAATTTTGTGGTCACCAATACGGCACGCAATCGCATCCGCCAATGGTACAAAAAACTCAACCGGGAGGATCACATTGCCCAGGGGAAAGCCCTCTTAGAAGCGGAATTGGGGCGCACGGGGCTGGACAATTTACTCAAATCCGAGGTGATGGCAACGGTGGCGCAACGGTGCAACTATCCCCAGGTGGAGGACCTGCTGGCGGCTTTGGGCTATGGGGAGGTGAGTTTGAAGCAGGTGGTGAGCCGTTGGCAGGAGGTGATTCAGCAGGAAACCCAGCCCCCGGAACCGGAAGGGATGCCCACCCTGGGGAAATCCACCAGTACCCATGAAGTGGCGGGATTACACGGGTTGGCGCACCATCTGGCGCAGTGTTGCCATCCCATCCCCGGCGAACCCATTATCGGTGTGGTCACCCTGGGGGGACGGGGGATTTCCATCCATCGCCAGGACTGTGCCAATTTGAAAGCCATCCCGGTGGAACGGCTCCTGCCCGTCAACTGGTCTGGGGTCGAAACCAGCCAGCAGTACCAAACCTATCCGGCGGTCATCCAAGTCACGGTGATTGACCGGGTGGGGGTACTCAAAGACATTCTCAGCCGCCTGAGCGACCAGCGGATCAATGTCAGCGATGTCCACATGACCACCCGTGCCAACCAAACGGCGGTGATTACCCTCCGGGTGGATGTCCACAACGTCGCCCAGTTGGAGACCGCCCTCAGCCACGTCCGCAAAATTAGCGATATTCTGCACCTGCATCGGGTGGGGCAGGAAATTAAACCGGATGAGCGAAATTAAAGCACTGCCACTAACTCATCCAACCAGCCCGAAATTAACCAAACCAATGGGAGGGTTCCCGACCCGCTTCCGCCACGCTGGGAATGTGGTGGCTAATCCAATCCCCCCGCTGTTGCAGTATTTCTTGAATCCCCTGGTGGAGCAATTTTTCAATCTCCAAGCGCCGTGCCGTACAGGATTGCCGCCCATCCCAATCCCGATCCTGCGCCACATACATCCCCGCACCGGGCAGATGGTTGAGCACATAGGCGACCAACTCCTGCCGCAAAGCGGGAATGGCAAACGCCTGTTGATAGGGATGATGGGGATAGCTATCCAACACCGCTTCCACTTCGCTGATGATCAATTGCTCATTCAGGTTCACCACTGTCTTAATCATGGTCTGTACCTGCAATGTAATGAATTGGGGTTATGCCCCTACCCTTCATCTTGGCACAATCTAAAGAGGGCATTAAGAAAACTTCGTAATCCTGGGGCAATTCGGTTCACCCTCTGGACTGGCTCTAAATCCCATCAACACCGACTTTTGAGCGCATTAACCGCCAAAAACAGATAAATTTATTCCTCATCCCTTGCTTAAATTGTACTTACATAAACCCTTGGGATACCCATGAAATCGGAACTTTACCCGAATTTACATAAACATAAATTTCTTTAGTAAACTTTATAAAAGATATGACAGTTTATTTACATCAGTTATCATGGAATATTTTTGGCGGGGTCAGCGGATTCGTTACCAGCGGGCGGGGGCAGAGGGGTCAGCGGTGGTGTTGGTGCATGGGTTTGGGGCGAGTAGTGACCATTGGCGGCACAATTTAGGGGTCTTGGGGCAAGGGCATCGGGGGTTTGCCCTGGATTTGCTGGGGTTTGGGGGGTCGGCGAAACCGGCACCGGGGGCAGAAATTGCCTACACTTTTGAGACTTGGGGGGCGTTGGTGGCGGATTTTATCCAGGCGGTGGTGGGGGAACCGGCGGCGGTGGTGGGCAATTCCATCGGCGGGATCGTGGCACTGCAGACGGCGGTACACCATCCGGCTTGGGTGACTCGGGTGGCACTGCTCAACCCCTCTTTGCGGTTACTGCATCGGCGCAAACGGGCGCAACTGCCTTGGCATCGCCGGTGGGGGGCACCTGTATTCCAAAACCTCCTGGGCTGGGAACCGTTTGGGGTGTGGTTTTTCCAGCGGTTGGCGCAACCCCAAGTCATTCGCCGCATTCTTCAGCAAGCCTATGCCCGCCGGGAAGCCATTACGGATGATTTAGTCCAAATGCTGTACAAACCCTCCCAAGACCCAGGGGCGGCGCAGGTGTTTTTGGCGTTTGTGCGCTACAGCGATGGACCATTGCTGGAAGATTTATTGCCCCAGGTCACCTGCCCGGTACTGCTGGTTTGGGGGGAAGCAGACCCCTGGGAGCCGTTGGCGTTGGGCAAACGTTTGGCTGAGCAATTTCCCCAAATTCACCCCTTTGTCACCCTGCCTGGCGTGGGGCATTGTCCCCAGGATGAAGCCCCGGAGTTGGTCAATCCCCTGCTTTTGGACTGGTTAGCGGGTTAATCTTCCCCAGGGGGAAAACTCTGAATCCGTTGTTTGCGACGGCTGACTGCCCGGTAAATCCGTTCCGCCACTCCCGGCAAATGCTGTTCAAATTCCAGCAGGAACCGTTCATCGTCCGCCTCATCCCCGGGGTCTTGACCGGTGAGCAGGGTTTTTTGCAACCGGGGAAAGGCTTTTTCATCCACAATCCTCACCAGGGCATCCAAACAGCGCAAGAACTGCCGTTGGGTGAGCAAGGAATCCTCCAAAGGAAATTCAATCATGGCGCGCACTTCCCCGTCGCTGGGGTCGTATTCCCACTGCACCATTTTGGTTTCCCAGGAAATGGTCAGCAGGGTCTGCAGGGCGGCTCCCAAATGGGGGTGATCCTTCAAACCGCTGAGCACCTGGGGGGCATAAATTTTGAAAAATTCCCCCGCCTCCTCCAGGGCAATCACAATCAATAAGTTATCCAAATGGGTTGCCTGGACACCCGTGACGACCCGACCCTCCTCCGTCCTCACATCGTATGCCCAACCAATCCCATCCAGATAGCTGACAATCTGCGCCAGCGTTGCCGCCATAAGCCCCCCACGCAAGGAAATGCCCCCATTTTACCCTGATGTGACAGCCAGACACCGCTGAATGGCTTCCCGGTACTGGCTTTTGGGCTTGACCCCCCGCCACTCCTCCAGCCGTTCCTTGCGGTGGAACAGTTGCACCGTCGGGGTGCCGGTCACGCCAGCGGCTTGGGCAATTTCCGGGTCCTCTTCAATATCAATGATCACCAGGTACATCTGGTCGTGCAATTCCCCAGCCAGCTTTTCCAGAATCGGTTTCAACGAACGGCAGGGGCCACAACCGGGTGCCTTGTACATCACCAACAGGGGTTTGTCCGTTTCGTGGTAGAGCTTCCGCAGGGCATAACTGCCGGTTTGGATCGGCTGGTGCGGGTCAAATGAGGATGCCGGGGCCGGGGATGGGGCGGGTGCCGCTGGGGTAGCCGTTGCGGTTGCTGGGGCACTGGCAAACTCCTGGACTAAATCCTGAGCCGCCAACCACCGTTCCGCCAACAATGCCGCCATACAGCCCGTGCCCGCCGCCGTAATTGCCTGCCGATACTCATGGTCCTGCACATCCCCACAGGCAAACACCCCCGGCACACTCGTCGCCACCGTACCCGGTTGGGTGACAATATAACCCGCCGCATCCAAGGCCAACTGCCCCTGGAACAAATCCGTATTGGGGGTGTGCCCAATGGCGTAAAACAAGCCGCCCACCGGCAAATCCTGTTCCTGTTGGGTTTGGTTATTTTTCACCCGCACCCCCTGCAAGGTGCCATTCCCATACACATCCACCGCCTCCGTGTGCCAATGCACCGTAATTTTGGGGTGGCGCAACACCCGTTCCTGCATGGTTTTACTCGCCCGCAGTCGCTCCGAACGCACCAACAAATGCACATGGCGGGCAAACTTGGTGAGATAAACCGCCTCCTCGCAGGCCGTATCCCCCCCGCCAATCACCGCCACATCCACCCCCCGAAACAGCGGCGAAGCCCCATCGCAAATCGCACAGGCGGAAATGCCCAAATTCCAAAACTTCTCCTCCGAGGGCAAGTGCAACCGTTTCGCCGTCGCCCCCGTGGCAATAATCACCGCATGGGCACGCACCTCCCGCTCCGCCGACCGCAGGACAAAGGGTCGCTGTTGCAAATCCACCGCCAGCACATCCTCCGGGATCAACTCCGCTCCCCAGCGCACCGCCTGCGCCCGCATCCGTTCCATCAGTTCCGGCCCCGTCAACCCCTCGGGAAAACCGGGGAAATTTTCCACCTCCGTCGTCGTCATTAACTGCCCCCCCGCTGGTCCGCCCCGCTCGACCCCCGTAAAGACCACCGGCTTGAGGTTGGCCCGTCCCGCATAAATCGCCGCCGTGTAACCCGCTGGCCCCGAACCAATAATCACCACATTCTCCACCCTTGGGGTATCCATGCCAATTCAAACTCATAACGACTATGAATAACAGTATAAGGGGTAGGGGGAGGCGGCGGCAAGGGAGAGATTTAGGTTATGATGATGAAGCTAGTTTCGGGGCGTAGCGCAGCTTGGTAGCGCACCACTTTGGGGTAGTGGGGGTCGTGGGTTCAAATCCCGCCGCTCCGATAGGCATTAAAAGCCTCTTTCACCCGCCAGACACCGCATTCCACCGTCATCCCATTAGTACACATAGTCTGAGTTAGGATCAGTTTGGGTGGTGTTAGGGTATGTTGGGAGTATAAAAACTGGCTAAAAATTGGATCAGGGGAATGGAGTTTAGCGCAGGCGGCGGCGGTAGCGGATCACGCCAATTTACGCATGGTGAGTCAAACCTACGGGCACTTGGTATCCAAGGTGCGAATGCCTGACTATGAAAGTTAGGGAGGTGATCGCGCGTTTAGAAGCAGATGGCTGGTATCAGGTGCGAACGAAGGGGAGCCATAGGCACTTCCGACATCCGACTAAAGCAGGACTGGTGACGGTGGCGGGAAAATTA
>Ga0209018_1000284_pt1 | contig 48232 bp, 36 predicted proteins | sample YNPBryBLVA2012_FD_185814 | JGI IMG/M metagenome (GOLD analysis project Ga0209018, IMG submission 185814) | Anoxygenic and chlorotrophic microbial mat microbial communities from Yellowstone National Park, USA - YNP Bryant BLVA 2012 (SPAdes)... ...
GCCCTCGAGGCCGTCCGGCGATGGCGCTACAGCCGGCCCGTGGACGCTCGGAGCGGGGCCTCCGTCGCCTGCATTCTTACGGTAACGGTGCACTTCCGCCTGCGGTGACTCCCCGGGGAGGCCGGAGGGTGAACTGGAGCGACGGGGCCGACCGGGGCCCGAGATCCGACGGGGACAGGACCATCTCGGAGAGGGATGCGTGGAGGTCTCCTTCCGAGAGCTGGTTTAGGACCTTCCTCGCGGCGCCCTTGAGCCTCTCGGCGGCGGAGGGGGAGCCCCTTCGGGGCAGCACCAGCCGGACTTCCACCTCCAGGGGGGTGCCGGCCTCCGCCAGACGCTCCGCCAGGACGGCCCTCCAGGTCTGGAGCGCGGCCGGGGAAGGCGGGGGCGAGAGGGGCAGGGCCGGAAGGGTCGAATCCACCCGGAAAAGCTCCACGGAATCGGTCTGCCCCTCGAGGATCCGGGCGACGCCCTTTCTCAGGACCTCGGCGGCGGCGGGATCCAGATCCGCCGGGGCCAGGTACCGCAGGAGGAGGCGAGAGGAGTCTCCCGTCCTGTCCAAAACCACCGAGGGCCCCAGGTAAGCCCCCTGGAAAGAGGCGGGCCAGAGGGCCTCCACCCCCCTCCAGTCCAAGTTCCTCAGGAGGTCGGCCGCGGTCCGAAGGCGCGGGGGGGGAGGAACGGGAATGGCCTCCTGGAGCGCCGCCCGGCTGGCCACCTCCGTGAAGGTCACCCGAACGGCCCCTTCCATCCGACCCTGAAGGTAGGACTCCAGCTCGTGTACCCTTTCCCCCAGCGAGTCCCGGCCCACCAGGAGGACGAGATGGAGCTCGGCCCCCTCGGGGTCGATGGTGACCTGCCGGGAGAGCAGGGGGACTCCCGGCAGATAACGCTCCACGGCTCTCGCGGCCTCCCGTTTGAAAACCACCTCCCGCTTGACCTGCCGCAGGCCCGAATTGAGGGGGATCAACAGGACCAGCACCGCCACGCCGGTGATCAGGACGCGGTTTCCGAGGGTCCCCACTCGCCGGAAACGTTCCGGGAGCCGGGAAGCCTCCAACCAGGAGAAGACCCGGCGCTCCTTCTCCCCCTCCGCCGCCAGGGCCCGGATCTCCTCCGTCTCCCGCGAGGTGGCCATGCCGATGGCGAGAAAGAACAGAAGGGACACGAAAACGATGGCGGCCAGGTTGGTGAGGAAGAGGACCATGGCGCCTCGGAAGATCTCCCACCGTAGCCCCGCTCCCAGACCCCATCCGGCGGTGCACAGAGGCGGCACGAGAGCCACGGCGATGGCCACCCCCGGCAGGACGGTGCCGCCCTCTCCCGAGGGAAGGCGCGCCATGGAGACGGCGGCGATGAGGCCGCAGAGGAGGGCGATCCCCAGGTCCAGGGGGTTGGGCCGTGTCCGACCAAGGATTTCGGCGGTGGTTTCCTGGAAAGGGAGGACCACGGTGATCAGGGCCGCCGCACCCACCGAGGCCGCCACGGAGGCCAGGGCCGTCACGGCCGACCGCACGCCCAGAAAGACGTCGCCGATGGCCAGGGCTAGCCCCATGGCCACGATGGGGGCCATGAGGGGAGAGAGGAGCATGGCCCCGATGATCACGGCGGGGCTGTTCTGCGCCAGCCCCAGGGTCGCGATCCCGCAAGCGGAGAGCAGGCAGGTCCAGTAGAAGGGCTTCCGGAGGTCCGACTCCTCGAAGAGGAGCGCGTAGATCCTCGAACGGCTTTCCGGAGGGATTCCGAGCATCCGGGCCACGTCTTCCGTTACGTGAACGAGGGAGCGGCGAAGGGCCTCCGCGGCGTTCTCGCGCATAAGCGGCCTCCCTGAAGCGACGTGGGCAGTATACCCGAAGGCCGCCGTTTTTCTACCTCAGGGCCGCCTGCGGGGAGAAAGGCAGGAGGGCCTCCGCGAGGAGGCAGCCGAGGACGGCGAGGACGAAGAGGTTGAGGAGCCCGAAGGCGGCCCGAAAGCCGCCCTTCCCGCCCTTTCGAAAGAGAAGGAAGGCCGAGCCCGACCCGAGGGCCAGCGCCGAGAGGCCCAGGGAGGCCACCGCTCCGGGAGTCCTCACGGCGCCGAAGAGCGGGAGGAAGACCACCGACGCGGCGGTGATGGCCAGCCAGGAAAAGGTGACCCGCCGGAGGCCCTCCCCCCCCAAGCGGCGGAGGAAGCTGGGAAGGCCGGCCTCCTGGTACTCGCCCCCGTACCGGAAGAGAAGGAGCCAGAAGTGGGGAACCTGCCAGAGGAAGAAGAAGAAGGCAAGGGCCAGAAGCGGCCCGTCCCGGAGGGACCCGCCGGCGGCGGTCCAGCCGATGGCCGGCGGAAGGGCTCCCACCACCGATCCCGGCACCACCGCCAGGGCCGTCCACCGCTTCAGGGGGGTGTAGAGGCCGTTGTACCAGAGAACGGCGGCGGCGCACAGCAACGCGGGTACGGGGCCGAAGCGGGCCCAGAGGAGGGCCGTTCCGCCTCCGGCCAGCCCGAGGGCCAGGGCGAGGGCCGCCGCGGGGGAGATCCTCCCGGCCGGCAGGGGCCGGTTCCGGGTGCGCGCCATCCGTCCATCCAGTTCCCGCTCCTGCCACTCGTTCAGCGTGGAGGCCCCCATGGCCGCCGCCAGCACGCCTCCGAAGAGGGAGAGCAGGCCCGGCCGCAGGCCCCCCGAGCCCAGGACGTACACCACGAGAGCGGAGAGGGTGGAGGCCGCCGCGATGGGGAACTTGGTGAGGACCAGCCAGTCGGTCCAGGAAGCGGGGGTCTCGCCGAAGGCGCGCGTCATGGGTCCCTCACTTCAGCGTCCTCAGGTACGGGAGCACCTCTTCGAGTTCGCGGTCCGTGAGGGGGTTTTGCGGCATGGCGGGGGGGTATCCCTTCACGATCTCCGCCTGGGGATCCTGGATGGCGCGCCGGAGGTAGGCCTCGTCGGCGGTCACCGGCCGCTCCTTCCCTCCCGCCACGACGACGTCCCGGCGGCCGAAGATCCCCCGGAAGGTCGGCCCCACCGCCACGCTCCCGTCCAGCGAGTGGCAGGTGGTGCAGCCCTTTTTCACCAGGACGGTCAGCCCCGGGGATTCCTCCCCTTCCCGGACCGCCGGAAGCGGTTCCGCGGCGGCGGGGCGGGGCGGGGGGGCCTCCTCGGGGCCGAAGTACCACCGCTTGAACTCCTCCTCCGGAACCACCACCACCTTGGAGAGCATGTACGAGTGGTCCGCGCCGCAGATGACCGTGCACTCGATGTCGTAGCTCCCCAGCGCCGTGGGGCGGAACCACGTCACGTTGGTCTTTCCGGGAACGGCGTCCATCTTGAGGCGGAAGGCCGGAACGAAGAAGCCGTGGATGACGTCGGCGCTCCGAATGTTCAGCTTCACCGGCTTCCCCAGGGCCGCGTACAGCTCGGTGGTCCTCTTGCCGTTGGGGTAGGTGAAGGTCCAGTTCCACTGGCGGGCCAGGACCTCCACCGCCATAGCGTCCCTCGGCGGGTTCCGGGTGTAGGAGAACTCCGTCCAGCCGTAGTAGAACATGACCAGGAACAGCACCAGCGGAACCACCGTCCAGGTGATCTCCAGGGCGGTGTTGCCCTCCACCGCCTCGGCCTTGGGGTGGCGCTTCCAGCTGTACCGGAAGAGGAAGTAAACGATGGTGCCGGTGATGAAGACGAGGAAGACCACCGAAAGGACGAAGACGAAGAGAAAGACGGCGTCCACTCTCTGGGCGGAGGTCGCGGCGGGGTTCAGAAAGCCCATGGTCGCCTCACCGGAAGGCCACGTCGGCGTACGTCAGGCCGAAGAAAATCAGGAGGGTTCCCAGGGTGACCAGGAGGATGGTCTTGAGGAGCGCCCCCTCGTACCTCAGGTGCATGAAGAAGTAGAAGACCAAGGCCGCCTTCAGCGGCGTGACGGTGAGAAGTCCCAGAACGGCGGCCCGCTGGCCCAGCGCGGAGAGCCCCACCAGAACCGCCGTGAGGCCGAGGAGGGCCAGCCAGACCAGCACCAGGGTTCGGGTGTCCGGTCCGTGCACTTCTTCCGCCGGGAAGGCTCCGCCAGGTTTCATGGGTTCCTCCTCCCCTTCCCCCTCCGCCGGGTGCTCTCGAAGGTCACCGCTTCCGCTCCTTTCCTCACGCCGCCAGGTAGAACAGCGGCAACAGGTAGATCCAGACCACGTCCACGAGGTGCCAGTAGAGCCCCCCGTTTTCCAGCACGGCCGGCCGAGCGGTCCCGCTCTTCCCCCGCAGCAGGAGGACCCCCATCACCGAAAGGACCGAGACGCCCGCGAGGACGTGGAGGCCGTGAAGCCCCGTCATGGTGAAGTAGAGGCCGAAAAAGACCCGCTCGCCGAGCGGCAGGGAGAGGAGGGCCGGCCCTCCCGGGTACAGCCCGTGGCCGATCTTCTGGCTCCACTCCACGGCCTTGATGGCGAGAAAGCAGAGGCCCAGAAGGACCGTCGCGCCCGTCAAGGCCGCCGCCGCCCGCCCGTCTCCCCGCCGCACCCTGGCCACCGCCAGGGCCATGGTCAGGCTGCTGGTGAGGAGGACGGCGGTGTTGAGAACCCCCAGAAAGACGTTGAGTTCTTTCCCGCCGGCGTGGAATTCGTGGGGGTACCGGGCCCGCATGTACGAATAGGCGATGAAAAGCCCGCCGAAGAGGAGGATCTCGGTGACGAGGAAGAGCCACATGCCCAGGCGGGCGCCGAAGGCGTCGGAGGGATGGGCGGAGGCGTGGGCCGTCGAGGTCACGGGAGGGCCTCCCCTTCGAAGGCGTACGGAGGGCCGGTCACCACCGGCGTTCTCTCGAAGTTCTCCACGGGCGGCGGAGAAGGCACCTTCCACTCCAGGGTGACGCCCCCCCAGGGGTTGTCCGCGGCCTTCTCTCCCCTGAAGAGGGCCCAGACGAAGTTCCCGAAGAGCAGCAGGAGCCCCGCCACCAGGAACCACGAACCCACCGTGGCCACGAGGTGGCCGGTGTGGTACTGGGGAAGGTGGTCGTAGTAGCGCCGGGGCTGGCCCATGTAGCCGAGGACCAGCATGGTGAAGTACAGCATGTTGAAGCCCGTGAAGAGGGGGAACCAGGAGAGGTACGCCACCTTTTGGTTGTAGGTCTTGCCGAACATCTTGGGGAACCAGTAGAGGAGGGCCGCGAAGAAGGCGAACCCCGTTCCGCCGAACATGACGTAGTGGAAATGGCCCACGATGAAGTAGGTGTCGTGGACGTGCTGGTTGATGGCCAGGGCCCCCTGCATGACGCCCGTCAGGCCGCCGATGCAAAAGAGGAAGATGAAGGAGACGGCATAGAGGAGGGCCGGCGAGAACCGGATGGAGCCCTTGTAGAGGGTCGCCGTCCAGTTGAAGACCTTGATGGCGCTGGGAATGGCCACGACCATGGTGAGGAGCGAGAAAATCAGGTTCCCGAAGGCGCTCATCCCCGACGTGAACATGTGGTGGGCCCAGACCAGGGAGCCGAAGGCGGCGATGGAGAGGGAGGAGTAGGCGATGGCCCGGTAGCCGAAGATGGGCCGCCGCGCGAAAGTGGGCAGGATCTCGGTGATGGCGCCCATGGCCGGCAGGATCATGATGTACACCGCCGGGTGGGAGTAGATCCAGAAGAGGTGCTGGTAGAGGGTGGGGTCGCCTCCCCGGGCCGGGTCGAAGATGCCGATGCCGAAGAAGCGCTCGAGGATCACCAGGATCAGCGTGATCCCCAGGACCGGCGTGGCCAGGATCTGGATCCAGGAGGTGGCGTAGAGGGCCCAGCAGAAGAGCGGCATCCGGTGCCACGTCATGCCGGGGGCCCGGAGCCGGTGGATGGTGGTGATGAAGTTGATCCCCGTCAGGATGGAGGACCAGCCCATGACGAAGGCGGCGAAGACCGCCAGCGTGACGTTGGTCCCGGACTGGAGGCTGAAGGGGACGTAGAAGGTCCACCCCGTGTCCGGAGCGCCCTTCCCGGTGAAGAGGGAGAGAACGGCCAGGAGGGCGCCCACGATGAAGAAGTACCAGGAGGCCAGGTTGAGGCGGGGAAAGGCCACGTCCCGCGCCCCGATGAGGATGGGCAGGAAGAAGTTTCCGAAGACCGCCGGCAGGCCGGGGACCACGAACATGAAGATCATGATCACGCCGTGGACCGTGAAGAGGGCGTTGTAGGTCTGGGCGGACATGAGGGTCCGCCCCACGGTCCACTGCTCCAGGCGCATGAGGACGCCCAGGGCCACGCCCACGAAGAAAAGGGACGCCATGGAGAAGAGGTAGAGCATGGCCACCCGCTTGTGGTCCGTGCTCAGCAACCAGGCGGCGATGCCCCGCCGGGGCGAATCCTCGAGGTAACCGGGGAGGGTGTGGGGCAGGGGCCGGGCCAGGGTGGTCATGGGGCTTCCTCCTCCCGGGAAGAGCGGCCCTTTCGAAGGAGCACCGCTCCCACCACCAGCGCCGCCAGGAGAAGGGTGGCCAGCCCCGCCACGCGGGTGACCTCGAGGACGGTCCTCCGCCCCTGGGGGTCCCTGGAGTAGCAGAAGGGCAGAAGCCGGGCCACCGTCGGCTCCGCCTCCCCCTTCCGGGCCTCGGCGACGGCCATGGCCACCTCCGCGGGGAGGAAGGTCACGCCGTACATGTACCGCGTGATGGTGCCCTCGGGAGAGAGGAAGACCACGACGCCGGGGTGGACGAATTGGTCCCCGTCCCGCTTGAAGCGGAAGCCCACCGAGTCGCAGAGGGCCTTTGTCGCCTCGGGGGGGCCGGTGAGAAACCGCCAGGCCGACGGCGGGAAGGGCCTCTGCATCTGCTTGAGGTAGTTCTGCTTCTTGCGGAGGGCGATCTCGGGGGTATCGCGCCCGTCGAAGGAGACGGTGAGAATCTGGAAATCTTTGCCGGGAACCAGGTCGGGCGAGCGGTTCACCATCTCCGCCACGCCGTTGAGAAGGGGCGTGCAGATGCCGGTGCACCGGAAGAAGTTGAGGGTGAGCAGGGTGGGTTTGTCCAGGAGGGAGCGGAGCGGCACCTCGCGGCCTTCCTCGTCCCGGAGGATGACCGAAAGGTCCGCCTTCTGCCCCAGCCGCTCGGTGACGCCCACCTCCGGTTCCCCGGCCCCTTGCCCCCTGGCCAGGAGGGCCGTGCAAAGGAGGAGGCCCGCCACGAAAGGCCGCCGATCTCTCATCGTTTCACCTCTTTCTTCCAACGGGCGGAGGCGCTCTTTCCTTCCAGCCCGAACCGGGCGGCCAGGGCGCGGTAGGCCTCCTCCCACTCTTCTCCGGTGAGGAAGGCCGCCGCCGGGTCGAAGCCCGCCGCCGGGCCCGCCTCCAGAGCGAAGCGGGCCAGGGCGCCGGAGTCCTGCCGCCACGCCGTGGCCTGGCGGAGGGCCTCCGCGGCCCGCGCCGGGTCCTTGACCAGCCGCCCCAGGGCACCGCCCCGTGAAAGGTCCAGGGGGGCCGCCGGCTCGAACTCCTCCCGGAGGAGGGCTTCGGCGCGGCTCACGGGGATCCGGGCCGGCACCTTCTGGCCCTCGGCGGCGTAGGGACGGGCGAAGGCCAGGAGCGCCTCCGGCGTGTCGCCGTGGGGGAACGATCCCAGGCTCTGAACGTAGCGGACCAGGGCCATCCGGTCCCGGACCGGCAGGTATTCGTAGGCGCCCATGGCGCTGCCGGGAATCCCCTTCTCCAGCGTTCCGAAGATGTCTGGAACCGTCGTGCCCCGCTTCCAGCCCTCGGGACGGGTGAAGTTCCGGGGAGGAGGGACGAGGCCCTGGGCGGCGGGGCCGTCTCCCCGGCCCGAGACTCCGTGGCAGGAGGCGCAGTTTTTCTCGAAGAGGGCCCGTCCCCGCTCCCTCACCGCCGGCGTGTCCGCGAGAAGCTCCTCGGGCCGCACGGGGGGAATCTGGGAGGCGGGACTCGGCGGGTACTCCGTCACCTCCAGCCACCCCGTCTGCCCCCCCACCGGCGGCACCTCCGGAGGGACCGGCGGGCGGTTGGCGTTGCGCATCCCCGGAACGACGATGACGGCGAAGAGGGCGGCCAGGAGGAGTCCGCCCAGAACCACCAGCAGCGCCGACAGAAGGCGCTTCAGTTCCGCCCCGTCGAGGTACTCGCCGATCATAGCCGAAACTCCAGCCCATCGCGGAGGAAGGGGTCACCCACGGGCATGTCGGCGCCCAGCGACTGCGCCCTCCGCATCCACAGGCAGAAGAGGGAGCCGAAGGCCAGGGCGAAGGCCGCCTCCGGCCACGAAAAGACCACCGTCTTCGAAAGGGAGGGGAAGATCAGGCCGTAGAGGTCCAGGAGGTGGGCCACGAGAACCAGGGCCGCCGCCCGCCGGAGAAGCGTGGGGTCCCCCTTCCGGTCCCGGGGGAGCAGGGCGAAGAAGGGAAGGACGAAGTGGAGGAGGGCCAGGGCCGCCATCACCCAGGGCCACCCCCCCTGGGCCCGGTCGGCGTAGTAGAAGACCTCCTCCGGCAGGTTGGCGTACCACATGAGGAGGTACTGGGCGAAGCCGATGTAGGACCAGAAGACGAGGAAGGCGAAGAGGAAGCCGCCCAGGTTGTAGAGATGGTCCCGCTCCACGCCGGGCAGCCGTCCACGGGAGAGGAGCCGGACGGTTCCCAGGGCCGTGGCCGATAGGCCCGCCAGGAAGGACCCGGCGAAGACGTAGACGCCGAAGATGTCGCTGTACCAGGCCGGTTCCAGGCCGCCGAGCCAGTCGAAGGCCAGCAGGGTCACGGTCACCGCGTAGAGGGCCATGAAGGCCGGCGCGAAGCGCCGCAGGCGGAGGGTCAGGCGGGGGTCCGCCGTTCGGTCCTGCCGGAGGGAGAGGCCCGCCAGCACGGCGAAGGCCAGCCCCCACAGGGCGAAGGTGGCGAGGGCCCGGGCGGTGAAGAAGGGCACGTTCAGCCAGCCGTCCAGCTTTCCGGAGACGAAGGGTTCGTGCCGCGCCTCGGGGCGGGTCCACGGGTACAGGACCGACAGGGAGAAGAGAAGCGGCAGGCCCAGGAGGACGGCAAGCAGGACCAGGCTCCCCGCCCGCTCGGCCACCCGTCGAAGGGGGACGCTCCACCGGGCTCCCACGAGGTGCTCCAGGGCCGCCAGAAAGAGGGCCCCCAGGCCCACGGTGGCGTAGAAGCAGAACCAGAGGAGCGCGTTGGCCCAGAACCGCACCGCCGGGGCCCCGAAGAAGGCCGCCAGAACCCCCGCGCCCCCCGCCAGGGCCAGGGCCGCCAGAAGGCCCTCCCCTCCTTCCTGGGATTTCACCGGCGCCACAGCGCCCCGTCCAGCCTCGATCTCGCTCACTTCAGATCCTCGTCCCGGGCATTCTGGGCCCGCTCCAGCACCCGCACGTAGTGAACCACCGCCCAGCGCTCCTCCTCCGTAAGGGCCCAAGCGTAGGAGGGCATGGCGTTCTTTCCTCTCGTGATCACGTCAAAGATCACCCCGTCGGGGTACTCCCGCACGGTGCGGGACTGCAGGTTGGCCGGCTTGGCGCCGTAGGCGGCTGTCAGCGTCGGCACGCCGTCCCCCAGCGGGCCGTGGCAAACGGCGCAGAAGGTTCCGTACCTAGCCTTGCCCAGGGCGAGAACGGCGGCGTTCCGGGGAAGGGGGTTGGGGAGGGCCGCCGCCTCCTCCCGCGAGGCGGGTCCGTACGGCAAAAATCCCCGGGCCACCGTGCCGGGGGCCGGAAGGCGCATGGCATGCCCGTCGGCGAAGAAGGCGCTGGGGGCCTGGGCGTTGACGCGGGGCTGGTCCTCCATGTGGACCATGGGCGGAAGAACCGGCATGAGCTTGATTCCCCAGTAGGTCAAGAGGCCCGCCGCCAGGCAGGAAGCGGCGACGGCCAGCAGGCCCCGAAGAAGGGCGTTGGGCGAGTAAGGCCCATCGGGGGCCGGAAGGGGGACCACCTCCACCGGGGACGCTCCGGCCTCCTCCAGGGCGCGGCGGGCGGCCTGGACGTCCAGCTCCTCCCCGAGGGCCTCCACGGCCAGGGCGAAGCGGTCCCGGGTGACGGCCGCGATGGCGCGGGAGGAGAGGACCGGGTGGCCGTAGAAGGGCAGGCGGTTGAGAAGCAACAACATTCCCAGCCCCGCCGTGAACGTGGCGAAGAGAACCATCACCTCGAAGACGATGGGGATGTACGCCTGCCAGGCCAGGGGCGACTTTCCGCCCACCACGATGGGGTAGTCGATCCCCGTGGCCCAGAACTGGAAGAGGAAGGCCGACAGCGCCCCCACCAGCCCCATCACCAGGACCATTCCCGCCAGGGGGGACTTCTTGAGGCCCAGGGCCTTCTCCACGCCGTGGACGGGGTAGGGGGTGTAGGCCTCCAGCCGGCCCAGCCCCAGGGCCCGCACCCGGGGGATGGCCGCCAGGAGCCCGTCGGGGCTGTCGAAGAGGCCCAGGACCGCAAAGGCCTTGTCACTCATGGCCGCCTCCGTGGCGGTGGGGCTGGGCGCCGGGGAGGATGGCCTTCACCTCCGTGGTGGCGATCACCGGGAGGATCCGGGCGAAGAGCAGGACCAGCGTGAAGAAGAGGCCGAAGGACCCCAGCAGGATGGCGAAGTCCACCGGCGTGGGCTTGTAGAGGTGCCAGGCGGAGGGCAGGAAGTCCTGGTGGAGCGAGATGACGATGATCACGAACCGCTCGAACCACATGCCCACCGTAACGCAGAGGGCCACCAGGATCATGACGGGGTACGAGCGCCGCGCCCTGCGGAACCAGAAGACCTGCGGGGCGAGAACGTTGCAGGAGAGGGTCAGGATTCCCGCCCAACCGTAGGTCCCCGAGACGTACTGCCGGAAGATGTGGTGCAGGTAAGGGTTCATGCTGTACCACGCCGTGAAGGCCTCCATGAAGTAGGAGTAGGCCATGAGGCACGAAACGCCCAGGATGACCTTGTTCATCACCTCCAGGTGGTCCAAGGTGATGAGGTTTTGGAGGTCCATGGACTCCCGCACCACGACGAGGACCAGCACCACCATGGCGAAGCCGGCGAAGATGGCCCCCGCCACGAAGTACGGCGGGAAGATCGTCATGTGCCAGCCGGGGACCACCGAGACGGCGAAGTCGAAGGAGACCACCGAGTGAACCGAGAGCACGAGCCCCGTGGCCAGCCCCGCCAGCAGGAGGTAGGCCTTCTCGTAGTGGACCCAGTGGGAGGCGGCGCCCCGCCAGCCCAGACTCAGCACCGTGTAGATCTTTTTCCGGAGCGGGTGGGTGGTCCGCTCCCGGAGGGAGGCCAGGTCGGGGACGAGCCCCAGGTACCAGAACATCAGCGAGACGGAGAAGTAGGTGCTCACCGCGAAGACGTCCCAGAGGAGCGGCGAGCGGAAGTTCGTCCACAGGGCCCGTTGGTTGGGGTAGGGAAAGAGCCAGAAGGCCAGCCAGGGCCTCCCCACGTGGATCAGCGGAAAGAGCCCCGCGCACATGACGGCGAAGATGGTCATGGCCTCGGAGAACCGCGCGATGGCGTTCCTCCAAGTCTTCCGGAAGAGGAAGAGGATGGCGGAGATGAGGGTGCCGGCGTGGCCGATGCCCACCCAGAAGACGAAGTTGATGATGTCGAAGGCCCAGAAGACCGGCCGGTTGTTTCCCCAGACGCCGATCCCCGTGGCGACGGTGTACCCGATGAACCCGAAGCCCGCCGCCGCCAGGGCGGCCGTGAAGGCGAAGGCCACGAACCACTTGAGGGGAGGCTTTCGCTCGGGGAAGGCCAGGACCTGGTCGTCCAGGGATCCGGCCGTGACCTCCCCCTCCAGGTACCGCGGGACGGTCAGTTCTTCGGGAAGGGGGGACGGCGCGGGGGCGCTCATTCCGTATCCTCCGGCACGTTGCGAAGCTGGGCCAGGTAGGTGACCGAGGGGCGCACGCCCAGCTCTTCGAGGACTTTGTAGGCCCGGCCGCTCCGGGCGAGTTTGGACACCCGGCTCTCCGGATCCTTGAGGTCTCCGAAGACGATGGCCTCGGCGGGGCAGGCGGCGGCGCAGGCGGGCACCACCTCCCCGTCGGCCACCTTTCGCCCCTCCACCCGGGCCCGGACCTTGGCCTCCTCGATCCGCTGGACGCAGAAGGTGCACTTTTCCATCACCCCCCGGGGCCGGACCGTGACCTCGGGGTTGAAGACCAGCGACTCCGGCTCCCGCTTGAAGGCGGTCCACTCCAGGAAGTTGAAGCGCCGCACCTTGTAGGGGCAGTTGTTGGCGCAGTAGCGGGTTCCCACGCAGCGGTTGTAGGCCATCTGGTTCAGGCCGTCGGGGCTGTGGTTGGTGGCGTTCACCGGGCAGACGTTCTCGCAGGGGGCGTTGTCGCAGTGCTGGCAGAGCATGGGGGAATGGACGGCCCGGGGAGCCTCCTCCGGTCCTTCGTAGTACCGGTCAATCCGGATCCAGTGCATCTCCCGTCCCCGGAGGACCTGCTCGGGACCCACCACGGGAACGTTGTTCTCCGACTGGCAGGCGAGGAGACAGCCGGAGCACCCCACGCAGGCGGAGAGGTCAATGACCATCCCCCACTTGTGGTCGGGAAACTCCTGGTCGGGGTAGAGGGACACCGGTGGATGACCTTCCCTTCCCTCCCCTTCCCCGCGGGCCCACTCCCGGAGGGAGAGGGAGCGGACGAGGTCCCTCCCCTCCATGCGGTGGTGGGTCTGGGTGGTGGGAACGGGCTGGCGGCCGGGGATCTTCTCCACCTCGACGCCGCTAAGGACCATCTCCCCGTCCCCGCCCAGGAGCGAAAAGCCGTTGGTCCCCACCCCGCGGGCCACCGACAGGGCCTCACGCCCGTAGCCCAAGGCCAGCGCCGCCACACCCTCCCGCTGTCCGGGCTGGACCAGGACCGGGCTTTCGAGGCGCCTCTCGCCCTTCGAGAGGCGGACCCGGTCTCCGTCCTTCAGTCCGAGGCGCCGGGCGTCGGCGGGGGCCATCCAGAGCGGGTTGCCCCAGGTGGCCTTGGTGACGGGGTCGGGCCACTCTTGGAGCCAGCCGTTGTTGCCGTAGCGGCCATCCAGGAGGGCCGGCGACGGATAGAGGACCAACTCCAGGCCCGTTTCGGACCGGGCGGCCTCCAGATGGGGGAGCAACGCCCCGGCGGAGGGGGCCGGCGGCGGCGGAGGCGTCCCCGGGACCAAGCCCTCGTGGAGAGCCGCGGCCCAGAAGCGCTCGAAGGGGACGGGGGACGCCGGGGGCCACTCCTCCCGCCGCCAGCGCTCCTTCAAGAACAGGGCGTAGTCCTCCGCCTTCTCCCCACCCAGAGCGCCGAGAAGGCCCAGGAGCCACTGCTCCCCCTGCCGGACGGCGGGGTAGAGGGGCCTAAGGGCCGGCTGGCGCAGGGCCCGGAGACCGGGCCGGGGCTCGAAGTCGCCCCACGACTCCAGCCAGTGGGCTTCAGGAAGGACCAGGGCCGCGGCCTGGGCCGTCTCGTCCTCGTAAAGGCCCATCCGCACGAAGGTTTCCCGGCGGGCCTGGGCGAAGGCCCGGTGGCCCGGAAAGGCGTGGGCGGGGTTGCCGCCCCAGAAGAGAACGAGCCCGTACCGCCCTTCGGCCGCCCGCTCCAGGGCCCCTTCGGCCTCCCGGCGGCCCACCGGCGGGAAGGCCGTGGGCCAGGGCCATACGGCGAGGGTCCTGCCCAGGCTCCCCAGAGCCAGGTTCAGGAGGGCCGCCGCCGCGTGGACCGGTGCCGGCAGGTGCCCCCCGGCCACCACCAGGGCCGCGCCCCGCCGGGCCGCCGCCGCCAGGTCCCGGGCCAGCGCCTCCGCTTCCCGTTCCCCCGCGCCGGGCCCCAGAAGGGCCTCGAGGGGCTTGGCCGGCCAGGGAAGGTCCGCCATCCCGCGGGGAAGGGCGACGCCGTGCCTTTCCACGAGGAGCCTCAGGATGCCAAGGGCGAAGGCCGCCAGATCTCCCGTCCGAACGGCGAAGCGCGCGTCGGCCCGGGAACCGGTCAGCGTGAACCTTCCCTCGGCGGCGTAGAACCGGACCATGGGCTCCCGGGGGCCTTCGGGCCTGCGCCCCGCGGCGAAGGCCCGGACCGATCCGGGGTCCTCCCCCGAGAGGAAGTCCGACTCCAGGGAGAGGACCACCTCCGCCCGCTCCGGCAGGGGCTCCAGGCGCACCGTTCCGCCGAAGAGGCTCCTCAGGACCCGGTCCTCCCCCCCTCCCTCCGACGCCTCGTAGGAGACCACCTCCAGCCGCGGCAGGGCCTTTCCCAGTTCGGCCAGGAGCCGGGCCCGGGTGGGAGAGAGAACGGCTTCCGTGAAGAGGAGGACCGGAAGGCCCTGGGAACGGGCCTCGCGGGCCCTTTCCGCGAGAAGGCGCTCCGCTTCGGTGACGGGAACGGCCTTCCCCCGGTGGCTGGGCTCCCTCAACCGGTCCGGATCGTAGAGGCCGAGGACCTCGGCGATGGCGCGGTAGGGCGCCTTGCCGGGGGCCGCGGCGTACCGGTCGTTGCCCTCCACGTGGATGGGCCGCCCCTCCCGGGTCTTGACCAGCACCGGGTGGGCCCGCCGTCCCTCGGAAAAGCAGGAGGCGTAAAAGTTGGGAACGCCGGGGGTGACCTCCTCCGGCCGTTCGGTGTAGGGAACGATCTCTCCCCGGTCGGGGCGGGAGCAGGCGGAGGCCGCCGCCAGGGCCGCCGAAGCCGAGAGCAGGGCCAGGAAACGCCGCCGGGAGAGGGCATCGGCGGGCAGCTCGGGAGGATCGGCGGCACCCTCGGGGAACTCGTTCCAAGCCGCCGGCCTTCCGCCGGGCTCCCCGGTCCCCTCTTGGACGGAGATCCAGTAACGCGTCTTTTCCCCGGGCTGGCGTCGTGTGTCGTCCGGCATGGTCCTCTCTTCCTACCGGTGGCAGGCGTTGCAGTTTTCGGGGCCCTTCCGGGGCGGAGAGCCGGGGGGAAGGGCGGCGTGGGCGTCCCGGTGGCAACCCAGGCAGTTCCCCATGCGCATGGACATGCGCTGGGAGACCACCTCCATCTCCTGGACCTCGCCGTGGCAGGTCTGGCAGGCGATCCCCGCGGCCACGTGGGGGCGGTGGTCGAAGAAGACGTGGTCGGGAAGGCGGTGGACACGCTTCCACGGCAGGGCCTGTCCGGTCCGGAGCGCCTCGGCGAGCTTGCGGATGGCGGGGCTCTCCGTCTTGGTGACCGCGTGGCAGTTCATGCAGGTCTGGACGGCGGGGATGCCGGCGTGGCGGGCTTTCCGGACCCCGGTGTGGCAGTACTCGCAGGGAATCTTCATGGAGCCGGCGTGGAGCCGGTGGCTGTACGGAATGGGCTGGGTGGGGGCGTAGCCCTTCGCGAAGCGGTCGGGCTGGGTCGCCCACCCCACCGTCAGGACCGTCGCCAGAACCGCTCCCCCTCCCACGGGGAGCCACCAACGCGCGAACCGGTCGTAGGGATGCATCCATCCTCCAACATCTTGGTTTTGATGGTACCACGGGATTTTCCCCCGTGATCCAGACCCCTTCCCGGGCCCGCACCGCCATCGGTAACGGCCCTTCTGGGGGGCTTATTCCCACTTCCTTGGTTCGGGTTCAAAAAGGCTTTTCAACGGACCCTTCCGGCGTTACCCTGGGGGACAGGGAGGACCGCCATGCCGGAGAAACTTCCCAAACCCTTCGCCCGGTTCCAGAAGAACCATCCCGAAATGGCCGAGGCCTACGAGGCCCTCTCCGCCGCCTGCCACGCCGCGGGACCCCTTTCCCCCCGGGAGCGGGCTCTGGTGAAGCTGGCGGTGGCCGTGGGGGCCCGCCTGGAGGGCGCCGTGCACGCCCAGGTCCGGAAGGGCCTGAAGGCGGGCCTTTCGCCCGAAGACGTCCGCCACGCCGTCTACCTCTCCCTGACGACCATCGGCTTTCCCTCCATGATGGCCGCCCTGACCTGGACGGGAGACCTTCTCCCCCCGGAAAAGAAGCCCGGCAAGGGGCAGAGGCAGGCACGGAAGAAGAAGGCCTGATCCGGGGCCCTGTACGCACCGCTGGGGACCGAGAGTGGGCATGAAAGAAAGTGAAAAGTAAAAAGTGAAAAGAAATCCTCCCGATCTCCCTGTTCTCCTTGGTTCTGGCCTTTTTTGTTCATCTCCTCATCCCCTCATCCCGTCTTCATCCCACGGCGTCTCCGCGGTCCATACCCCGCCGCCGCAGGCGTGGCGCCCGTCCCGCGGGGTTGTGCCAAAATTGATAAGACGCTTTTTGGAAGAACCCGATCCATGACCTTCCCCTCGGGCGTGGCGGTGGAGCCCTGGGTTCCGCCTCTGGTGGCTTTCCTGATCTCGGCCTTCACCTCCGTGGGCGGGGTTTCGGGGGCCTCTCTCCTCCTGCCCTTCCAGATGAGCGTCCTCGGCTACACCACCCCGGGGGTCTCGGCCACCAACCACCTCTTCAACGTGGTGGCCATTCCCGGCGGGGTCTACCGGTACGCCCGGGAAGGGCGGCTCGTTTGGCCCCTCTCGGCGGTGGTCGTCGCCGCCACCCTTCCGGGGGTCCTCCTGGGCGCGTGGATCCGCGTCGCCTACCTTCCCGACCCTCGCCGGTTCAAGGTCTTCGCCGCCTTCGTCCTCCTGGCCCTGGGTGTCCGAATGGCCCGCTCCCTCCTCCCCGGCGGTGAGCCGGCGGCCCAGGCCGACACCGAAGAACGGTTCCAGCAGCTCCAGCGGGAGCGGAAAGGGGGGAAGGCCCCCCTTCCGGCGGTGGAGGTGGAGCGCTTCGGGTGGAGCCGCGTCACCTACACCTTCCTGGGCGAGCGCTTCTCCTTCGCCACCCCGGCCCTCTTCGGCCTGAGCTTCGTGGTGGGTCTGGCCGGAGGCGTCTACGGCATCGGAGGAGGGGCCTTCCTCGCCCCCTTCTTCGTGGCCTTTTTCGGGCTCCCGGTTTACACCGTCGCCGGCGCGGCCCTCCTGGGGACCTTCGCCACCTCGCTCCTGGGAGTGGCTTCCTTCCAGCTCCTGGGGTGGCTCCGGCCCGAGTCCTTGGCCTCCCCCGACTACCCGCTCGGGCTCCTCTTCGGCCTGGGCGGCGCCGCGGGGATGTACACGGGAGCCCGGCTCCAGAAGTACCTGCCGGCCCGGCTGATCAAGGCCATCCTCTCCGCCGTGGTCCTCTTCCTGGCGGCCCTGTACCTGAAGCCCCTGCTTTTCCAGTGACGGCGGTCCCTTCCCGGCGAAGGACCTTCAGGCCGGCTCCGGCCGGCCTCCGGCGAGATCGCGGAAGGCGATCAGCCGCCGCGACTCCTCGTCCCACAGGGCGAGGCGCATGCAGCGAAGGCTCTCCCGAAGGGTCAGGGGCTTCACGTCGGCCTGGGCGGGAAAGGCCTCCTGGCACGGCTCCAGGTTGTAGTTGGGGATCCGAGGCCTCAGGTGGTGGATGTGGTGGAAGCCGATGTTTCCGCTGAACCACTGGAGGAGCCGCGGGAGCCGGTAGTAGGAACTGCCCTGGAGGGCCGCCTTCAGCGGGTCGTAGTCGCCTTCCCGCGCCCAGTAGGTCCCCTCGAACTGGTGCTGGACGTAGAAGAGCCAGATTCCGAAGACTCCCGCCAGAAAGATCACCGGGCCCTGAACGAGGAGGTAGGTTTCAAGACCGAGGGTGGCCCACGCCAGGGCGACGATTCCCGCCAGGGCCGCGTCGGTGAGCAGCACGCTCCACCGTTCCATCCTTCCCGCGTTCTTGGGGAAAAAGCGGAAGGTGATGAGAAAGGTCCAGATGGGGCCCAGAACGAACAGCACGAAGGGGTGACGGTAGGCCCTGTACCGGAGTCTCGCCACGGGGGAGGCCTTCCGGTACTCCTCCACCGTCCACGTGTCCACGTCCCCCACCCCTCGGCGGTCCAGGTTCCCCACGTTGATGTGGTGGGTGTTGTGGTCGGCGCGCCACGCCGCGAAGGGGGTGAAGGTGAGGACCCCCGCCACGCTCCCCAGAGGGGTATTCATTCTCCGCGACGGGAAGAAGGACCCGTGGCAGCAGTCGTGGAACAGGATGAAGAGGCGCACGAGAAAGCCCGCCGCCGGTAGGGTCAGGAGGAGAACCGCCCCGTAGGGCCATCCTCGCTTGAGGCCGTAGACCATGAGGACCCAGAGGGCCAGGTAGGGGACCAGGGTGTTCAGCACCTGCGCCCAGGCTGTCTTCCAGCGGGCCGCCTCGAAGCGGGCCATTTCCCGCAGCCACGGGGGGCGCTTGGGTTTCTCCGCATTCTGCCGCGAAGCGGGCTTCTCGATGGGGGGATCCTTTTCCAGCATGGCCGCCTCCCAAAACCCAGGATCTCGGAAAGTGCGGTCCCTCTTTCTCCCACGGGGGCACCGGGGCGATTTACCCCGGTGCGTAAGGGTAGCGCGGCCAGGCTCCGCTGTCCAGTCTTGGGAGGATCTCCCCGGCCCCTTTTCAGGCCCGGTCTTGGGTGCCGAAGGTCCTCTTGAGGACGGCGATGATCTCCCCGACGGTGGCGTAGGCCTTTACCGCCTGGAGGGTGGCCGGAAGGAGGTTCTCGCCGCTCCGGGCGGCGTCGTCCACCCGCCGGAGGGCCTCTTCCCAGGGGGCCCGCGGCCGCTTTTCCCGCAAGGCCCTCACCCTCTCCACCTGCCGGCGCTCCAGCTGGGGATCCACCTTGAGGATGGGAGGGTGGACCTGTCGGGCGTCGGTGAAGCGGTTGACCCCCACCACCACCTTCTCCCCCCGTTCCACGGCCTGCTGGACGCGGTACGCGGCGTTCTGGATCTCCTCCTGGACGTACCCCGACTCGATGGCGGCCACCATGCCCCCCCGGCGCTCCACCTCTTCCATGATCTTCAGGGCCTCGGCTTCCAGGGCGTCGGTGAGGGCCTCCACGGCGTAGGAACCGGCGAAGGGGTCCACCGTATCTCCGGCGCCGCACTCGTACGCGAGGACCTGCTGGGTCCTCAGCGCCAGCGTGGCGGCCTCCTCGGTGGGCAGGCCGAGGGCCTCGTCGAAGGAGTTGGTGTGGAGGGACTGGGTTCCGCCCAGGACGGCGGCCAGCGCCTCGACGGCGGTCCTTACGACGTTGACCAGCGGCTGCTGGGCCGTGAGGGTCGAGCCCGCCGTCTGGGTGTGGAAGCGGAGCATGCAGGCCCGGGGATTCTTCGCCCCGAATCGTTGGGCCATGAGGCGGCCCCAGAGGCGCCTCGCGGCCCGAAACTTGGCCACCTCCTCCAGAAAGTGGCTGTGGGCGTTGAAGAAGAAGGAGAGGCGCTCGCCGAAGGCGTCCACGTCGAGGCCCGCATCCACCGCCGCCTTCACGTAGGTCAGGCCGTCGAGGAGGGTGAAGGCGATCTCCTGGGCGGCGGTGCTCCCCGCCTCCCGGATGTGGTAGCCCGAAATCGAGACGGTGTTGAAGCGTGGCAGGGTCCGGGTGGCGTAGGCGAAGAGGTCGGTGATGATCCGGAGGGAGGGACGGGGGGGAAAGATGTAGGTTCCCCGGGCGACGTACTCCTTGAGGATGTCGTTCTGCACGGTCCCCGTCAGGAGATGGGCGGGAACGCCCTGCCGCTCGGCCACCTCTTGGTAGAGGCAGAGGAGGATGAAGGCGGTGGCGTTGATGGTCATGGAGGTGCTGACCCTGTCCAGGGGAATGCCGCGGAAGAGGATCTCCATGTCCTCGATGGAATCCACGGCCACGCCGACCTTGCCGACCTCCCCCTCGGAAAGGGGGTCGTCGGAGTCCAGGCCCATCTGGGTGGGCAGGTCGAAGGCGACGGAGAGCCCCGTCTGGCCCTGTTCCAGAAGGTACCGGTAGCGGCGGTTGCTCTCCTCGGCGGTGCCAAAACCGGCGTACTGCCGCATGGTCCAGAAGCGCCCCCGGTACATGGTGGGCTGGACACCCCGGGTGAAAGGCGCCTCGCCGGGAAACCCGAGCCGCTCCTCGTAGGACCAGCCGGGGAGGTCTCCGGGGGTGTAGAGGACCTTGATGGGCAGACCCGATTCGGTCCGGACCTCCCTTCGCCCGCCCTTTTCGAGCTGCCGGGCCAGCCTTTCTTCAAAGGCGCGAATCTTGCTCTCCAGGGAAGGGTTGGGGTCGTCCATGGCGCAACCTCCAGAGGACAGTCTACGTTCCCGCACCGGCCGCTTCAAAAGGGTAGGAACCCCGGCGCCGAAGGGAAAGAAGAGAGCCCCACCCCTCCCTCCTTAGAGGCCCTCGGCCTCGCGGAGGGCTTCGCCGAGGCCGGGGAGCGCCACCGGGGCCGATTCCAGAAGGCGCCGGGCCTGGACCGCCGAGCGCCGGGCCGCGGCCAGGTACCGGGCCTTCCGCCGCCGGGTCACCTGGTACCCGAAGGTTCCCAGGGCCTTCAGAACCCGCTGGAGGGCCGTTCGCCGGAACTCCTCGGCGGAAGCCCCCAGCTTCTCCAGGACCCACCGCTCGATGCGGTCCTCTCCGCGCCGGTCGGGCCGCCGGTAGGCGTCCACGGCGAGGGAGGCGGCGTCGTAGCACCGGGGAGCCAAGAGGGCGTCTTGGTAGTCGAGGAGGACCACTTCGCCGGCGGTGGAGAGCAGAAGGTTATCGGTGTGGAAGTCCCGATGGGCCAGGGTCCGGGGATAGGAGGCCACCTCCTCCGCCAGGGCCCGGAGGCCGGCCTGCAGGCCGGGATCCGCCGGGCGGTTGAGGAGGCCCCGATAGAAGTGCAGGAGAAAGAAGTCCAGTTCGAAGCGGAGCCGGTCTCCGTCCAGGGCCAGGAGGGCCGGCTCCCCCTCCCACGGGGACAGGGAGGCCACCTGGGCGGCCATGCGGAGCAGGGGCGCTTCCCACCCTTCGGTGAGGGGCAGGCGGGAGAGGGCCGTTCCCTCGATGCGCTCCACGTAGGCCACGGCCTCCTCGAAATCCACCGCGTGGAGGCGGGGAACCCGGATGGCGGCAGCCTCCAGGCGCGGCGTCAGGAAGGCCCAGCGAAGCAATCCGTCACGGTCCTCCCCGTAGGAGACGCGGAGGAGGGCCAACCCCCGCCACTCGGCGGTGGCGTACCGCCGGGCCGAAGCGTCGGCCTCGAGGGACCTCCAGGGAAGAAGGGGAGCCTCCTTGAGCAGGACTTCGGCCCCGGGAAAGGGGCCGTGAGGGGGTTCGGCCGGCCGACCGGGGAAAGCCACGGAGGTCACCGAAGGGCGGTTCGCCGGGGGGCCGGCGGGGCCGGGATGAAGCTCACCGGGAGGCCCCGGCCTTGGCGGCGGCCTCCGAATCGGGAAAGAGCTCCCGGAGGCGCGCCAGGGTCTTCTCCGCTCCCGCCGCGTCCCCCAGGGCCCGCTGGCAGAGGGCTTCCTTGTAGAGGGCGTCGGGGACCTTGTTGCCGAAGGGGAAGTGCTCCGAGACGGCCCGGAAGGCCTTCCGGGCCTCTTCGAACTTCTTTTCGGAGTAGAGGCACTCGCCGATCCAGTACTGGGCGTTGTCGGCGAGGTCCGACTGGGGATAGGCGGCCACGAAGGTCCCGAAGGCCGCCTCCGCCTCGGGGTACTTTCCCGCTTCGAAAAGGGTGAAGGCCTCACGGTAGCGGGCCGCCGGGTCGGCGGCAAGGTTCTGGACCTCCAGCCTCGCCTCGGCGGTGGGACCCGCCTTCGCCTCCGACGCCGGCCCCTTTTCTCCCGTTCGCAGGAGCCGGATCTCCTCGGCGAGCCCCTTCTGCTCCTCGGCCAGCCGGTTCACCTCCGCCCGGAGGGCGTCCACCCGGCGGGAGACGTCGTTCATGGCCGGGTCCAGGCCGGTGCAGGCCATCAGCGCCGCCGACGCGGCGGTGATCCCCAGAATCCGAAAGGTGCTTCCCATGGCCTTCTCTCCCCTCCGCCGGGGCCGGAGGTCTCTCGGCCCTAGCTCCAGCGGTCCATGACCTTCCGAAAGAACCCCCCCTTCTCCTCCCGCTCCTTTTCGAGCCGGAGGAGCTCTCCGTAGAGGCGCTTCTCCTCCCGGGAGAGCTTCCGGGGAACCTGAACCCTCACCTCCACGTAGAGGTCGCCCCTCCCGGACCTTCCCAGCCGCGGCATGCCCTTCCCGTGGATGCGGAAACGCTCGCCGGTCTGCGTGCCGGCGGGAACGGCCACCTTCTCCTCCCCCTCGAAGGTCTGGAGGACGACCTCCGTCCCGAGGACCGCCTGGGGCACCGTCAAGGGAACCAGGCAGTACAGGTCGTCGCCCCCCCGCTGGTAGAAGGGGTGTTCCTGGACCTCGATGAAGAGGTAGAGGTCGCCGGGCGGTCCGGAGGAACGCTCGGGGGCGTCCCCTTCCCCGGCGATCCGCAGGCGGGAGCCCGTATCCACCCCCGGGGGAATGCGGACCTTGAGGGTCTTCTGGGTCCTGCGCCGCCCCCGGCCCCGGCACTCTCCACAGGGGTCCCGGACGATCTCGCCCTCCCCCCGGCACTGGGGGCAGGTCCGGCTCACCGTGAAGAAGCCCTGCCGGAAGGCCACCGTTCCCCGGCCCCGGCAGGCGGAGCAGGTGATCCGCTGACCCGACGAGGAGCCGGTGCCCCGGCAGGCGGGACAGGGCTCTTCCTTGGGGATGGTGAGGGTCTCCTCCTTCCCGGAGAAGGCCTCCTCCAGCGTCAGGTGCAGGTCGTAGCGCAGGTCCTGGCCCCGCTGGGGCCCCCGGGCGGAACGGCCGCCGCCGAAGAGGTCCCCGAAGCCGAAGAGGCCCCCCAGAAGGTCGGAGAAGTCGGCAAAGACGTCCGAATCCCACGGGATGCCGCCGCCGGGGCCCACCTCCGCCGTCCCGAAGCGGTCGTAGCGGGCCCGCTTCTCCGGGTCCCCCAGGACCGAGTAGGCTTCGCTGGCCTTCTTGAACTTCTCCTCCGCCTCCCGGTCGCCGGGGTTCCGGTCGGGGTGGTACTTGAGGGCCGCCTTCCGGTAGGCGGACTTGATCTCTTCCTGGGTCGCCGTTCGGGAAACGCCCAGGATCTCGTAGTAGTCGCCCGAAGGTGTCATGGCTTGGGGCCTCCCAGAAGCCGGGGATCGTAGAGGATCACCTCCGAGAGGGTCCGGGAGACCTCCGCCAGCTGGTCCATGGACTCCTGCAGGCGGGAGAGGTTATCCACGCCCAGGTTGCGCTGGGCTTGCTCCAGCACCTTCTGCACGTGGCTCCGCTTCTCCTCGTCCAGGCTGGACCCAAACTCCTGGAAGGTGCGCTGGTTGCTCTCGATGAGCCGCTCCAGCTTCATCCGGAGCTTCTGGAGCTCGATGGCGCTGCGGTCCTCCTCGGCCCGCTCCTCGGCCTCCCGCACCATCCGCTCGATCTCCTCCTCGGTGAGTCCCGAGGAGGGGTTGACGACGATCTGCTGCTGGTTTCCGGTGATGAGGTCCTTGGCGTAGACGGAGACGATGCCGTTGGCGTTGATGTCGAAGGTCACCTCGATTTGGGGCACCCCCTTGGGGGCCGGCGGAATCCCCACCAGTTCGAACTTGCCCAGGCTGATGTTCTCGCTGGCCAGTTCCCGCTCTCCCTGGAGAACGTGGATCTGCACCGTATCCTGGTTGTCGGTGACGGTGGTGAAGATCCGGGACTTCTTCGTGGGGATGGCGGAGCCCCGCTCGATGAGCTTCACGAAGAGGTTCCCCTTGGTGGAGACCCCCAGGCTCAGGGGGATGGCGTCGAGGAGAACGATCTCCTTGACCTCCCCCTTCATGATGCCGGCCTGGAGGGCGGCCCCCAGGGCCACCACCTCGTCGGGGTTCTTGTCCCGCCTCGGCTCCTTCCCGAAGATCTCCCGCACCGTCTGGATGACCAGGGGGGTTCGGGTCTGCCCGCCGACCAGCAGAACCTCATCAATCTGGTGGGGCTCCAGGCCCGCGATGGAGAGGGCCTCCTCGCAGGGCTTCCGGGTCCGGTCCACGATCTCCCGGATGATGGATTCCAGCTCCTGCCGGCTGAGGCGCGTCACGAGGTGCTTGGGGCCCGAAGCGTCGGCGGCGATGAAGGGGAGGTTCACCTCCGTCTGGGCCATGGTGGAGAGTTCGCACTTGGCCTTTTCCGCCGCCTCCTTGAGGCGCTGGAGGGCGAGACGGTCCCCCGAGAGGTCGATCCCCGTCTGCCTCTGGAAGCGGGCCATCAGCTCCATCATGAGGGCCTGGTCCATGTCTTCGCCGCCGAGGTAGGTGTCGCCGGCGGTGGCGATGACCTCGAAGAGGCCCTCCCCCACGCGGAGGATGCTGATGTCGAAGGTGCCGCCGCCCAGGTCGTAGACGGCGACGGTCTTGGCCTGGGTCTCTTCGAGGTTGAAGGCGATGCAGGCCGCCGTGGGCTCGTTGAGGATGCGGAGGACCTCGAGCCCCGCGATGCGGCCGGCGTCTTTGGTGGCCTGCCGCTGGGGGTCGGAGAAGTAGGCCGGCACAGTGACGATGGCCTCCTTCACCTCCTCGCCGAAGTACTCCTCGGCCCCCTTCTTGATCTCCGAGAGGATGAAGGCGGAGATCTCCTGGGGGGAGTACTCCCGGTCCCGGACCTTGATCCGCACGTCGCCGTTGGGCGCTTCGGTGATGGCGTAGGGCAGGACCTTCCGGGCGCTCTCCACGGTCACGTCATGGAATTTCTTCCCGATGAGGCGCTTGACCGCGTAGATGGTGTTGGCGGGGTTGGTCACCGCCTGGCGCTTGGCCAGGTTGCCCACCAGGCGGTCCCCGTGCTCGGTGAAGGCCACGATGGAGGGGGTGGTCCGCCCCCCTTCCTTGTTGGGAATCACCACCGGCTGGCCCGATTCGATGAAGGCCACGCAGGAGTTGGTGGTACCCAGGTCGATTCCGATCACCTTAGACATGGCCCTCTCCCTGTTCCTCCTCGGTTCCGCCTTCCGGAGCCGCCACCGACACGCGCGCCGGCTTCAGCACCTTCTCCCCCATCCGGTAGCCCCGCTCCAGGACCTCCGCCACCATTCCCGGCTGGACGCCCTCCCTCCGGACGGCGAGCATGGCCTCGTGGAACGCCGGATCGAAGGGCCGCCCCTCGGCCTCGATCTCCTCCACTCCCAGGCTCCGGAGGGCCTCCCACAACTGCTGGCGGACCAGCGCGAAGCCCTGGAACCATTCGGGGTGGTCTCCCCCTTCAAGGACCTGGAGGGCCCGGTCGAAGTTGTCGAGGACCGGCAGAATCCGCCGGGCGGCCTCCGCCGCCGCGTTCCGCCGCTGGGCGTCCCGCTCCCGGTCCACGCGCCTCTTGAAGTTCACGAAGTCCGCCCGCTGCCGGAGGTAGAGGTCCTGGAGTTCGGCCAGGCGGGCCTCCCGGTCCATTTCTTCGGCGCCCTCCGCGAATTCCGGAAGCGCCTCCCCCCCGGAGGGCACCTCGGCCGGTCCCTCCTCTTCGTGGCCCACGAATTCGATGGTGATCTCCGTTTCCTTGGGCGGCTTCTTCTCGTTCTCGTCTTCCATGGGCCCTCTTGGATTTCTCCGGCGTTCACAGGGTCTCGGCGGCCAGGGTGGCCAGGAGGGCCGTCTCCCGGACCGCCGGAATGGCGGTGTCGTAGGGCAGGGTCTTGGGTCCCACGATGCCGACCCAGCCCCTCCCCCGTTCCTCGCCCCCGAAGGGCGCCAGGACCATGGCCAGGGGCTCCACCGGCACGTGGCCCCACTCTCCTCCGAGGACGACCCTCAGGGTCTCGCCCGAAGCGAAGAGGACCTCCAGGAGGTTCAGGAGGCGCGTCTTTCGTTCCAGCGCCTCGAGAAAATACCGGACGGCGTCCAGCTGCTCCTGCAGGGCGGGGTCGTCGAGGAGCCACGGCGCCCCTTCCCAGAAGAGTTCCCGCACCGGCTGGTTCTCCTCGAAGCAGGGGCCCACGGCGTCGAGGACCGCCGCCACCTCCCGCCCCAGGCGCTCCCGCTCGGCGGCCAGCTGAAGCCGCAGCCGCCGCCGCACCTCCGCGAGGGTGCACCCGGCGAAGGTCTCCGAAAGGTAGTTGGCGCACCAGCGCAGGGTGTCGGGACCCAAGGGCTCGGGCGTCCGCACCACCCGCTCGCGGACCTGGCCGCCCTCGGCCACGAGGACGAAAAGGACCCGGTCGGGGGCCAGGGAGACGAGGTCGCAGGCGCGGATCCGCAAGGTCTCCAGCGAAGGGGTCACGGCGAAGGCCAGCAAACGGACCGCTCCCGACAGCCTGGGCGGAAGGCTCCGGGCCACGCCGGCGAGGCTCCCGTCCTCCGCCAGGCGCAGGACCTCCTGCCAGGAGGGATGGACCTCCCGCCCGCCCTCGCACCGCAGGACCGCCGCGGCCAGGTAGCGGTACGCCTCGTCGGTGGGGATCCGGCCGGAGACGCTGGTGGGCTGGTGAAGATACCCCATCTCCTCCAGCCTGGCCAGGATGTTCCGCAGGGTGGCCGGCGAGGGACCCTCCGGGTGGGCCTCCGCCAGCGCCCGGCTGCTCACCGGCTCCCGGGAGCGCCGGTAGAGGGCCACGAGGTCCAGCAGAATCCGCTCCTCCCGGGGACCGAGGGGCTGGTCCATGGGCTTCGCCTCCATCATCCCATTATTTATACCACCCGCCTGCGGTGCGTTCAACGTTCGGGGCCTCCCCTTTTTCCCGCCCGCCGCCCGTGGTACAAGGGAGTCATGGGACGGCGTTGGGTCCGGATCGCGGCCTGGGGAACGGTGGCGCTCCTCCTGGCCCTCTTCGCCCTGGGCCTTCTGCTCCGCCAAACGCCCCTCCTGGACCGCTTCGCCGAACGGCAGCTCCGCAAGGCCCTCACGGGGAGCGGCGCCGGTTTCACGGTGGAATCCCGCTCGGGAACGCTTCTGTCGGGTCTTGACCTCTGGGGGGTGCGCATCACCCTGCCCGGGGGAGGCACGGTGGAGGCGAATCGGGTCTCCCTCCGCCTCCAGTCCACCCCCCTCCTCGTGGGGATCTTCTACGTCAAGAAACCCCGGGTCGAGGGCCTCCGGATCGCCCTTCCCCCACCTTCCCCTTCCCCGTCTCCGGACGGAGAGTGTTCCCGTTCCGGTAATCCCCTCCCCGCCTGGCTGGTGGTGAACGTGGCCGACCTCGCCCTCGACGGCCGCCTCGCCCTTCCGCCGGAGAAAGCGGGGCAGGCCGGGCGGGTCGTCGCCTTCACCTGCGCGGGAGACCTCTTCGTCGCCGGGAAGCGGCTGACCCTCCAGCACTTTGAGGCCACGGTGCGCCCGGGGGAGGGCCTCCCCGAGACGGTGCGGCTCTCGGGCCGCCTGGGCTTCCTTCCGCCGGGGGAGGTCTGGGGCGACCTCCGGATGGAAGGGGGGGAATCGCGCCTCCGGCTGGCGGGGAAGGCGGAGCGGGCCGGCGGCCGGAGCGTTGGCGAAGTGCGCTTCGAGGCCGCACCGGTTGTCCTTCGGGAGGCCCCCCTTCTCTTCGCCGGATTTCCCTCCCTGGTCCTTGAGGGCCGGGGCCGCGCCGGCTGGAAGGGAGGCGAGATCTCCTGGACCTTCGACGGCCGGGAGCGGAGCGCGGGCCCCTTCCGCCTCGGCGCCCGCTCCCGAACCTCCGACGCCGCCGTGGAGGTGGAGGGGACCCTCCATACCCCCGGCCTTTCCCTCTCCTTTCTCTGGTCCACGCCTCCGGGGAGGGAGCCCCTCCTCGCGGGGAGCGCCGACTTCCGCCTCTCGGTGCCCGGAGAGGGGGACCGCGCCGACTGGAGTCTCACGGGTCGCTTGGGGCCCTCGTCGGTCTGGGGCCTGCCCCTCACCTCGGCGAGGGCCCGGGCATCCGGAGGCCTCGCCTCCTTCCGCATCGAAGGGGAGGGGGAGAGCCCCCTCCTGGGCCACGGTCCCGTCTCGGTGGAGGTGGCCGAGGGCGGGAACCGCGTCCAGCTGGAGCTGGCCGGCGACGCGGTGGACCTGAAGGCGCTCCTTTCCCGCCTGGACCTCCTTCCCGCCCTGCCGGAGCCCCTCCACCTGCCGGTGCAACCCCTCTCGGCGGAACGGGCCCGCCTCCTCTGGCAGGGAGAGGACTTTCGCCTCGAAGCCGCCGGGAAGGACCGGGAGGGGGGCGCCTATGCCGTGACGCTGGACCTGCCCGGACGGAGGGAGCCCTCCTGGGAGGTGCAGGCCGAAGGAATCTCCACCGGCGTCTGGGGCATCCCCGGAGAGGGACGGCTCGCCTTCGGGGCCCGCTTTCGCGGGCGGGACCTGGAACACGGCGTCATCGCCCTCTCCGCCCGGCGGGCGAACTACCTCGGAGCGGAGGTGGCCCCCTTCGAGGCCGAGGTGGACCTGGACCGCTGGGAGCGCTTCCGGGTAAACCGGCTGGAGGCCGACACCTCCCTGGGGCGCCTTTCCCTGAAGGACCTCTCCGCCGGCCCCGGCGACGCCCTCTCCTTCGGCTGGAGCTTTGCCGCTCCTTCCCTGGAGCCCCTGGGGCGCTGGCTCGGCCTTCCCCTGGGAGGCTCCCTCCAGGCGGTGGGAACCCTCGCGGGCTCCTTTTCCCGACCCCGCCTGCTGGCGCGCTTTCAGGGCCGCGACGTGCAGGGAGCGGGCTTCACCGCCGACGCCCTTCAGGGAGACGCCGACCTCTCGCCCGCGGCGCGGAGGGTCTCCCTCTCCTGGAAGGGCCTCTCCCTTTCCGCCGGATCGCTGGGGGACGGGGAGGGGGTTCTCCGCCGGGAGGGCGGCGAGGACCGCATCGAGATCCGCGCCCAGGTGGGGGAGAACCGCCGGATCGAGGCGGCGGCCCGGGGAACGGTGGGGAGGGAGGCCGGAGACCTGGTCCTCGATCGGGCCGTGGTTTTTCTGGAGGAACGCCCCTTCGCCCTGGAAAGCCCGGCCCGCGTCGTTTGGAACGCCGCCGAGGTCTCCTGGCGGGACCTCTCTCTGCGCCGCAACGAAAACCGCCTCACCCTTTCGGGGAAGGTGGAACGCGCCGGCCCCTCGGCGGGAAGGATCGAGGGGGAGGTCACCGCCGTCCACTTCCCCCTCCGGTTCTTCGCGCTGGTCCGTGATCCCGGCCGGGTGCAGGGCCACGCCGACGGCACGGTGCGCTGGCGCGGGACGCTGGAAAAGCCCGTGCTGGAAGGGGCGCTCTCCTTTTCCGGCGTCCGCTTCACCCTTCCCGAGAGCGACCTCGTCCTCCTCTTCGAAGGACGGCTGAAGGCGGCGGAGGACCGCCTCCGCTTCGAAGAGGTGAAGGTGACCACCCCCGAAGGGGGGGCCGCCCGCCTGGAGGGGGAGCTGGAGTTCAAGGGCTTCCTCGTGCGCCGGATCGCGCTTCGGGCCCGGGGAGAGGACTTCCCCTTCGTCCTCTTCCGGGACCTCACCGGGATGGCCGACTTCGACCTTATGCTGGAGGGCCCCCCCGCGGCCCCCGTCCTGTCGGGAAAGGCCAGGATCCTGAAGGGCCGGATCCAGCTTCCGGACGTGGCCCGTCTGTCGCCGCTCCCTCCCTCCCTCCGGTTCGTCAACGCCCCCAAGGGTTCCCCCTACGCCGAGCCGGACCTCGAGCAGGACTTTCTCTCCCGGATCCGGGGGAGCCTGGGGGTCTCCACCGAAACGAAGTTCTGGGCGGTCAACCGGAGCATCCTCGCCGAACTCTCCGGCAACCTAACCCTCGCCTTCACGCCGGGGGGCCAGACCCTCTCGGGAACCCTGCAGATCCTCTCGGGCCGCTACCTCTTCCAGGGGTTGAAGTTCGACTTGACGGATTCCCGGATCCACTTCAAGGGCACCACCGACTGGACCCCCATCCTGGACCTCACCGCCCGGCGGCAGGCGCCGGGGGCGGAGGTCACGGCGCGGGTCCAGGGCTCCGCCGACCACCCCACCCTCACCCTCTCCTCCTCGCCGCCCATGGAGCAGGGGGACATTTTGGCCACGCTCCTCTTCGGCCGTTCCCGGAACCTGTCGGAGGGCGAGAACGCCCAGTGGGGCTCGGCGGCGGCGGCGCTCGCCTTCCAGTACCGGGCGGGGGGGCTCCTGGAGTCGGTCCAGCACCGCCTGAACGTGGATTCCTTCAGCCTCGGCGCCGATCCCCTGGGGGGCCCGCAGGTGGGATTCTCCAAGTACATCGGCGACCGGACGGTCCTCGAGTACTACCAGACCTTCGGCGCCCTCCCGGAGGGGCGGCTGAACCTCCGCTACCGGATCAACCGAAACCTGAGCGTCCAGAGCGAATCGTCCACCCTGGGCCGGTCGGGGGTAGACCTCCTGTGGGAGCGCCGCTACTGATGGCCCGCCCCGTCCTTCCCGCCCTCCTGCTGGTTTCCCTGCCCCTCCTGCCCTGGGGGGCCGAACGGGCGCCCCGTCCGCCGGAGACGGCCCGGGTGGTCTTCCAGGGGAACGCCGCCTTCCCGGAGGCGGCGCTCCTCGCGGCCGGTGGCCTCCCCGCCCCGGCGCGGCGGCGCCTCTTCGCTCCCCGGACCCGCATCCCGGAGAGCGACGTGGACATGGCCGTGACGGAGGTCCTGCTCTTTTACCGGCGCCAGGGCTTCTTCGAGGCCCGGGTGGAGCGTTCGGCCTTCGGCCCCGAGGAGGCGGTCATCCAGGTGGAGGAGGGGCCCCGCGTCTTCACCGCGTCGGTGTCGGTCCGGGTGGAGGAGGGAGGAGGCGAGGCGGCCCTCCTCCTCGCCCCCCTCCTCGGCCAGCTCCCCCTGAAAGAAGGAGACCCCTTCACCGCCGACGCCTACGAGGGCTCCGCGGCCCTTCTCCGAAGGAGCCTGGCGGAGGGCGGCTACCCCTTCGCCAAGGTGAACCCCGACGCCGTGGTGGACCTCGGAGCCCACACCGCCTCCGCCTCCTTCCGGGTGGAACCGGGCCGGAAGGGGGTCTTCGGCGAGGTCACCTTCCAGGGGCTGGTGCACGGCGAGGAGGCCCAGCTCCGCAAGGTCCTCACCTTTCGGCGGGGGGAGCTCTACCGCCTCTCGGAACTGGAGCGGAGCCAGGAGGCCCTGTACCGCACGGGCCTCTTCGAGTCGGTGATCCTGAAGCCGCGAAAGAAGGGGCCCGAAGGGGAGATTCCCATCGTCGTCCAGGTCAAGGAGGGGAGGCATCGAAGGGTCAAGGTGGGCGTGGGGTACGGAAGCGAGGAGAAGGTCCGGTGGCAGGCCTCTTGGGAGACGGTCCGGGTGAAGGACCGCATGGTGAACGCCGGCGTCTCGATCCGGAATTCCTCCCTGGAGCGCCAGGCCACCTTCACCGTGAGAAGGCCCTACTGGCCGGACCGCGACACGGCCCTGGCCGGGGAGACGGGCTGGGCGTGGCTGAAGCTTCCCGTCTTCGAATACCGCTCCCTCTTCGCCCGGGGCGGCGTGGAGCACGCCTTCTCCCCCCGGTGGAGCGTGAGCCTCTATGCCGCCTCGGAACGGGTCTTCCACTTCGTCCCCGACGGGGACTTCGTCTTCGGTGGGGGAGGAAGGGGGCGCCGCCGGGGAACCCTCCTCTCCCTCCCCTTCAAGGCCACCTTCAACCAGGCCGACGACCCCTACGACCCCCACCGGGGCTTCATCCTCGCCTTCACCGCCGAGCCCACCTCCGGGCCCCGCTCCTCCTTTGTGAAGACCACCGCCGAAGGGCGCCTCTACCTGCCCGCGGGGGGCGACCGCGTCCTGGCCGCCCGGCTGAAGGTGGGAGGCATCCTGGGGGGCGGTTCCATCGGGAACATCCCGCCCACGCGCCGCTTTTTCGCCGGAGGCCAGAGCAGCCTGCGGGCCTTCCGGTACGGCGTGCTGGGGCCCCTCGCCGAGGAGGGAAAGATTCAGGGAGGCAAGGGCCTCCTGGAGCTCTCCACCGAGGTGCGGTTTCCCCTCTCCCCCGCCCTCACCGGCGTCCTCTTCGCCGACGCCGGCAACGCCGCCAGGGAGCCCTTCGCCGCCGGGGGCCTGACCCTCTACTCGGGTGCCGGCGGGGGGCTCCGTTTCAAGACGCCGGTGGGCCCTGTGGGGCTGGACCTCGCCTTCAAGCTGAAGCGGACCCCCGTGGACCGTTCGGCCTACCAGCTGGCTTTCTACGTGGGGTACGCCTTCTGAAAGGACCTTTTCCTCAGCCCTCGATCCCGTACTTCTTCAGGCGGTACAGGAGGACGTGCCGGGGAATCTCCAGGGCGCGGGCGGCGGCGGAACGGTTCCCTCCGTGGTCGCGGAGCGCCCGAACGATGGCCTCCCGTTCGAGGGCCCAGAGCCCCCCTCCAACCCTGGCCCCCGATCCACCCCCTCCGATCTCCGGAGGCAGGAGGTTGGGGGTCACGGGAGCCCCCGGATGGAGCACCGCCAGGCGGGTACAGAGGGACTTGAGTTCGCGGACGTTCCCCGGCCAGGAATGGGCGCGGAGGCGGGACGCGGCTTCGGGGGTCACCTCGGGGCTCCGCCCGCTCTCCTCCCGGTAGAAGGCCGAAAAGAGGAGGAGCACGTCCTCGCCTCGCTCCCTCAACGGAGGAACGTGGAGGGGAATGACGTGGAGCCTCCAGTAGAGGTCCTCCCGGAACCGGCCCTCCTCGACGAGCGCCTTGAGGTCCCTGTGGGTGGCGGCGAGGACGCGGACGTCCACCGGGACGGGGCGGCGCCCTCCGACGGGGTCCACCACCCGCTCCTGGAGAACCCGCAGGAGTTTCGCCTGGAGCGAGAGGTCCATGTCGCCCACCTCGTCCAGGAGAAGGGTCCCCCCGGAGGCCAGAAGGAACTTCCCCGGCTTGGAGGCGAGGGCCCCCGTGAAGGCGCCCTTCTCGTAACCGAAGAGCTCGCTTTCCAGGAGGTCCCTCGGCAGGGCAGCGCAGTTGAGGGCCAGAAAGGGTCCCTCGCGCCGGGGGGAGAGGGCGTGGAGGGCGCGGGCCACCCTCTCCTTTCCGGTTCCGCTCTCCCCGGTGATGAGGACCGTCGCCTCCGAAGGGGCCACCTTCTCGATGGCCGCCCGGAGGCGCTCCATGGCTAGGCTGGTCCCCAGGAGGCCCTCCAGCGGCGCCACCGCTTCCAGCCGCCGCCTCAGCCGCCGGTTTTCCTGGGTGAGGCCCCGGAGCCTCATGGCCTTTTCGGCGGCGAGGAGGAGGGCCTCCCGCTCCACCGGCTTGGTGAGGTAATCGGCGGCCCCCAGCCGCATGGCCTCCACGGCGTCCTCGATGGTCCCGTAGGCGGTGAGAACCACCACCGGAAGGTCGGGATGGCGCTCGCGAAGCGCCTTCAACAGATCCCGCCCGTCCATTCCGGGCATCCGCACGTCGGTGAGGACCACGTCCACCGATCGCCGCTCCAGAATCCGCAACGCCCCAAGGCCCTCGGAGGCCTCCTCGACGGCGTACCCTTCCCGGGCGAGGTGGTAGGCGTACACCTTCCGCAGGCTTTCGTCGTCCTCCACCAGGAGAATGCGCCCCCGGACGGCCCCGCTCACCGCGCTTCCTCCTTCCTCTGCGCCTCCGCCAGAGGAAGGCGCACCGAAAAGCGGGCTCCTCCCTCGGGCCGGTTCTCCCCCCGCACCTCGCCGCCGTGGGCCTCGGCGATCCGGCGCACCAGCGCCAATCCCAGCCCCGTTCCCTTCTTTCCCTTGGTGTAAAAGGGTTCGAAAAGCCGTTCGGCCTCCCCCTCGGCAAGGCCGGGCCCCCCGTCCTCCACGGCCAGGAGGAGGGAGCCTCCCCGCTCGGCGGCGGTGATCCGGACCACCCCTCCCGGGGGAGAGGCTTCGATGGCGTTTCGCAACAGGTTGGTGAGGATCTGGTGAAAGCGCGAGGGGTCCGCCCCGGCCACGGGAGCGCCCTCCACCTCCACCTCGAAGCGCACCTCCTTCTCCCCCGCCTCCCCCCGCAAACTCTCCCGGGCCTCCTCTACGGCGGAGACCACCGGAAGCGGTACCCGCCGGATCTCCAGGGGGCGCCCCAGATCGAGAAAGTCGTCCACGACCGTCTTGAGGCGCCGCGATTCCTTCACCAGGATCTCGAAGAAGGGCCTGCGGGGATGGGCGGGGGGAAAGTCCTCCTCGAGGATCTCTGCCACCCCTTGGATGGAGCCGAGGGGAGTCCGCACCTCGTGGGCGACCCCGGCGGCCATCCGGCCGAGGGCGGCGAGGCGCTCCTGGTCGGCGAGGCGGGCGCGGAGGGCTTCGGCCCTCCCCCGCTCGTCCTCCCGGAGGTCGGTGAGGAGGCCGACGAGAAGCCCCAGCACCAGGTAGAAGACGATCTCCACGAGGTCTTCGTTGGCGGCCAGCGGTCCCCGGTGGCCGAGGACCAGCGGGAGCGTCGCCAGAGAAATGGCGGCGGCGAGCCCCACCCCTCCCCGCACGCCGAACCAGAGACCGGCGAGGAGGATGGGGACGTAGCAGAGGCGCCGGTGGACGAGGTGGACCCAGTGGGGAAGCGGCAGGACGGCGTAATGGAGGGAGAGGGTCAGCGCGGTGAGAACCGCGAGAACGAGAATTCGCAGCCAGAGGGACCTCGGGGTCATGGCGGGCCTCCCCGGCGGCTGGAGCAAGGCACGGGCCAGTGACGGGACGGGGAGCTGTCGGGACGGCTCCGCCAAGTTGAAGAATGTTCTCCACCCATCCATGAGAATATTCTACACCTCCTTTCCACCGGCTTCCCAAAGGCCTTGTCCGGCGCGGGTGGCCGCGGCGCCCTCCCGCGGCACGGAACGTGCAGGAAGGGTTCCCCGTCTCCCCCGGCCAAGGGAGCGGTTCGAAACGAGGCCTTCGATGAAACGAACTGGGCTCCTGGGGTTGTTCCTGGTTGCGCTTCTCTCCGCCACCTCCGCCCGCGGGGAAGGCGAGGCCCCTCCGCCGGAAGACCCCCTGTCCCGCCTGCTTCGGCAGACGCTGGAAAGCAACCCCGGCCTCCAGGCCCAGCGAAAGGCCGTGGAGGCGATGCTCCAGCGGACCGCCCCCGCGGGTGCGCTCCCCGACCCCATGGCGGAGGTGGAGTTCATGGCCCTTTCGGTGAGTCGCCCGTCGGCCTCCGATGCGCTCTCCCGGGGGATTTCCGTGGGCCTTTCCCAGGAGTTCCCCTTCCCCGGGAAGCTCCGGGTCCGTGAGGAGAAGGCCCGAAGGGAAGCGGAGGCGGCCCGGGCGCTCTTGCGGGCGCAGGAAAGCGACGTGATGGGAGAGGTTATGGCGGCGGCCTTCCGCTACGCCCTCCACCGGCGCCTTCTCGAGATCAACGGCTGGACCCACGAGGCCCTTGCCGCGGCGGTCTCCAGCGCCCTCGGCGTGTACGCTTCGGGGGCCGGCTCCCAGGCCGACGTGCTCCTGGCCCAGACGGCCCTCACCCGCAACGAGGCGGAGCGAAAGGAGCTGGAAGCGCGGCGGGAGATTGCCTTGGCCCGGCTCGCCGACCTTCTGGGCGCTCCTCCCGACCCGGCCCTTCTGGACCGCCTGAGCCTTCTCGATCCCACGGCCCTTCCCGAATGGCCCGCCCTCGCCGCCGACCTCGAAGGGCGGGCCCCCCGGATCCTCGCCGCCCGTTCGGGGGTGGCCGTGGAAGAGAAGGGGGTGGAGACGGCCCGGAAGGACTTCCGCCCCGACTTCTTCGTGGGCGGCCGCTACCGCTTCCGGGACATGGCCATGGACGGGAAGGACTACCTGTCGCTGCAGGCCGGCGTCTCTCTTCCCTTCCTCCGTTCGCGCCGGCGGTACACCCCCGCCCTGAAGGAGGCCCTCCTCCGGGTGGAAAGCGCGGGGCTGGAGGCCCGGAACGTCCGCAACGGCGTTCTCTACGAGATGAGCGAGGCCTACCAGGAAGCCCTGCGGGACCAGCAGGTCCACGGCCTCTTTCGGGAGGGCATTATCCCCCAGGCCCGCCAGGCCTACGAGGCCGCCCTCGCGGCGTACGGCACCGGCAGGGCGGACATGGGCACGTTGCTCGGCGCCCTGAGCGACTTCTTCGTCTTCCAGGGCCAGGCCGAGGCGGCCCGGACCGGTTTCTGGGAGGCACGGGCTCGGATGGCGGCCCTTCTGGGAGAGGCCCCCCCGCTCCCGCCCTCCCCTCCCCCATCCGCCTCCGAGCCCGGCCTTTTCGCCAACCCCAATCCGGCGATGGAAGCCCAAAAGACCGAGAGGACCGACCCATGACCGGCCTGGCTCGATTTCGTCCCCTACTCCTCCTTCTCGCGCTCCTGGCCATCCTGGCGCTGGGAGCGGCCTGCGCCCCAAAAAGCGGCGCGGGAGAACCCTTGTACCGCTGCCCCATGCACCCCCAGGTGACGTCGGACAGGCCCGGGGACTGTCCCATCTGCGGGATGCGGCTCACCCCCGTGGAAACGCCGGCGGCTCCCCCTTCCTCTCCCCAGCCGAAGCCGGCCTCCGAGGCCCTTCCCCAGGGGACGCCTTCGAAGAGAACCCTTTACCGTTCCACCATGAACCCCGAAGAGGTCAGCGACCACCCGGGGAAGGACTCCATGGGGATGAGGATGGTCCCCTTCGAGGCCCAGGGAGCCCCCACCGCCTCCATCGCCGGCCGGGCGGCGGTCTCCCTCCCACCCGACCGCCTCCGCCACCTCAACCTGACCCTCGGGACCATCGTCCGGAAGCGGATGAGCCGGGAGGTGCGGACCTCCGCCCGGATCACCGCCGACGAGACCCGCCTCTTCCGGGTGGCCCCCAAGCTCTCCGGATGGGTGGAACGGCTTTACGTCAACGTGACCGGGCAGGCGGTCCGAAAGGGGCAGCCCCTTCTGGACCTCTACAGTCCCGAGCTGGTCGCCTCCCAGCAGGAGTTGCTCTCGGCCCTCGCGGCGTCCAAGCGGCTGGAAAGTAGCCCGTACGAATCGGTCTCCCGGGGAGGAAGTGACCTTCTGGAGGCGGCCCGGCGCCGTCTGCGGCTCTGGGACATTTCGGAGGAGCAGATCGCCCGGATCGAAAGGACCGGCCAGGTGCAGAGAACCCTCACCCTCTTCGCCCCGGCCAGCGGGTACGTGGTGGAGAAGAACGTCCTCTCCGGCCAGAAGATCCTTCCGGGGGACTCCCTGCTGGTGATCGCTGACCTCTCCGTGGTCTGGGCCGAAGCGGACGTCTACGAGTCCGATCTCCCCCACGTCCAGGTGGGGATGCCCGTGACGATCACCCTTCCCTACTGGCCGGGAAAGCGTTTTCAGGGCCGGATCCGCTTCCTGAACCCCTTCCTCGACCCCAAGACCCGCACCCTCACCGCCCGCCTGGACGTCCCCAACCCCGAACTCCTCCTCAAACCCGACATGTACGCCGACGCCACCCTCTCCTTCGACCTGGGGGAGGGCCTGGCCATCCCCGAGGGGGCGGTGATGCGGACGGGTGTCCAGACCTTCGCCTTCAAGGTGGCCGCCGACGGTTCGCTGGAGCCCGTCGAGATCCAGATCGGCGAACGGAGCGGCGGCGATTACCTCTTGCTGGAGGGTCTGGCCGCCGGGGACCGCGTGGTGACCTCGGCCAACTTCCTCATCGACTCCGAGTCCTCCCTCAAGGCCGCCCTCGAGGCGGTGGCGGGGCGGTAGATGGTCCGGAAGATCATCGAGTTCAGCGCACGCAACCGGCTGCTCGTAATCCTGATCGTGGCGGTGGCGGCGGCGGCTGCCGTCTACACCATGAAGCAGATCCGCCTGGACGCCATACCGGACCTTTCCGATACGCAGGTCATCGTCTACACGCGCTGGGACCGCAGCCCGGACATCCTGGAGGACCAGGTCACCTACCCCATCATCACCGCCCTGCTGGGTACGCCCAGGGTCAAGGCCATCCGCGGCTTTTCGGACTTCGGATTTTCGTACGTTTACGTCATCTTCCAGGACGGGACGGACATCTACTGGGCGCGAAGCCGTGTCCTCGAATACCTCTCCAAGATCCAGGGAGCCCTTCCTCCCGGCGTCCGCCCCGAACTGGGCCCGGACGCCACCGGCGTGGGTTGGGTCTACATGTACGCCCTCGTGGACAAGAGCGGGAAGCACGACCTGGCCGCCCTGCGCACCTATCAGGACTGGTACCTGCGCTACGCGTTGCAGAGCGTGCCGGGCGTTTCCGAAGTGGCGGGCATCGGGGGCTTCCAGAAGCAGTACCAGGTCACAATGGATCCCAACCGCCTCCAGGCCTACAAGCTCTCCATCATGGAGGTCATGAAGGCGATCCAGAAGAGCAACAACGAGGTGGGGGGACGCCTCATCGAGTGGGCCGGCACGGAGTACATGGTCCGCGGCAAGGGGTACGTGAAGTCCACGGCAGACCTGGAGAAGGTCGTCGTCAAAACCAACGAGACGGGCACGCCGGTCCTCCTGAGGGACGTGGCGGACATCGCCTTGGGGCCCCAGATCCGCCGGGGTATCTTGGACTGGAACGGCAATGGGGACGCCGTGGGCGGCATCGTGGTGATGCGCCACGGCGAGAACGCGCTCGACGTGATCCACCGGGTCAAGGCCAAGATCGCGGACCTGAAGGGCTCCCTGCCCGATGGGGTGGAAATCGTCCCCGCCTACGACCGCTCCGAACTCATCCAATCCTCCATAGATAACCTGAAGGAAGAACTCCTCCTGGAGATGGCCATCGTCAGCCTGGTCATCCTCTTCTTCCTCTGGCACTTCCCCTCGGCCCTGGTCCCCATCCTCACCATCCCCATTTCCGTGCTCCTGGCGTTCATCCCCATGTACTTGCTGGGCATCAGCTCGAACATCATGAGCCTCTCGGGAATCGCCATCTCCATCGGCGTCTTGGTGGACGGGGCCATCGTAGAGGTGGAGAACGCCTATAAGAAGCTCGAACTCTGGGTGGAGGGCGGCCGCAAGGGGGATTTCCACAAGATCCGCCTGGAGGCCCTTCTTGAAGTGGGTCCCTCGGTCTTCTTTTCGCTCCTGGTCATCACCGTCTCCTTCCTCCCGGTCTTCACGCTCGTGGACCAGGAAGGGCGCCTTTTCAAACCGCTCGCCTACACCAAGACCCTTGCCCTTGCCATCGCGGCCCTGCTGGCCATCACGCTGGACCCGGCGGTGCGAATGCTCTTCGCGCGGATGGAGCCCTTCCAAGTCAAGCCCAAGTTCCTTGGGAAAGCCATGGATGCCCTTTTCATCGGGACTTACTACCCTGAAGAGAGGCATCCCGTCAGCCGGATCCTGTTCAGGCTCTACGAGCCCCCTTGCCGCTGGGTCTTGCGGCACCCGAAGTCGGTCATCGCCGCGGCCGTGCTCGTCGTGGCCACGACGATCCCCGTCTACTTCAAGCTGGGCGAGGAGTTCATGCCGCCCCTGAACGAGGGGATCGTCCTCTACATGCCCACGACCCTGCCCGGCATGTCGGTGACCCAGGCCCAGCAACTCATGGAGACGCAGGACCGCATTCTCAAGTCCTTCCCTGAGGTGGTGTCGGTCCTCGGCAAATCGGGACGCGCGGATACGAGTACCGACCCGGCCCCCTTTTCCATGATGGAGACCACCATCGTTCTCAAGCCCCGGTCCGAATGGCGCGGCAAAGACCGCTGGTACTCCTCGTGGGCCCCCAAGCCGCTCAAGGCCGTCCTCCGTCACATCTGGCCGGACCACATCTCCTACGAGGAACTCATCAACGAGATGGACCGGGCCATCCAGATCCCCGGTAACACCAACGCCTGGACCATGCCCATCAAGGGCCGCATCGACATGCTCACCACGGGGGTTCGGACCCCCATCGGCATCAAGGTTCTCGGCGGCGACCTCGAGGAAATCCAGCGCGTTGGCGAGGAGCTCGAAAAGCTCATGAAAACCATCCCCGGCACGCGGAGCGTCTTCGCCGAGCGCGCAGCCGGCGGCTATTTCGTGGACTTCACGCCGCGCCGGGAAGGGTTGGCCCGGTACGGCCTGACGGTGGACGACCTGCACGCCGTCATCCTGTCCGCCGTGGGGGGCGAGACCGTTTCCGTCACCGTGGAAGGGCGCGAGCGGTACACCGTCAACGTGCGCTACCCCAGGGACCTGAGGCAGGATCTGGACCAGCTCAGGCGCATTCTGGTCACCACCCCGGGAGGGGTCCAGGTTCCCGTGGCGGAACTGGCCGATGTGACCGTCCGTTCCGGGCCGAGCATGATCCGCGACGAGAACGGCATGCTCGCGGGGTATGTCTTCGTGGACATCACCGGCCGCGACATCGGCTCCTATGTGGACGAAGCCAAGAAGGTGGTGGCGCGGGAACTCAAGCTGCCCACGGGCTACTCCCTCATCTGGAGCGGACAGTACGAGAACATGACCCGCGTGCGAGAGCGCCTGAAAATCGTGGTCCCGATAACGATCTTCCTGATCTTTCTCCTCCTCTACATGAACACCAAGTCGGCTTTCAAGGCGTCCATCGTGATGCTGGCGGTCCCCTTCTCCGTCGTGGGCGCCGTGTGGCTCATGTACCTGCTCGGCTACAACATCTCCATCGCCGCATGGGTGGGCATGATCGCCCTCATGGGGCTGGACGCGGAAACGGGCGTCTTCATGCTCCTGTTCCTGGACCTCTCCTACCACGAGGCGGAGAAATCAGGACGGCTGAGGAACATGCCGGAACTGCACGACGCCATCATCCACGGCGCCGTCAAGCGCATCCGCCCAAAACTGATGACCGTCGCCGCCGCCGCCATGGGCCTCATGCCCATCATGTGGTCCACGGGGAGCGGCGCCGACGTCATGAAGCGCGTGGCCGCCCCCATGGTGGGCGGGCTGTTCACCTCCTTTCTAATGGAATTGCTGGTCTATCCGGCGGTTTACCTGTTGTGGAAGCGCACGTACCTCCCCCTTGCCGGGGAGGACTCCGTGCGGTAGAAGGAAGCGATGGAGCTGGTCACGAGATCGGCCGCGGAGGCCGGCACAAGCAGGGATCCGGTCTGCGGGATGGCCGTGGACCCCGCCGCTCCCCGGGGGGGCTCGGTGGAGCACGGCGGAAAGACCTACCATTTCTGCAACCCCCGGTGCCGAGAGCGCTTTCTGCGCGAGCCCGAGCGGTTCCTCGATCCCACGTACCGTCCCGCGGGAATGGCCGCGGCGGCTCCGGTGGGCCTGCGCTCCCCGGTCCCCGCCGCTCCCGCGCCGGCCCCCGCCCCGGCCCAGCCCAGGGCCCTTCGGTACGTCTGCCCCATGTGTCCCGAGGTCTCGGAGCCCCGCGGGGGAGCCTGCCCCTCCTGCGGCATGGCCCTGGAACCGGAAGGCTTCCAGCCTTCCGCCGAGGAAGACCCGGAACTGCGCGCCATGGCCCGCCGGCTTCGCCTGGGCGCGGCGCTGGCGGCGCCCCTCGTCCTTCTCGCCATGGCGCCCATGGTTCCCGGCCTTTTTCCCCACGCCCTCCACGGCGCGCCCTGGCTCGGGTGGCTCCAGGGCCTCCTGGGCGCCGCCGTGGTCTTCGGCCCCGGGCGCTTCGTCTTCGAGCGTTTCTTCGCCTCCCTCCGGAGCCGGCAGGCCAACATGTTCACCCTGCTGGGGCTGGGCATCGGCGCCGCCTTCCTTTCCAGCGCCGCCGCCCTCCTCTTTCCCGCCCTCTTCCCACAGGCCTTCCGGAACCCCGACGGCTCCCCGCCGCTGGCCTTCGAGGCCGCCGCCGCCATCACCGTCCTGGTGATTCTGGGCCAGTTTCTGGAGCAGAAGGCCCGCGCCCGCACCCACGGAGCCCTCGCGGCCCTTCTGGCGCTGGCCCCGCCTGAGGCCTGCCGGATCCATGCCGGCGGCGAGGAGGAACGGGTCCCCGCGGAGCGGCTCCTCCCCGGCGACCTCCTCCGGATCCGGCCCGGGGAGCGGATCCCCGTGGACGGCCGGGTGGTGGAGGGAGCCAGCGCCGTGGACGAGTCCATGCTCACGGGAGAGGCCCTCCCCGCCGAAAAGGGCCCCGGCGACCGCGTGGCGGCGGGGACCCTGAACACCACCGGCGGCCTGGTCATCCGGGCCGAGGCGGTGGGGGAGGGAACGCTTTTGAGGCGCATCGTGGCCCTGGCGGAGGAGGCCCGGCGGACCCGAGCCCCCCTTCAGCGCCTCGCCGACCGGGTCTCGGCGGTCTTCGTCCCCCTGGTCACGGCGGCCTCGGGCCTGGCCTTTCTGGGCTGGGCCCTCTGGGGGCCCGAACCGCGTCTCCTCCACGCCCTGGCGGCGGCGGTCTCCGTTCTGGTCATCGCCTGCCCCTGCGCCCTGGGCCTCGCCACCCCGCTCTCCGTGACCGTCGCCCTGGGGCGGGGGGCTTCGGCGGGCGTCCTCTTCCGGAGCGCTGAGGCCCTGGAGCGCCTGGCCGCCGCCGACACCCTCCTTCTGGACAAGACCGGAACCCTCACCGAGGGCAGGCCCCGCCTCCTTCGGCTGGATGCGGCTCCGGGCTTCGAGACGGTGGAGATCCTCCGCCTGGCCGCCGCCCTGGAGCGTTCGAGCGAGCACCCCCTGGCCGCCGCCCTGGTGGAGGCGACCAAGGGATCGGTGCGGGACCTTCCCTCCCCCACCGCCTTCCGCGCCCTTCCCGGCCTGGGGGTGGAGGGCGTCGTGGAGGGCAGGACCGTCCTCGCGGGGAGCCGCCGCCTGATGGAGGAGCGGGGGGTGGACCCCGGCCCCCTGGTGGCCCTCGCCGGAGAGGAAGATTCCGATGGCGCCATGGCCCTCTATCTCGCCGTGGACGGCAAGGGCGCCGCACTGGCGCTCTTCGAGGATCCCCCCCGCCCGGAGGCCCGGGAGGTGGTCCGCCGTCTGGCGGAGGAGGGTGTGGAGGTGGTCCTCGCCACGGGAGACGCACGGGAGCCGGCCCTCCGGGCCGCCCGCGCGGCGGGGATTGCCCGGGTCTACTCCGGCCTTTTGCCGGAGAACAAGCTCCGTCTCGTGGAGGCGTTGAAGGGGGAGGGCCGGGTGGTGGCGGTGGCCGGCGACGGCATCAACGACGCTCCGGCCCTGGCCCGGGCCGACGTGGGCCTTGCCATGGGCTCCGGTTCCGGCGCCGCCCTGGAAAGCGCCCCCGTGACCCTGGTTCGGGGCGGGCTGGGCGCCATCCTCCGGGCCCGGGCCCTCTCCCGGGCCACCGTGCGGAACATCCGCCAAAACCTCGCCTGGGCCTTCGCCTACAACGTCGCGGGGGTTCCGCTGGCGGGAGGGCTGCTCTTCCCCTCCCTGGGCTTCCTTCCCGGCCCCATGCTGGCCGCCGCCGCCATGTCGTTCAGCTCCCTCGCCGTCGTGGCCAACGCCCTTCGGCTCAAACGCATCCCCCTCGAACCCTGACAGGAGGTCCCATGAAGACCACGTCCATGCTCTTCCTCGCCGCGCTGTCCGCCACCCTTCTCCTCCTCGCCTGCAACAAGCCCGCCGCCGAGAAGGCCGAGGCCGCCCCCGCGGCCCCCCAGGCGGCGGCCCAGCCGGCCCCCGCCCCCGAAGCGGCCCCCGCCGCCGCGGAGGCGGCTTCCTCCGATCAGCCCGACCGAAAGGTTTACGTCTGCGAGATGGGCTGCGAGGTCTCCCCCGAGCCCGGCAAGTGCTCCAAGTGCGGGATGACCTTGAAGGAGGTCAAGGCCTCCCAGATCTCCTACACCTGCGGCCAGTGCGGGTACACGGCGAAGGAGCCCGGCGTCTGCCCCCACTGCAAGTCGGAGCTCACCTTCAAGCTGAAAAAGTGAGGGCGCTCTTCCCAACGGAAACGGCTGGAGGAGATGTTTCCAACGGAAACATCTTTTCCCCCTTTTCCCGCGAAGAAAGAGGGAGACCTGCGTTGTGGGGCAAGAGGGGCCGGTTCTTTTCGGACCCTTCCCTCATTGGCACGCCTTTTGTTTCCGGATACCCGTGCAGGAGGCGAGGGACGATGAACTTTCACTGCCCCATCTGTGGGACGGAGGTGGAGGAAGGACCGCAGGCCCCGCGGGCGGACCACGGCGGCCGCACCTTCCTCTTCTGTTCGGAGGAGTGCCGCGCCCTCTTTCTCCAGTACCCCGAATCCTTCACCGAAGAGCGGCCGGAGGACGTGAAGGTGCTGGAAGACACGGGCTTCTGATCCCGGACGTGCGCCCGGCGGGCGGCCTCCTTCTCCATCCTCCCCCTTTCGCCGGGACGAAAGCCCCGCCGTGGACGGCCCCCGCCCCCAGCGGGTAGAATGGCTGCCGTCGGGGGTAGGGAGGTGCCGCCATGCGCCGAACCGTTCTGGCACTCGCCGCCGGGGTCGTTTCTCTCGGAATCCTGGCCGCTCCAACGGCCATCCTCGTGGACACCAGCCGTTCCATTCCCCGGGCCCAGTTCGAGGAGGTCAAGGGGCTCGTGGCCGAAACCTTGCCGGAGCTCCTCCGGGAGGGGCCAGTGGCCCTCTACGCCTTCAACGACGAGGCGGTGAAGGAGGTGGACTTCACCACGGACCTCGCTTCGCTGGCCCAGGGGCTGAAGCGCCTCGAGCCGGCGGGCCGCTTCACCCTCCTGCACGACTGCCTCTTCACCGCCGTAAGGGACCTGGAGGCCCGGGGAGAGGGTGGGGTCGTCCTCCTCGTCACCGACGGAAAGGACGAGAACTCCGCCGTGACCCTCGAGGACGCCGCCTCCCGGGCCGTGACGGCCCGCGTGGCGGTGGTGACCGTCGGCGTGGGAGCGGTGGAGGAAAAGGTCCTGCGCCGGGTGGCCACCCTCACCGGCGGCCGCTACGCCGGTCCGGTCCCCCTGCAGGGCTCCGCCCTGAAGGGGGCCCTCCGGCAGGCCGCGTCGTCCCTCCCCCCGCCGCCCCGCCCCCCCGAGCCGGCCCCGCCTCCGGCGCCGGCCCCGGCCCCCGCTCCGACTCCCACCCCCGCCAACGCCCGTCCCCTATGGTTCTTCGGTCTCGCGGCGCTCCTGGGCGTGCTGGCCCTCTTGGGCCTGGCCCTGGCGGTTTTCCTGGTGGTCCGAAAGGGGCGCCGGGAGGAGTCCCGGATCTGCGAGAAGTGCGGCAGGGAACTGAAGCTCTGGGAAACGGAGTGCCCCGACTGCCTCGCCACCCGGCTGGCCATCACCCACCCCGGAGCGGAGAGCCAGAGCCCCGCCGCCGAGGCCGTCCCCGAGCTGGACCCCGAGCTCCTCAAGAAGGCCCCCCCTTCGGAGGCGCTGGACCACACGCTGGTCCTGGACGAGGTCCCGGTGCTGGTGCTCCGCCGGGGCGCCAATCCACCCCGGGCCTTCCAGCTCCCCCACGACCAGGTGGTCTCCGTGGGCCGGGACAAGGTCAACACCATCTCCATCGCCGACCGGACCCTATCCGGCCAGCACTTCCGCATCGTCCCCAAGGAGGGGACCTGGTACCTCGTGGACCTCCAGTCCACCAACGGCACCTTCCTCAACGGGGAGCGGATCACCCTCAAGGAACTCCGGCCCGAGGCCGTCATCCACGCCGGGCAGTGCGACTTCACCTTCAAGCTGGAGCAGCGGAAGCTCAATTGAGTCCCAGCGGCAAAGCGGAGGAAAGGAAGGACGGGACGATGAAGAAGGGGCAAACGACCATCCGGGAGCTGAAGAACTTCGTGGGCCAGCCGGTCACCGTCCACGGCTGGGTGTACAACAAGCGCTCCTCGGGAAAGGTGCGCTTTCTCATCCTGAGGGACGGCACCGGGTACCTCCAGTGCGTGGCCTTCGTCAAGGACGTGCCCCCCGAGGTCTTCGATCTCATGGACCGGGTCACCCTCGAATCGTCCGTGTCGGTCACCGGAACCGTCCGGGCGGACTCCCGGGCCCCCGGAGGGGTGGAGCTCTCCCTCTCCGACCTCCGCCTCCACCACCTCGCCGAGGAGTACCCCATCGGCAAGAAGGAGCACGGCACGGCCTTCCTCATGGAGAACCGCCACCTCTGGCTCCGCTCCTCCCGCCAGGTGGCCATCCTGCGGACCCGCTCCGAGATCGTCCAGGCCTTCCGCGACTACTTCTACAACCGGGGCTTCGTCCTCGTGGACAGCCCCATCCTGACCCCAGCCGCCTGCGAGGGGACCACCACCCTCTTCGAGACCGACTACTTCGGGGAGAAGGCCTACCTGAGCCAGTCGGGCCAGCTCTACCTCGAACCGGCCTGCATGGCCCTCGGCAAGGTCTACTGCTTCGGCCCCACCTTCCGGGCGGAGAAGAGCAAGACCCGAAGGCACCTCATGGAGTTCTGGATGCTCGAACCGGAGGTGGCCTTCGCCACCCTGGACGACGTCATGGAGCTGGCGGAGGACTTCCTCACCGAGGTCACCGCCCGGGTGCTGGACCGGTGCGCCGAGGAGCTGAAGGTTCTGGAGCGGGACACCTCCGCCCTGGAGCGGGTCCAGAAGCCCTTCCCCCGCATCTCCTACAAGGAGGCGGTGGACCGGCTGCACGCCCTTGGTTCGGACATCGCCTTCGGGGACGACTTCGGCGGCGACGACGAGACGATCCTCACCAAACAGTTCGACCGGCCCGTCATGGTCCACCGCTACCCCTCGGCGGTGAAGGCCTTCTACATGGAGCCCGACCCGCAGGACCCCTCCCTCGCCCTGTGCGTGGACGTCCTGGCCCCCGAAGGGTACGGGGAGATCATCGGCGGGTCCGAAAGGATCCACGACCACGACCTGCTCCTCCAACGCATCCAGGAGCACAACCTCCCCGTCTCCGCCTTCCAGTGGTACCTCGACATCCGGAAGTACGGGACGGTCCGCCACGGCGGATTCGGCATCGGCCTCGAACGGACGGTGGCCTGGCTCTGCGGCCTCCAACACGTCCGGGAGACCATCCCCTACCCGAGGATGCTCTACAAGCTCTATCCGTGATCCTGCCTCCCCAGAAGGGTCCCCTTTTTACCAGGGAGATCAGGGAGATCGGGAGTTTTTCTTTTCCCTTTTCACTTTTTACTTTTTTTCACGCGGTTGCCCCCCCTTGACATTCTAAACCTTTAGTACTATATTCTTAGTAGTTCGGAGGTGGCCATGAAACCGCTCACCGACCTGGAGCTCGCCATCATGCAGGTCCTCTGGGACGCCGGAGGGGCCACGGCCCGGGAGGTCCACGAGGCCCTCCGCCCCACCCGTCCCCTGGCCTACACCACGGTCCTCACCGTCCTCAACATCCTCGTGGAGAAGGGACACCTCAGGCGCCGCAAGGAGGGGCGAGCCTACCGCTTCATCCCCCGCGCCAGCCGCCAGAAGACCCTTTCCGCCATGCTGGACGAGTTTCTCCGCAAGGCCTTTGGGGGATCGGCCCTCCGGCTCGTCTACGGCCTCGTGGAGGAGCGGAAGCTCTCCCGCAAGGACCTGGAGGAGATCGGGCGCCTTCTGGAGAAAGAGCCATGAACGCCCCCGCCCTCCTGTCGCTCCTCGCCTACGTCCTCCAGGGAACGGCGATCCTGGCCGCCGGGGCCCTGCTCCTGGGCCTCCTCCGGGCCCGGGACCCCTCCTTCCGCCTGGCCTGCCTGGAGAGCCTCTGGTGGAGTTCCCTGGTCCTGCCCCTGGTCTTTCCTCTTCTGCCCCGCCTGCGGCCCGCCGGCCTCGCCCCCGCCGGAGGAAGCCTCGCCACCACCTTTGCCGACGTCACCGCCCGCCTTCCGGCGGCGGTCCCCCGGGGGGACGTCGGCCTGGCCCTCTTGCTCTGGCTGCCTTCGGTCCTTCTCCTGGCCCGCCTGTCCCTGGGCCTCCTCCACCTGAACCGCCTCTCCCGGGAAGCCCGCCCCCTCCTTCCCCTGCCCCCGGCGGTGGAACGAGCCCGGCGAGAAGCGGGCGCCGATGCCCGCTTCGCCCTCTCGGGTCGGATCCCCTCCGCCGTCACCTTTGGGTGGATCCGGCCGGTGGTCCTCCTACCCCCCGCCGCCCTGGAGCTGGAGGAGGAGGCCCTCCACGCCGTCGCCCTCCACGAGCTGGTCCACGTCCGCCGGCGGCACTTCCTTCGGGGGCTCCTGGAGGAGGCGACCTCGGCCCTTCTCTGGTTCCACCCCGCCCTCCGTCTCGTCCTCCGGGAGATCCGGCTCGCCCGGGAGCAGTCGGTGGACCGTTCGGTCGTTTGGCTGACGGGAGAACGGCGCCTCTACTTGGAAACGCTCGCGGCCATGGCCCGGCGGCGGCACGGTGCCCCGCCGGTTCTCCTCCAACCCTTTCTCCACCGGGGCCATCTCCTCAGACGGATGGCCTCCCTAACCCAGGAGGTGACGATGACGAAGACGCGACGATGGGTGGCTGGCCTTCTGGCCGCAACGGCGGTCCTCCTCACCGAGGCCTTCGCCGCCACCCGCCTTCCCCTGCGGCCGACGAGCGCCCCGCCCTCCGGCACGGTGAACCCTCCCGGGCCGGTCCCCGCCCAAGTGTACGAGATAGGCACCCTGCCGTCCCCCAAGCGCCTGGACGGTCCCTTTCCCGTCTACCCGGCGGAAGCCAAGGCCCGGGGCCTTCAAGGCCGGGCCGTTCTGGAAATCCTGATCCTCGAAACGGGGGACGTGGCCCCCGAGCACCGCGTTCTCTTGGCCGACGACCCCCTCTTCGCCGACGCGACCTGGGAGGCGGTCTCCCGCTGGAAGTTCGAGCCCCCGATGGCCGACGGACACCCCGTCCGCCTCAAGCACGTCGTTTCCATCAACTTCCACCTCGA
>Ga0209018_1000285_pt1 | contig 48080 bp, 42 predicted proteins | sample YNPBryBLVA2012_FD_185814 | JGI IMG/M metagenome (GOLD analysis project Ga0209018, IMG submission 185814) | Anoxygenic and chlorotrophic microbial mat microbial communities from Yellowstone National Park, USA - YNP Bryant BLVA 2012 (SPAdes)... ...
GGGCGCGACCGCCTCGCGCACCTCCGGCTCGTCCATGCCCTCGAGATAGAACACGACGAAGGCGCTGGCGCCGATGGCGACGAGGTTCGTGAGGAACAGCAGCATGGCGCCGGAGATAATGGGCCAGTTCCAGCCGCTGCCGACGCCGAAGCCCACCGTGCAGAGCGGGGGCATGAGGGCGACGGCGATGGCCACGCCGGGCAGCGCGGTGACGCCGCCCCCGCCGCCGCCCCGGCACACGACGAGCGAACCGGCGAGGCCGGAAAACAGCGCCACGCCGAGGTCCAGCAGGTTCGGCTGCGTGCGCGCGAGGATCTCCGATGTGGGCGACTGGAAGGGCAGCATCCACACGAGCAGGGCCGCGAAGAGCACGGCGGTGATGACGCTGGCGAGAATGCCCAGGAACGATTTCAGGCCGAGGTAGACATCCGAGGCTGCGAAAGCGAGCCCGGCGGCGAGAATCGGCCCCATCAGGGGCGAGATGAGCATTGCGCCGATGACCACCGCGGGGCTGTTCAGCACGAGCCCGAAGGTGGCGATGCCGGCCGAAAGCAGGAGTTCGAGGGCGTAATTGACGTTGAGCACGCGGGCCGAACGAACCATTTGGAGGTAAACGTTGGGCTTCGTGCTGGGGTCGATTTCCAGCGCGCGGTGGAAATAGTCGTGCAGCGCTTTTTTCGCCCACGCCATACGCACCATGCTAACAGCGCGCGGCCGGCTCAATACAGCGGAGGCTCGCCTGCGGGGCGGGTCTTCCAGCGGCGGTGGATCCAGAGCCACTGCTCCGGCGCGCGGCGGATGGCCGCCTCCAGGCGCGAGTGCACGGCTTGAGTGTCCGCCGCAGCATCGCCCGTGATCGGGACCTCCGGTTCGAAATGGAGAACGTAGCGGCCTTCCTCATCCGACCACAGCGCGTAGCCCGGAACGACGGCTGCGCCCGTGCGGTGGGCCAGCCGGGCGAAGCCCGACTCGACGCACGCCTTGCGCCCGAAGAAGTCCACAAAGATTCCGCGGTCCGCGGTCACATTCTGGTCCACGAGAATTCCCGCGGCGCCGTTGGCGCGGAGGGTTTCGACGAGCGGGCGCAGAAAGTCCTGCCCGCGCCCGAGCACGCGGTTGCCGGACAGGGTGCGGTAGCGCGTGACGAGCTCGTCGAGCCGCGGGTTGTCCATCGGGCGCGCCACCACCGCCATCGGCTCCGTCATCAGCGCATGCGCGAAGGCGGAGAACTCCCAGTTGCCGAGGTGAGCGGTGGCCACCAGCACGCCGCGCCCGCGCGACTTCGCCTGCCGGTAATTGTCCAGCCCCTCGTAACGGATGAAATCGCCGATGTTGCGCTTGCCGATCCGCGGGAACTGCGCCATCATCGCCGCCACGCGCGCCAGCGTCATCCAGCAGCCTTCGAGCAGCCGGGCTTTGGCGTCGCGGTCCAGCTCCGGCATGGCCAGCTCGAAGTTGCGCCATGCCGTGCGGCGCAGGCGCGGCGCGGCGAGATCGAGCAAGGCCACAGCATGACGCGCGGTGCGAACCGGGTTGCGGCTCGAGCGCAGGGCGGCGAAGAGGGCGCGGACGAGGGCGGCTTCGGCCGCATTGCGAAGTTCGGATCGTTGCGCCAAAGCGGTATTGTAGCGTCCCGGCGGCGCTATTCGATCCAGCCGCCGCCGAGCACGAGGTCGCCGTCGTACATCACGGCCGCCTGGCCGGGCGTGACGGCGCGTTGCGGTTCGTCGAACACGATCTCGACGCGCGTGTCGTCGCCGGTGGGGATCACGGTTGCCGGCGCGGCGTCATGCTTGTTGCGGATCTTGACTTCGGCGCGCCGCGGCTCCCGCAGCGGCGGGCAGGAGACCCAGTTCACCTCGCGCGCGAACAGGCGGGCGCGGCGGAGATCCTCATCGCGCCCTACCACGACGCGCTGGGTGCGGGGATCGGTCGAGATGACATAGAGCGGCTCTCCCGCCGCCACGCCGATGCCCCTGCGCTGCCCGATGGTGAAGCGGTGCACGCCGCCGTGGCGCGCGAGCACCCTGCCTTCCGTGGTCACCACCTCACCCTCCAAGCGGGGCGGCGGCTCGCCCTGTTCAGCAAACCAGGCGTCGATGAAGGCGGCGTAATCGCCATTGGGGACGAAACAAATCTCCTGGGAATCGTTTTTTTGCGCCACGGGCACGCCCAGCTCGGCGGCCAGAGCGCGGACCTCGGGCTTGGTGAGCCCGCCCAGCGGAAACAGCGTCCGCGCCATCTGCTCCTGCTTCAGGCCCCACAGAAAGTACGTCTGGTCCTTGGCCGCATCGCGCGCCCGGCGCAGCTCCCAGCGCCCCGTGGCCTCATTGAATCCGATCCGAGCGTAATGTCCTGTGGCGATCCGCTCCGCGCCCGCGCCGGCCGCCAGTTCCAGGAACCGGTCGAACTTGATGTAGTGATTGCACCGCGTGCAGGGAATGGGCGTGCGGCCGGAGAGGTACTCGTCAACGAAAGGGCGCACCACCGTGCGCTCGAATTCTTCTTCGAGGTTCACCACGTAGTAGGGGATTCCGAGGTGCGCGGCGACGGCCCGGGCGTCGTAGACATCATCCAGCGAGCAGCACCGGCCGGTGGCGCCTTCCACGTGGATCTGCGGCAGCCGCCGCTGGTTCCACAGCTGCATCGTCAGCCCGACGATGCGGCGCCCCTCGCGCTGGAGCAGAGCCGCCACCGTGGACGAGTCCACGCCACCCGACATCGCCACCGCCGTCAGGCCGCCGCTTGTCTCAGGCATAGGCGGGACTCAGCTTGCGCAGCCGTGCCACGGCGCGCTCGAGAGCTTCCACAAGCGCCTCGATGTCTTCCATCGTGTTGCCGCGCCCCAGCGAAAAACGGATGGACGCGCGGGAAACCGCCGGCGGCATGCCCATGGCTTCCAGCACGTGGGAGGGACGGGTCGCGCCGGACGAGCACGCCGCGCCGGTGGAGACGGCGAAGCCGGCGAGATCGAGGGCGATGACAAGCGCTTCCGCCTCGACGCCGTGGAAGGCGATGTTGGACGTGTTGAGCACGCGCGGCGCGGAGGCGCCGTGGATGGTGATGTCCGGGATGCGCTCGCGCACGAGCGCCTCGAAACAGTCGCGCAGCGGCGCCGTTTCCGGGCGGGGCAGGCGCGCGGCCGCGCCGAGGGCAGCAATGCCGGGAACGTTCTCCGTGCCGGCGCGGCGCTCTCGCTCGTGGCGCCCGCCGAACTGCCGCGGTTCGAGCTTCACGCCGTCCCGCACGAACAGTGCGCCGACGCCCTTGGGCGCGCCGAACTTGTGCCCGCTGACCGTGTACAGATCCACGCCGAGGGCGCGCACGTCGAGATTCATACGCCCTGCCACCTGCACACCGTCGCTATGCAACAGCGCGCCGGATTCGCGGGCGATGGCGGCAATTTCTTCGATGGGCTGCAGCACGCCCGTCTCGTTGTTGGCGTGCATCACGCTGATGAGCACGGTGTCCGGACGCAGCGCACGGCGGATTTCATCGGGATCCACGCGCCCGTCGCCGCCGCAGCGGACGAAGGTGGCGTTGCGCTTTCTGGCGGCTTCCAGGACTGCCGGGTGCTCGATCGCCGAGGTCACCACATGGCCTTCCGGCGCGCCCAGCACGGCGAGGTTGTCCGCCTCGGTGCCGCCTGAGGTGAATACCACCTCTTTTGGTGCGCAGCCGAGCAAGGCCGCCACGGCGGCGCGCGCCGCTTCCACCTCCTGGCGCGCCCGCTGCCCGTGCATGTGGATCGACGACGGGTTGCCAAAGGCTTCCGAAGCCGCGCGGACCATGGCTTCCAGCGCCTCGGGCGCAACGGGAGCTGTCGCGTTGTGGTCGAAATAGCGCATGGAAAGCCCCGCTATTCTGATTGTATGACGCGCGGCGGCCGTCTTATTGCACTGCTGACGGATTTCGGCTGGCAGGATCCCTTCACCGGCGTGATGAAGGGCGTGATCGCGGGCATTGCGCCCGCGGCGCGGGTGGTCGACTTGTGCCACGACGTGGCGCCGCAGGACATCGATCATGCGCGGTTCCTGCTGCGCGGCTCGGCCGCTTATTTTCCGAAGGGCACGATCTTCGTGTGCGTGGTCGATCCGGGGGTGGGCAGCGCCCGCCGCGCCCTGTGCGTGGAGGCGGGCGGGCGCGTCTACATCGGGCCCGACAACGGGCTGTTCACGGAGCCGCTGGCGGAAAAGGGCGCGAAGGCGCGGGAGATCACGAACCCGACGCTGCGGCTGGAAGCGGTGAGCCAAACATTTCATGGCAGGGATGTTTTTGCGCCCGCCGCCGCCCATCTGGCCGCGGGCGTGCCGGTGTCGAAGCTCGGGAAGCTGGTGCGCGATCCGGTGCGGCGGATGACGATCGACCCGGTCCGCACAGGGCGCCGCTTCTGGAGCGGGCGCGTGGCGCACATCGACCGGTTCGGCAACATCGTGACCAACCTGCCCGCGCGGGAGTTCCTGCCGCCTGCCGTGCGGGGCGTCGCCGTGGCGGCGGGGTTTGAAAAAGTGCTGCGCGTGTGCCGTTTCTACGACGAGGCGCCCGAGGGGGAGCTGTTCCTGATCGCCGGCAGCAGCGGGACGCTGGAGATCTCGTTGAAGCAGGGCTCGGCGGCGAAACGGCTGGGCGTGGCGATCGGCGCGCCCGTGGAGGCGGAGGTCTGGTAAATGCCCGAGCTGCCGGAGGTGCAGGCGGTTGCGGAGCGGCTGCGGGCGGCCGCGCCCTGGGTGCGGATCACCGGATTCGGCCAGTTCCGCGCCGCCACAGTGCGCGGCGGGCGGCACGCCGTGGGGCGGCGAATCGAGGCCGTGGACCGGCGCGGGAAGAACCTGCTGCTGCGGCTGAGCGGCGGATGGTTCGCGCGGGTGCATCTGAAGATGACCGGCGATTTGCGCGTGCTGCCCGATGCGCGCCTGCGCCCGCAGACGGTGCGTGCATGGTTCGAGCTGGAGGACGGCCGCGCCGTGGCGCTGGACGATCCGCGGGCGCTGGGGAGGATCTCGCTCCACCGGCAACAGGATGAAGCGGATTTGTTTCGGGACCTGGGCCCGGAGCCCTTCGATCCGGCCTTCACGGCGGCGGCGCTGGCGGCCTCCGCGCGCCGCACGCGGCGCCCGGCGAAGATCTGGCTGATGGACCAGGCCACGGTGGCGGGGCTCGGCAACATATATGCGGCGGAGGCGCTGTTCGAGGCGGGCATCGATCCGCGCCGCCCTGCGGCGGGCCTTTCCCGGCAGCGGCTGGAGAGGCTGCACGGCGCCATCACGGGCGTGCTGGAACTGGCGCTCACCTCGGTCCGGGCCGCCTGCGAAAGGCCGGTCGGATTCGCCGAAGGCGAGTTCTACCCGGTGGCGGTGTACGGGCGGGAAGGCGAGCCCTGCCGGCGCTGCGGCGCGCGCGTGCGCCGCATCCCGCAGGGCGGGCGTTCGACATACTACTGCCCGAAGTGCCAAAAATAGAAGTAAAGATGGGCAGTTCTTCCCGAGTCTCGCGCGCGGCCGAGTTCCGCGAATTGCTGGGGCGGCGCGCCCTGGTAGCCGACGGCGCCATGGGCACGATGCTCTACACGCGGGGCATCTTCATCAACCGCTGCTTCGACGAGCTGAACCTGAGCGCGCCGCAGATGGTGCGGGACATTCACCTCGAGTATGTCCGGGCCGGGGCGGAGATCCTGGAGACCAACACGTTCGGGGCGACGCGGGCCCGGCTGACGACCTACGGGCTGGCGGACAAGGTGGCGGAGATCAACCGCGCCGGGGTGCGGCTGGCGCGCGAGGCGGCGGCGGAGCGGAGCCACGTCTTCGTGGCCGGGGCCGTCGGCCCGCTGGGCGTGCACATCGAGCCGTTGGGGCCCACCTCTTTCGAGGAGGCGCGCGCCATGTTCCGCGAGCAGATCGACGCGCTGCTGGAGGCGGGCGTCGACCTGCTGATCTTTGAGACCTTCGCGAACCTGAGCGAGCTGCGGGAGGCCGTGGCTGCCGCGCGGGAAGCCGGGGGCGACGAGACCGTGGTGATCGCGCAGGTGACCGCCGATGAAGAAGGCAGGCTGCACGACGGCGCCGACGCGGAGACTTTCACCCGCTTCCTGGACCAGCTTCCCGCCGACGTCATCGGGCTGAACTGTTCGGTGGGGCCGAAGCCAACGCTCGAGACGCTCGAGCGGATGCAGGCCTTCACGCGCAAGCCGCTGTCGGCGATGCCGAACGCGGGCCATCCGACGCGCGTGGAAGGCCGGAACATCTACCTCAGTTCGCCCGAGTACATGGCGCAGTATGCGCGCCGCATGCTCTGGGCGGGCGTGAAGATCGTGGGCGGCTGCTGCGGCACCACGCCGGAGCACATCAAGAGCATCGCCAGCGAGGCGCGCAGCCTCCAGCCCGGGCTCCGCTTCGCGACGGCGCCGGCGGAGGCGCCCGAGGCCAAGCGGCAGGCGCTCCCGAAAATTCCGCTCGAGAAAAAATCCCCGCTGGGCGCGAAAATTGCAGCCGGGCAATTCGTGATTTTTGTGGAAATTCTGCCGCCGCGGGGGGTGGACGCCTCGCGGGAAATCGCGGGGGCGAGGCTGTGCCGCGAGGCGGGGATCGACGCCATCAACGTTCCGGACGGCCCGCGGGCGAGCGCCCGGATGAGCGCCCAGGTCACCTGCCAGCTGATCGAGCGCGAAGCGGGCATAGAAACCGTGCTGCATTTCTGCTGCCGGGACCGCAATATTCTGGGAATTCAAAGCGAATTGCTGGGCGCCTACGCCGCCGGCATCCGCAACCTGATCTGCATCACCGGCGACCCGCCCCGCATGGGAGCGTACCCGAACGCCACGGCGGTGTTCGATGTCGACTCCATCGGGCTGTGCAACATTGTCAGCAACCTGAACCAGGGCCTTGACATCGGCGGCCATCCGTTCGGCAGCCAGACGGGGCTGGTGCTGGGCGTGGGCGCCAACCCCGGCGCAGTGAATCTGGAAGAGGAGATCCGCCGCACCGAATGGAAAGTTCTCGCCGGCGCGGAATACATCGTCACGCAGCCGGTGTTCGACGTCTCGCTGCTTGAGAATTTTCTGCAAAAGATCCGCGGGTTCCGCATCCCGGTGATCGCCGGCATCTGGCCGCTGACGTCGCTGCGCAACGCGGAATTCATGGTGAACGAGCTGCGCGTGCCCGTGCCGGAGGAGTTCGTTGAAAGGATGCGCGGCGCAAAAGACCCGGAGCAGGCGCGGCGCGAGGGCGTCGCCATCGCGCAGGAGATGGTGCGGCGGGTGCGGCCCCTGGTGGAGGGCGTGCAGTTGAGCGCGCCGTTCGGCCGCTACGAGCTGGCCGTCGAGGTTGCCCGCGCGGTGGGGCCGCGCTAGACTGGCTGATTTGCACCGGAGAAACGAGTGGCCACCGATCTGATCGAAATCGACGTGCAACAGCCGTCCGTCGAGGCGATCGAGCGGGCCGCCATCGCCATCCGGCGCGGCCAGATCGTGGCCATCCCGACAGACGCGCTCTACACGCTGGTGGCCGATCCCTTCAATCTCCAGGCGGTGGGCCGCGTTTTCGCTGCCAAAGGGCGTGAAACGCAGCGGTCTTTGCCGTTGCTGGTGAGCGATTTTTTCATGGCTGAAGAGCTGGCTTCGGAATTGCCGGCCCGGTTTTTCCTGCTGGCCCGGCGCTTCTGGCCGGGCCCGCTCTCCATCATCGTGCCCGCCTCGGCGCGCGTTCCGTTGAAGGTGACCGGCAACACGGGCCGGTTGGCGCTGCGCCAGCCGCGCTCGCGCACGGCCCAGGCGCTGCTGGACTGGCTGGGGCAGCCGCTGATCGGCACGTCGGCCAATGTGAGCGGGCAGCCCACCTGCCGCACGGGCATCGAGACGTTTGCCATCATGGACGGGCGCATCGACCTGGTTCTGGACGGCGGCGCCTGCGTCGGACAGGGCGCCACCACGGTGGATGTCACCGAACCCTACTGGCGCATGATCCGGGAAGGCGCCATCCCGGAGCGGGAGATCGAGGAGTGCCTGCACGGGGCCTGACGTTCGTTCTGCTGGCGGCTGCCGCTTCGGCGCAAACGGCCTCCTTGCCGCGCGGCGGCGATCTGGGGCGGGAATGGGCGGCCGAGGAGTGGAACTCGCGCGACCTGGTGATGAAGGGCAAGTGGGTGAGGGAGGGCAACACGGCGCGTTTCCGCGCCTTCTACAGCGATGCCAAAGGGCGCCCTGCCACCTGGACGGTGGAAATTCTGGCCATCGAGGGCGATGAAGTACGCATGAAAGCCGTGGTACCCCTGAGCCAGGGACCGCGCGCTTACAGCGTCAACGGAAAGATCCAGCGCGACGGGCGTACCATCCGGGGCAAGGCGGAGTGGTGCGGCGCCGCGGTGGCGTGCGGTTTTCGCGTGGTGGCGGACTGGAAGCCTGCACCCAAAGGCGTGGCGCAAGTGGCTGCGGCGGTGCCGGCACCCCGGAGTCCTTCGGCACTCCAGCAGGGGATCCGCGCCAACGCCGGCAGGCTGTGGCGCGTCACGGACCTGACGACGCCCGGCTTCCACTGGGAAGGCACCTGGACCTTCGAGGGCGAGACGGTGCGTTTCTCCTACCGGGAGAAGAAGTCCGGCGCGAAAGCTGAAGGAGTGCTTGAACTGCAACGCTGGGACGGCGCCTACGTGCGGTTGCTCAACCGCGCGTCGAAGGACACCTACGAGGGGAATGTGCAGGCGGACGGGAGGACGATCCGCGGCACGGCGCAATCTTGCGGCGGAGATCCGAAGTGCCGATGGGAAGCGGTGATCGAGAAGTGACTTGGCCCGGGGCCTCACTTCACGGTATCCTGTCGGGCAGAGGAGCGTTCCTGCGGGACGCGTCACTGGTCTCCATAATTGATCCGATGCTAGTGAATCTGGAGCCTGGCTCGAAGATTCGCGCTGGTGAGCATGCTCTGCAAGGAGAAGCCTGAAGGCGCGCGGCGGGCTCCCCCCGTGGTCGATCGGGGTCGATTCCGAGGCTGGAACGGTTCTTGTGGTGCGCTCCCTCTTCCCTGCTCTTCATGCGAATTCTCTTTATCGGCGATATTTTCGCCTCGCCCGGGCGCCGCATCACCGCCGCCTGCCTCGGACGCCTGATCAGCGATGAAAAGATCGACCTGGCGATTGCCAACGCCGAAAACGCCGCCGGCGGATTCGGCATCACGCCGCCGCTGGCGCAGGAGCTGTTCGCGCTCGGCATTGATGTAATGACCACGGGCAACCACATCTGGGACAAGCGCGAGGTCTACGACTACCTGGATCATGAGCCGCGGCTGCTGCGTCCGGCAAACTACGGAGACGGCGTGCCGGGCTCGGGCGTCCTGGTTGGCAAGGCCCGCAATGGCGCTCCCTACGCCGTCCTGAACCTTCAAGGACGCGTCCACATGCCTGCCATCGAGTGTCCGTTCCGCACGGCTGACACACTGTTGGCGGGGCTGCCGGCGGAGGTCCGCGTCCGCTTCGTCGATTTCCACGCCGAAGCCACCAGCGAGAAGATGGCCATGGGCTGGCACCTAGACGGGCGCGCGACGGCAGTGATCGGCACGCATACGCACATCCCCACCGCCGACGCCCGCATCCTGCCGGGCGGCACGGCCTATCAGACCGATTGCGGCATGACCGGCCCGTACGACTCGGTGATCGGCGTTGAGAAGCGGACAATCCTGCGCCGGTTTCTGACGCAGATGCCGGCGCGGTTTGAAGCGGCTACGGGCATGGTGGAGTTGCATGCCACCGTGATCGAGGCCGACGACGACACCGGTTTGGCGCGCTCCATCCGGCCGCTGACGGTCACGGCGGCCGAGGTCGGCGAGCCGCTTTAGCCTCAGTCCTCGTCCTGCTGCGCGGCCAGGCGCGTCACGACGCCGAGATCCTCGAGCGTGGTCACATCGCCCGTCACGGTGTGGGAGGTGACGATCTCGCGCAGAAGACGGCGCATGATCTTGCCCGACCGCGTCTTCGGCAGCGCCTCCGTGAAGCGGATCTCCTCCGGGCGCGCGAAGGCGCCGATCTCGTGCGCCACCCACTGCCGGAGCTCCCTGGCCAGCCCGTCGCCGGGCTGATGGCCGGCTTTCAGCGTGACAAAGCAGCACACGGCCTGGCCGGTGATCTCGTGCGGCTTGCTGACCACGGCCGCCTCCGCCACCGCCGGATGGCGCACCAGGGCGGATTCGACCTCCATGGTGGAGAGCCTGTGCCCGCTAACGTTCATCACGTCGTCGACGCGCCCGAGGATCCAGAAATAGCCGTCCTCGTCCTGGCGCGCCGCGTCGCCGGTGAAATAGACGCCGGGCAGGCGCGAGAAATACTGCTGCTCGAAGCGCTGCGGGTCGCCCCAGATGGTGCGGAGCATGGAGGGCCAGGGGCGTTTGATCACGAGGAAGCCTTCGGTGTTTGGCGGCACCGGCTTGCCGTGGAAGTCGACCACTTCCGCCTCGATGCCCGGCATCGGCAGCGTGCCCGAGCCGGGCTTCAGCGGCACGGCGCCGGGCATGGGCGCGATGAGAATGCCGCCGGTTTCCGTCTGCCACCAGGTGTCGACAATCGGGCAGCGTCCTTGCCCGATCACCCGGTGGTACCATTCCCACGCAGCCGGATTGATCGGTTCGCCCACGCTGCCGAGCAGGCGCAGCGAGGAGAGGTCGTGCTTTGCCGGGAGCGCATCGCCCTGTTTGATCAGTGCGCGGATCGCCGTCGGCGACGTGTAGAAGATCGTCGCCTTGCAGCGGGCGACGATCTCCCACCAGCGGTCCCATGCCGGGTAGTCCGGCGCCCCTTCATACATGACGCAGGTGGCGCCCGCCGACAGCGGACCGTAAACGAGATAGGAGTGCCCGGTGACCCAGCCGATGTCCGCGGTGCACCAGAAGACGTCGTCTTCCCTGAGATCGAAGACCCATTTCATGGTGCAGGTGACGTAAGTCAGGTAGCCGCCGGTGGTGTGGAGAATCCCCTTGGGCTTGCCGGTGGTGCCGGATGTGTAAAGCACGAACAGCGGGTGTTCGGCGTCCAGCGGCTCGGCGGGACATTCGGACGAGGCGCCTTCCTCCAGTTCGTGCCACCACAGGTCGCGCCCCTGCTGCATCTGCACCTGCCCGCCCGTGCGTTTCAGCACGATCACGTCGCGGACTCCGGGACATTCCGCCAAGGCTTCGTCGGCGGCATCCTTCAGGCGCACTTCCCTGCCCCGGCGCCAGCCGCCGTCGGCGGTGAGCACCAGATGCGCCTCGAGGTCCTGGATCCGCGCCTTCAACGCCTCGGCGGAGAAGCCGCCGAAGACCACGGAGTGCGTGATGCCCAGCCGCGCGCAGGCGAGCATGGCCACGACGGCTTCGGGCACCATGGGCATGTAGATGATGGCGCGGTCGCCAGCCTTGTAGCCGCGCGCCTTCAGCACGTTGGCGAAGCGGCAGACGTGATCGTGCAACTCGCGGTAGGTGAGCTCCCGGCGGTCGCCCGGTTCGCCCTCAAACAGCAGGGCAGTCTTGTCGCCGCGAGCGGCCAGATGCCGGTCCAGGCAGTTGTATGAGGCATTCGTCTTCGCGCCGGCAAACCACTTCACGAACGGGGGATGCCATTCGAAGACATGGTGCCACTTTTCGAACCAGTGAACCTCTTTCTCTGCCATCTGCGCCCAGAACTCTTCCGGATGCTCCACGGCGCGATGGTACAGGCTGCGGTAAGCCTCCAGGCTGCCGACGTGGGCGCGGCTGGCGAATTCAGGCGGCGGTGGATAGACGGTCGTTTCCTGCATGGCTGGTCGAATGTTGAGTGTATCAGAGCGGGGAAGCCCGGCTGATAACCGGAAATCCGGGTTCTTTGTTCTGTTATCTGGCCAGCCGCAGGACAAGTCCCCGCAGAATGTTTGCGGCGGCACGGGCGAATCCGCCTGGAAATTCTTACCGAAGGCGGGCTGAATTTACATGCCGGGTTTGAGTCGAATCTTCCGAAATGGCGGGCCCTGGGGCTCCGGCACGGGAATTGCAAGCACAGGCGCGAACGGCAGGCTGTGCCCTCCGGCGTCCGGCGCAAGCCTCGGCTCGCGCCCGGAGGCAGTGGAGGCCGGAACGTGTCACGCTGGCACCGGTTGTGACAGATCGGACTCAGCAAAAAGAGTGCTTGCAACCGGCCCGGCAGGAGAGTTCAATAATACTTGTTCAAGGAGGCCAAAATGAAAAGTATCTTCGGCTGGCTCGTTCCAGCCCTGTTTGCTTTCAGCTTGCTCTGCCCGGCTCAACCGGAGGATGTGCAGGATCTTGGCCCGAAGATCTTCCAGGCGCAGTGGGTCAGCGTGGCCAAGCTGCCCGATGATTCGTCATCGCTGATTCCCTTCCCCTGGGGCAAGGATCTGTTGACTGATGGCGAGATCGAGGTCCGCGCCAAGGGGCAGGTGAAGGTTGAGCTGGAGGGCGCGGTTCCGGAGGCGTCGTACAAGCTCTTGGTCTGCAAGTTGAGCAACGTGACGGACCGCTGCATGGAACTCGGCAGCGTGCCCACCGACGACAGAGGCAGGGCGAACGCCGTGGTGCCCTGGCCGCAGGATGCCACCGGGCCGCACGCCGTGTTTTTCGTGCTCAGCCGGGATACAGAGTCCATGTTCGTCGCCGGCTTCCACATGCCCTCGGGCGTGCCGCCGGTGACAGGCATCCCGCCCACGACGGGGCAGACGCCGGAGCCGCCCAAGCCCGAGTGGAAGCAGGTCCAGCTGAAGGGCACCATTGAGTCCCTCGGAAGCGGGTCTTTCACGGTCGGGAGTGAGACGGTGCTGGTGGACGACGACACGGAGTTCACCGGGCGCGTGAAGGAGTTCAGCGATCTCGCGGCGGGCATGACGGTGCAGGTGATGGGCAAGACCGTCTCCGGCGGCGTGCTGGCCGCCCGCGTCATCGTGACAGGCAAGCCGTAGAACTCAGATCTCCTGGATCACCTCGCCGCCGGCCCCCAGCAGGCGCAGCCGGAAAAGCGGCTTGCCAAAGGCGTGCGTGGAGCAGCTCAGGCACGGATCATAGGCGCGCACGACTGCGGAGACGCGGTTGAGCGCGCCTTCTTTCAACTGCGCTCCATCGACGAAGCGTTCGGCCACCTGCCGGATGCTGTGGTTGATGGCCAGGTTGTTGTGGCCCGTGGCGACGATCAGGTTGGCCCCGGTGATGGCGCCGCGTTCGTCCACGCGGTAGTGATGGATGAGCACGCCACGGGGCGCTTCGATGATGCCGACACCGTCCAGCGAGTTCACGCCCGCCTCGGCGCGCACATGCGAGTCGAGAATCTCGGGGAAGTGGAGCAGCTCCTCCATCCGCTCGATGGCGTAAAGGGCCTCGATGAGACGGGCGTAGTGATAGAAGAACGAGCTGTTCACCACGCGCCCCAGCCTCTGGCGGTACTCCAGCAACTCGCGGTCGGCTTCCGTCGTGCCACAGCTTTCGGCCACATTGAGCCGCGCCAGCGGACCGACGCGGTAGACGCCCTCCGGGTAACCCAGCGGCTTGAAGTAGGGGGCCTTGAGGTAGGAGTCCTGCAGGGCCGCCTCGCCGATCCACTTCGCGTACTCCATCGGCCTGGCGACGCGTCCCGCGAGCTTGCCCGAGGCATCGATGAAGCGGATCATGCCGTCGTAGATCTGGAGCCGCCCGTCGGCGTCGACCAGCCCGGCGTGCATCGTCGGCATGTTTCCGAAGGCCTCGCTCTCGGCCGGAAACTGGTCGAGCATGGACTTGAACAGGCGCAGCGTCCGGCGGACGACGGAATGCGCCAGCGGCAGGTCTGACAGGATCAGGTCGCGTGTCTCCGTGCTCATCGGCCGGTTGACGCCGCCGGGCACGATCCACGCCGGATGCACCCGTTCCCCGGCAAGCCGTTCGATGGTCTGCTGCCCGAACCGGCGCAGAGCGATGCCGTCGCGGGCCGCTTCGGGGTGCTTCTCGATCAGGCCCAGCACGTTTCGCGCGCCGGGGTCGGAATCGAAGCCCAGCAGCAGATCCGGCGCCGAAAGGTGGAAGAAGCTCAGCGCGTGGCTCTGGACGAACTGCGCGCAGTGGACGAGTTCGCGCAGCAGGCGCGCCGTCTCGGGGATCTGCACCGCCATGATGGCGTCGCATGCCTTGGCCGAAGCCAGCAGGTGGCTGACCGGGCAGATGCCGCAGATGCGCGCCGTGATGGCGGGCATCTCGTAGTAGGGCCGCCCCTCGGTGAATTTCTCGAACCCCCGCACCTGCGTCACATGGAACTGCGTGGAGCTGACCCTGCCTTCCTCGTTCAAGTGGATGTCGATGCGGGCGTGGCCCTCGATGCGCGTCACATGGTGGATCCGGATCGTCTTGCCCATCGCCGCCTCCTTCTTAGCCGAACTTCACCTTGCCTGCCAGCTCCGGCTTCCTTCCGGCGAGCAGCTCCGCCAGCACATGGCCGATGGCTGCCGGGGGCGGAGGGCATCCGGGCACATGCAGGTCGACGCGGATGGCCTCGTGCAGCGGCACCGCCTGCCGCAGCAGCGGCGGCACGCCGTCGCCGGGGACGCGGTGGTTCACGTTCACGCCATCGACGTAGATCCGCTCCAGGAGCTGCTTGGGCGGAATCTGATTGCGCATGGAGGGCACGTTGCCGGTGACGGCGCAGTCGCCGAGCGCCACCACGAGCCGCGAGCGCGCGCGCACCTTCTGCGCCAGTTGGAGGTCGTCCTGGCTGCTCACGGCGCCTTCCACGAGCGTGACGTCGACATTTTCGGGGAATTCCTGCGCGTCCACCAGCGGGCCGAAGACCAGTTCGATTGCCGGCGCCAGGTCGATCAACGCCTCGTCCAGATCCAGCAGCGACATATGGCAGCCGCTGCAGCCGTCCAGCCAGACGGTGGCGATCCTTGCCCTGCTCATGCGCGCACTCCTTTCACTTCCACCAGCCGGCTGATGGTTTCGCCGCGCTTCACCATCTCCTCCGCCGCGTAGCCTTTGGTCGCCAGCGCGCCCGTGGGACAGCTCTGCACGCACTTGCCGCAACTGGTGCAGTAGCGGCTCTCGGCCCACCTGCGGTTCAGCTCGCACACCAGACGGGAGCCGATGCCGCGCCCGCCCACGTCCCACACGTGCGCTCCTTCCACCTCGGCGCAGACGCGCACGCAGCGGGTGCAGAGGATGCAGCGGTTCTGGTCGAGCACGAACTGCCGGTGCGAGAGATCCGCCGCAGCCCTCGGATAGCTGTAGGGGAACCTTACGTGCGTCACGCCCAGCCGCTGCGCCAGCGATTGGAGCTCGCAGTGGTTGTTGGAAACGCAGACGGCGCAGATGTGGTTGCGCTCGGCGAACAGCAGCTCCAGGATCATGCGGCGGTAGCGGTCCAGCCGTTCGCTGCGGGTGGTGACCGCCATGCCGTCCTGCACGGGCGTCGTACAGGAGGGCAGCAGCCGCCCCACGCCCGCCACTTCCACCAGGCACAGCCGGCAGGCGCCCACGGGCGTGAGGCCCTTCATGTGGCACAGCGAGGGGATGAACTTGCCCTGCGCGGTGGCAGCCTCGAGAATCGTCTGTCCCAGCCGGGCGTGGATCAGCTCGCCGTCGATGCGAATGGAAACTCGGTCTGGCATGGTTTCCGCTCCTTCAGTCGCCGTTGCGCACGTCGCAGCGCAGGCAGCGGCAGGCTTCTTCCATGGCTTCCACGGTTGTGAGCCCGAACGTGGCTTCGCGGAAGTCCTTGACGCGCGCCGCAGGTTCGGGCTCGCGCACCTGGTGGCGCCGGCTGGGGCCGGGATGCGCGGGCACGGCCATTTCGTAATCGAACTCGGGCCAGAGGCTGGCCCAGCGCTCCTGCCCGGTGAGCATGCGGTCGATGTTGCGCGCCGCTTTCTTGCCGTAGCCCATCGCGTTGCTGACGTTGGAGGCGCCCGTGATCAGATCGCCGCCGGCGTAGAACTTCGGGCGGCTGGTCTGGAGCGTGTAGCGGTCGACCTCGATCAGCCCGTTTTCCCTGATCTTCAGCCCTGACGCTTTGGCGAAGTCGATGTCTACTGTCTCGCCGACGGCGAGGATCACCGTGTCGCAGGGGATCCGCACGATTTCATCGGTAGGGATCGGGCGGCGCCGCCCCGAGGCGTCGTATTCGCCGAGCCTCGTCTTCACCGCTTCGAGCGCCATCACGCGCCCGGAGGCGTCGCCCACGATACGGTGCGGCGAAGCGAGGAAGACGATCTTCGCTCCCTCCGCCTCCGCCGCTTCCACCTCTTCATGAATCGCGGGCATGTCTTTGCGTTCGCGGCGGTAAACGATGGTCACATCGGCGCCCAGGCGCATGGCCGTGCGGGCGGAGTCGATGGCGGCGTTGCCGCCGCCGATCACGGTGACTTTTCTGCCAAGGCCCGTCGCCTCGCCCTTTGCCACCGCCTCCAGGAAGGGCAGCGCCGGGATGACGCCTTTCAGCTCCGTGCCGGGCAGGTACACCCAGTTTTCTTTCCACGTGCCGATGGCGAGGAACACGGCGTCGTACTGCTCGTCCAGATCGTTCAGCGTGATCTCCTCCTGGATGCGCGTTCCGAAGGAGAACTGAACGCCGACGCGGCGGATCAGTTCGATCTCGCGGTCGAGCACGTCCTTCGGCAACCGGTAGTCCGGCAGCGCGTAGCGCAGCATGCCGCCGGCCTCGGGATTCGAGTCATAAACCATCACTTCGTGGCCGAGCAGAGCGAGGTAGTAGGCGCACGCCAGCCCCGTCGGTCCGGCGCCGACTACGGCGCAGCGCTTGCCCGTGGGCGGCTTGCGCACGGCTGCCACGCGCGCGGCGAGTTCTTCGAATTTCGGCCCGGGGTAGATGGCGTCGGCGATGTAGCGGTGCACTTCGCGCATGTTCACCGCTTCGTCCAGCCCGGCGCGCCGGCAGCGGTTGTCGCAGGGATGCTGGCACACGCGCCCGGTGGAGGCGGGCAGCGGATTGTCGAGCGCCACCGAGACGAACGCATCCTCCAGCCGGTCTTCCTTCAACAGCTGGAGGTAGCGCGGGATATTCATGTGCAGCGGGCAGGAGTTCTCGCAGGGGCTGAGCGCCAGCTCCTCGCACACGCCGGCGCGGCAGCGGCGCGCCCGGATGTGGTCCTCGAACTCGTGCCGGAAATGCCGCATGGTCGTCAGCACCGGGTTCGGCGCCGTCTGCCCCAGCCCGCACAGGGAAGCGTCGCGGATCATGCGGCTCAGCTCGTCCAGCGTCTCCAGGTCTTCTTCTGTTCCCTTGCCGTGGGTGATGCGGTTGAGATAGTGCAGGCTCTTGTCGAGCCCCACCCGGCACGGGATGCACTTGCCGCAGCTCTCCGAGTGAGTGAACTCGATGAAGTAGCGCGCTACATCCACCATGCAGTTGTCTTCGTCCATCACCACCATGCCGCCGGAGCCCATGATGGAGCCAAGCTGCGCCAGGTTCTCGTAGTCGACCGGGGTGTCGAACATCTCGCTGGGGATGCAGCCGCCGGAAGGGCCGCCGGTCTGCACCGCCTTCACCGCGCGCCCGTGCGGCGCGCCGCCACCGACGTCGTAGACGAAAGTCTTCAGCGGCGTGCCCAGCGGCATCTCCACGAGGCCGGTGTTCACCACCTTTCCTACCAGCGAGAAGACCTTGGTGCCGGGGCTCTTCGGGCTGCCGGTTTCCAGGAACCACGCCGGGCCCTTCAGCACGATGGGCGCGATGTTGAACCACGTCTCGACGTTGTTGATGTTGGTCGGCTTGCCGAACAGGCCGGAGTCGGCGGGGTACGGCGGGCGCGGCGTCGGGCGGCCTGCCCTGCCTTCCAGCGAGCGGATGAGCGCCGTTTCCTCGCCGCAGACGAACGCGCCGGCCCCCTCCACCAGCGACAGGTGGAACCGGAAGCCGCGCCCGAGGATATCCTCGCCCAGCAGCCCCCATTCTTCGGCCTGCTGGATGGCCGTCCGCAGCCGGTGCACGGCCAGCGGATATTCGGCGCGCACATAGATGATGCCTTCCGTGGCGCCAGTGACAAAGGCGCCGATGAGCATGCCCTCGATGAGGGAGTGCGGATCGCCCTCGATCTCGTTGCGGTTCATGTAGGCGCCCGGGTCGCCTTCATCGGCGTTGCAGATGAGGTATTTCGGCTCGGCCTTCGCCCGCCGGAGGAACTCCCACTTCGCGCCGGTCTGGAAACCCGCCCCGCCGCGGCCGCGGAGGCGCGCCGCCTGGATGGCCTCGATCACGGCCCCCGGATTGTTGTCGATCAGCACCTTGTACAGCGCCTGGTAACCGCCGACGGCGAGGAACTCCTCGATGTCGTCGGGGTTGATGAGGCCGCAATTGCGCAGCACAATCTTCTTCTGCCCTCGGAAGAACGGCACTTCGTTCCATAGCGGGATCTCTTCGAAACCCGATCCGAATTTGATGTGGCCCGTGACGTGGTCCCACTCCTCGATCCGGCACAGCGCCAGCTCTGCGGGAACGCGTCCCGCCGCGGCCAGGTCCAGGATCGCCGGAGCGGCGTCGGGACGGATCTTCTGCAGGATCACCAGAGGCCTGCCGGGGATCCAGAGGTTGACCAGCGGCTCGGCGGCGCAGTAACCGAAACAGCCGGTGCGCGCCAGTTGCACGTTCATGCCGCGCTGCTCGATGGAATCGGCGAAGGCGCGGAACACGGCCTCGGCGCCATTGCCCGCGCCGCAGGTGCCCATGCCCACTGCGATGCGCGGCGACGGCGGCAACAGCCTTGCCAGCCCCGCCTCGCGCGCTTCGTTGAAGCTGGCCAGGTCCCGGATGCGCTTCATCGCCGCGCTCCTTTCCTCACCGCTTCCACCTCGCGCTCGAGCGCCCTCTCATTGACGTGCCCGAGGATGGCGTGGTCGATTTCGACCACCGGCGCCAGCGCGCACTGCCCGAAACAGGCCACCGTGCGGATGGTGAACTCGCCGTCCGCCGTCGTCGCCGTGAGCTTGTCCGCGCTTCCCTCGTCCTCGCCCTCTCTCACGCCCAGCAGCAGCCGCAGGCGGTCCAGCAGCGCCTTCGATCCGCGCGTGTGGCAGGCGGTGCCCCGGCAGATGCACACCGTGTGCCTGCCCTGCGGCTTCAGGTTGAACAGTGCGTAGAAAGTGGCCACGCCGAAGATCTGCGCGCCGGGGATGCCGGTGCGGTGGGAAAGGTAATCCAGGTACTCGAGCGGAAGGAACTTCTTCGGCTGGTTCTCCTGGATCTCCTCGAGAATGTTCAACAGCATTCCCGGGCGCCCGCGGTGCCGGACGATCAGCCGGTCGAGGTAGTCCTGCTCTTCTGCGGTCAACGGGCCCGGGGCGGGTTTTTCGCCGGGCAGCAAGGCCGAAGTCATGCGGCGGTCGCGTCCTCCTCTTACCAGATAATCGCATCTGAAAGTCGGCTGCAAGCGACACTCTTGCGCCGGAAACATTTCCGGCCCGTTCTGTTACCGCCGCGCGGTCCCGGCTTCCGCCCGCAGGGAGCGGATCCACTCCGTCATGCGGTCGTAGTGCGACCCCTGCCAGTAGAGCTGCCCGCAGCCGCTGCATTGCGCGAACTCCCTGCACCAGAGCCGCGTCTTCGGGGGAATCCGCTCCCACACCGCCTCCCGCCGGGCAGGCTCGAGCAGGGCGTTGCAGCGGAGGCAGCGCCGCAGAGGCGCCGCCGCACCCCACAGCCCGAGCTTGTCCGCCAGCCAGACCAGTTGGGCGCGGGGATCGTCGCCCCGCACCAGCGCGCCCTGCTCCACCTGCCTGCGCATCAGCAGGCTTCTGTCGCGAGTCAGCAGGAACCGCCCCGCGGCGGCGGCATCCGCCAGTTCCCTGTCGCCCGCCTGCGCGTCATAGTGCGTGTCGAAGCCCAGAATGCGCAGATACTTGGCCAGCCGCCCCAGGTGGCAGTCCAGCACGAAGCGCCAGCCGCCACGGGGCGGCTCGGGATACAGGCGCGGGCGGACGTCGATCGAAACGCCGTCGGCAAGCGCAGGCGTGAGATCCGCGGGTTCGCCGACCTCGGGATGCGGCACGCCAAATGTTTCGATGGCGTGCTTGATCGACGGGCGGTCCCGGAACTCGTACTCGATCCAGGCGCCGCGGAGGGCGGCGGGCAGAAAGTCGTTGAGGTCGCCGTGAAAGCGGAATCGGGCGCGCCCCACGCCTTCAACATAGCGCCCCGAGATGTTACAGGGGTAGCCCCCGCGGATTGTTTACGATGGGTACAAGGATCGTGTCTATGAACACCCAATGCCGACATCTCGCCGCGCCCCGTCTGTTCGCCGCGGCCATTCTGGTTCTGACTCTTTGCGCTGCCGCGGCAGCGCAACCCGCGGCGCCCAGCAAGGTCACCTCCGTCGAAGGCATCACGGAATACCGTCTGGACAACGGTCTTCGCGTCTTGCTGTTCCCCGACCCGTCGAAGTCCACGATCACCGTGAACGTCACCTACATGGTGGGCTCGCGCCACGAGGATTACGGCGAGACAGGCATGGCTCACCTTCTCGAACACCTCATGTTCATGGGTTCGAAGAACCATCCCGACATCAAGAAGGAGTTGCAGGACCACGGCACGCGCCCCAACGGCACCACGTGGTACGACCGCACGAACTACTTCGAGACGTTCGCCGCCACGGAGGACAACCTCGCCTGGGCGCTGGCGATGGAAGCCGACCGCATGGTGAACAGCTTCATCGCCAGGAAGGATCTCGACAGCGAGATGACGGTGGTGCGCAACGAGATGGAGTCCGGGGAAAACTCGCCTTCGGGGGTTCTTCTGCAGCGCGTCGCCAGCACGGCGTTCCTGTGGCACAACTACGGCAAGTCCACCATCGGCGCCCGCAGCGACGTCGAGCGCGTGCCGATCGAGCGGCTCCAGGCCTTCTACCGCCATTTCTATCAGCCTGACAACGCGGTGCTGGTGGTCGCCGGCAAGTTCGATGAAGCGAAAACACTGGGCTTGATCCAGAAGACCTTTGGCGCCATTCCGAAGCCGCAGCGCCAGCTCCGGCGCACATACACGGTCGAGCCCGTACAGGACGGCGAGCGGACGGTCACCGTGCGCCGCGTGGGCGACGTGCAGTATGTGGGCGCGGCGTGGCACATCCCGCCCGGCTCGCATGACGAATACGCCGCCGTCGAGATGGCGGTGGACATTTTGGGCGACCAGCCATCCGGGCGGCTTTACAAGGCGCTGGTCGAGACGAAAAAGGCTGCCAGCGTGTCCATGTTCAGTTTCCAGCTGCACGATCCCGGCTTTGCCTACGCCCAGGCGATGGTCCGGATGGACAGTTCGCTCGAAGACGCGAGGAAGACGCTGCTGGACACGATCGCCGGGATCCGGTCGAAGCCATTTGCCAAAGACGAACTGGAGAGGCAGCGCACGCGCTGGCTGAAGAACTTCGAGCTGCGGATGAACGATCCGCAGGATGTCGCGCTGGAACTCTCCGAATGGCAGGCGATGGGCGACTGGCGCCTGATGTTCCTGCACCGCGACCGGATCGAGAAGGTTTCGCTCGAGCAGGTGCAGAAGGCCGCCGAGAAGTACTTCATCCCCTCAAACTGCACGGTCGGGCTCTTCATTCCGGAGAAGGAGCCTTTGCGCGCGGAAGTGCCCGAGCCGCCCGCTGTAGAGAGGCTGGTGAAGAGCTATACGGGCAAGGCTGTGGTGTCGCAAGGGGAGTCGTTCGACGCATCGCCCGCCAACATTGACAAGCGCACCATCCGCGGCGATATCAACGGCGGGCTGAAGATCGCCTTGCTGCCGAAGAAGACCCGCGGCTCGCAGGTCACCGCCGTGCTCAGCCTGCACTTCGGCGACGAGAACAACCTCCGTGAAAAGGCATTCGTCGGCGGGCTCACCGGCCAGATGCTGATGCGCGGCACGGCGAAGCGCACGCGGCAGCAGATCCGCGACGAGCTGGACCGCATCAAGGCGCAGGTCAACGTCGGCGGCAACGCCAGCGGCGCTTCGGCGCGCATCACCACGACGCGCGAAAACCTGGCGGCGGCGATCGACCTCGTCTTCGAGATGCTGAAGGAGTCCGTGTTCCCCGAAAACGAGTTCGACCAGTTGAAGCGGCAGGTGCTGGCGTCGCTGGAAGGTGCGAAGAGCCAGCCGCAGACGATCGCCTCCACCGCGTTGCAGCGCCACCTGATTCCGTATCCGAAGGGCGACGTGCGCTACGTGCCCACCGTGGACGAGCAGATCGCCGCCATCCAGAGCGTAACGCTCGACCAGGTGAAGCAGTTCCACTCGCAGTATTACGGGCTGGCGGAGGGCGAGCTGTCGATCATCGGCGACTTCGACCCCGAGAGCCTCCAGCAGCAGATCGCGAAGCTCTCGCGCGACTGGAAGAGCCGCCAGAGCTATGCGCGCGTGCTGCGGAAGTACACGGAGGTGAAGCCCGCCGCCGCGGCGTTCGAGACGCCCGACAAGGCGAACGCCATGTGGATGGCGGGCACGGCGTTCCGAATGAAGGACACAGACCCGGACTACCCTGCGCTGCTGTTTGGCAACTATCTGCTCGGCCAGGGCATGAATTCGCGGCTCTTCGCGCGCATTCGCAACAAGGAGGGGCTCAGCTACGGGGTTGGATCGCAGTTGATCGCGGGCGCAGAGGACGACCACGCCCTGTTTATCGCCTTCGCCATCTGCGCGCCCGAAAACGCGCCCAAGGTGGAGGCGTCGTTCCGGGATGAGATGAAGAAGATCCTCGCCGACGGGTTCACGGCGGAGGAGATCGAAGCAGGCAAGAAGAGCTGGCTCCAGAGCCGGCAGGTGAGCCGGGAAAACGACGAAGAGCTGGTGAGCCGCATCGTCGCCCGCACCTATGAACGCCGCACCATGGCCTTCGACGCCGAGCTGGAGCGGAAGGTCAATGCGCTGACGCCGGACCAGGTGCGGGCCGCCATGGCGAAGTATCTGGATCCTGCCGGCCTGACCTACATGCGAGCCGGCGATTTCAAGAAGGTGAACGTCGTCTGGTGATCACCGATCTGGTCCAGATCCGCCGCCTGGGCGAGCACAAGCGCGGCGAAAACGAGCGTTTCCGCCGCCACCTGAAGACCTACCGCTATGTGGAGCGGCGCCTGCGCCAGATTGCGGAGCAGGTGGAAGAGCAGGTGGACTGCCTCGCCTGCGCCAACTGCTGCCGCGTCGCCACGGCGCGCCTGCTGGAACGCGATATCGAGAGGCTGGCCAAACATTTCCGCATGAGCGTGGAGAAGTTCAAGCAGGAATACGCCGAGCAGAGCGAGGAAGAGGGATGGATTCTGCGCCGCGATCCGGAGCGGGGCTGCGTATTCCTTTCCGGCAATGAATGCACCGTCTATGACGTGCGCCCGGCGGCGTGCGTCGATTTCCCGCACATGGTGCGCGGCTCAGGCTCGATCCCCTCGCGCATGTGGCAGTTCATCGACCGCGCCTGCTATTGCCCCATCGTGTACAACACGCTGGAGGAGTGGAAGAAGGAAACCGGGTTCTCGAGGGGGACAGGCTGATCCGGCGCCTTCGTGTGCTGCGGCGAAGGCGATTGCCCGCCGGGGCGGGAAAGGATGCAGAATGCCCCCTTCAGGGGAGCTTCTCTGTGAGTGTGACGGGCTCGCTCAGGCGGAAGGTGAGCCGCGTTTCGCTGGGCAGTTCGGCGGGCTTGCCGCGCGTCGCCATGGCGCCGCCCGCGCCGGCAGCGCCGCCGATGGCGGCGCCGATGGCAGCGCCCTTCCCTCCCCCGGCGATGGCGCCGATGGCGGCGCCGATGCCCGCTGCCACCCCCGTCTTCGCGACATCGCCCTTCACGCCGCTTTCCGCCTCGTGGCGGAAGGAATCCGTGCGGATCTCCACCTTCTGCCCGTCGGAAGTGGTCAGCTCATCGAGTTGCAGCACCAGTGCAGCCCGCCCTTTGACGCGGCCCGCGGCGGCAGCCTCCACGATGCGGCCCCGCACCAGCGCCCCGCGTTCCGCGATCACCAGCCCTTCCACGATGAGCGGCGCGTCCAGCGTGGCGAAGAACGGATCGTGAACCGACTGCCGTTCGGTGCTGAGCGCATCCCGCAGCCTGACCGGGATCAGCGTGCCCGCGGGCACCGTCACCTGGCGAGGCTCGCGTTTCGGCGGCGCGGGCTTCTCGGCGACTGCGGGCCCCGGCGCCTCGGCGGCGGGCGCTACCGCCGGCGCCGCCGCTTGCGGCGGCGAGACCCGGATCTCCTGCGGTGCAGGCGCGGCGACCTTGGCCTGCTCTGTCACGGCAGCGGCTGACGCGGGTTGCGCCGGCTGTTCCGGGATGCGCGGCGGCGCCGGACGGCTCGAACCCCGGACAGACGCGGTCCGCCGGGCCGGAGTTTTCGCCGGCCCGGCCTTGACCGGAGTCTCGGCAGGCTTCACGGTCTCCTGCGGCGGCGGAACCTCGGTCGCTTCCGTCGCAGGCAGCGCGGGCGCCGCCGCCTGGACGGCCGGGGCAGGCGCCGCCGGGGCTGGGGCGGACCGTTGCTTCAGCCCGAGATAGACCACCGTGCCCACGGCGATGCCGCCTGCCAGAAACGCAAGACCCAGTTTCTGCCACATCTCCTTCATCCTCAAACACTGTCGACGCACGCACAAGCGTTTGTGTTTCGGTCAATTCCGCCCGTTACAATCAAGAGTAGATGGTTCCGTTTCCGCCCGAACTCCGCATAGGTCCGGTGCGCATCCAGCCGGCGACGGTGCTTGCGCCCATGGCGGGCGTCACAGACACCGTGTTCCGCCGCCTGATCCGCGCCCAGGGCGGGTGCGGATTGCTGATGACGGAGTTCACCAGCTCGCACGGCGTCGTCGCCACGCGCAGGCACCCCAACCGCAAGCGGCTGCAGAGCTTCCATTACCTGTACTTCGAACCGGACGAGCACCCGATCACCGCCCAGCTTTTCGGCGCCGATCCCGAGGTGCTCGCAGAAGCCGCACGGATCTGTGAAGACTCGGGCTTCGACGCCGTGGACATCAATTTCGGCTGCCCGGTGAAGAAGGTGGTCCGCTGCAACGGCGGCAGCGGCCTGCTGCGCAACCTGCCGTTGATCGAGAGCATTCTGCGCACGGTTCGCGCCGCCATCCGGATCCCTCTGACGCTGAAGACGCGCGCCGGCTGGAACGACTGCGAGCTGGTGCATGTGCAGATGGCCCGGCTGGCCGAAGATTGCGGCGTCAACGCCATCGCGCTGCACCCGCGCACGCGCGAGCAGGGCTACAGCGGGCGCGCCGACTGGACGCGCATTGCCGAGGTGAAGGCGGCGGTGAAGATCCCGGTGATCGGCAATGGCGACATTGTGACGCCGCAAGACGCTGTCCGGATGGTCCACGAGACCGGCTGCGACGCCGTCATGATCGGCCGCACCGCCGCATCCAACCCGTGGATCTTCCGCCAGATCGCTGAATATCTGGCGGCGGGCAGCTATTTCCAGCCCTCCGAAGAGGACCGCTGGCGCATCATGCACACCTATTACGCCATGCTGATCGAGCATGAGTCGCTGGACGCCGTGGGCAAGATGAAGCAGTTCGCCACCTACTTCACGCATGGCGTCCGCAACGGATCGAAGCTCCGCACGGCCATCTACCATGCCAGGGAAGCGCGCGAAATCCTCTCGCTCGTCGACCGTTTCTTCGAAGGCGAACTCCGGCGCAGCGGAGAGCCGCAAGGCGCCGAAGCGCCCGCTGCCTGACGCGCCCATGAAGAAGGTTCAGGCGATCACCGACGGCAGCTGCCTCGGCAATCCGGGCCCCGGCGGCTGGGCCTATATTCTGCGCTACGGCGAGCACACGCGGGCGCGGTCGGGCGGGGAGCCGCACACCACCAACAACCGGATGGAGCTCACTGCGGCGCTGCGCGCCCTGCAAGCGCTCAAGGAACCCTGCGAGGTCGAGTTCACCACGGATTCGCAGTATCTGAAGAACGGGGTGGAGAGCTGGATGGAGCGCTGGAAGCGCAACGGCTGGAAGACCGCCGAAAAGAAGCCTGTGCTGAACCAGGACCTGTGGCAGGCGCTGGACGCCGAATTGCAGCGGCACCGGGTGCGCTGGTTCTGGACGCGGGGCCATGCCTCGCACGAGGACAACAACCGCTGCGACGAGCTGGCCCGCGCCGCCGCCGAGCGGCAGCGCGGGACGGGCCAGTGACAGGGGCCGAAACATTCCGCTAGGATGACGTTTTGCGGCTCGCGGTCTTTGGCGGCACTTTCGATCCCATCCACACGGCGCACACCCGTGTCGCCCGGGAGGCGGCCGACCGCTTCCGCCTCGACAGGATTCTCTTCGTGCCCGCCGCGCACCCGCCGCACAAGCCCGACGGCCAGACCACGCCGTTCGAGCACCGCTTCCGCATGGTGGAGCTGGCCTGCCGGGAGGACCCGCGCTTCGAGCCCTCCCGCCTGGAAGAAGGCGCTGGCCAAAGTTACACGATTCACACCATCGAGAGGCTCCGCTGTACGCTGGCGCCCGCGGACGAGGTCTACTTTCTGATCGGCGCCGACGCCTTCGCCGAAATCGGCTCCTGGCACCGCAGCGCCGACGTGCTGCGCGCAGTCGAATTCATCGTCGTATCGCGCCCCGGCTACGAGCTGACGATCCCTGCCGGGGCGCGCGTCCACAGGCTGGAGACGCTCGCCCTGCCGCTGTCTTCTTCAGAAATCCGCAGGCAACTGGAAGCCACGGGCAATGCTGAGGGGCTGCATCCGGCCGTGCTGGAATACATCCGCGCCCACGGGCTATACCGCTGAAGCGGCGCGGCTCGGCTACCATGGGAGTTAGCCCGTCTCGCCGATCATGAACTGGAAATCCCGCCAGCAGGAGCTGCTTGCCGCGCTTGAGGAGCGCATTCTGATGCTCGATGGCGCCATGGGCACGATGCTGCAGCAGCGGAATCCCACCATCGAGGACTGGGGCGGGCCGCAATTCGAGAACTGCACCGAACACTTGCTCTTTACGCATCCGGAGTGGATCCGCGACATCCACCGCGCGTATTTCGAGGCCGGCGCCGACATGGTGGAGACCAACTCGTTCGGCGGTTCCGCCATCACGCTGGCCGAGTTCGGCCTTGAGCTGCGCTGCTACGAGGTGAACCGCAAGGCGGCGGAGCTGGCGCGGGAGGCGGCTGCGGAGTTCGAGCGCGCGGGAAGGCCGCGATTCGTGGCCGGATCCATCGGCCCCACCACCAAGGCCATCACCGTCACCGGCGGGGTCACCTTCGCCCAGCTCCGCGAGGGCTATTACGAGCAGGCGCGCGGCCTGGTCGACGGCGGGGCCGACCTCCTGCTGGTCGAAACCTGCCAGGATACGCGCAACGTCAAAGCGGCCCTGCTCGCCATCCGCAGGCTGGCCGACGAACTGGGCCGCCCGATCCCGGTGATCGTCTCCGGAACCATCGAACCCATGGGCACGATGCTCGCCGGGCAAACCGCGGACGCCTTCGTGGTCTCCATCGCCCACGCGGACCTGCTCGCCACCGGGCTGAACTGCGCCACCGGGCCGGAGTTCATGACCGATCACATCCGCACGATCCATGAACTGTCGCCCGCGCGCGTGTCCTGCTACCCGAACGCCGGGCTGCCCGATGAGGAAGGCCGGTACCTGGAGACGCCGGACTCGCTGGCGGCGCAGATGGAGAGGTTCATCGATCACGGCTGGCTGAACATCGCCGGCGGATGCTGCGGCACGACGCCCGCCCACATCCGCGCCATCGCCCAGATGGTGGACGGCAAGCGCCCGCGCGTCCGGCCGCAGCCTTCGCACCGCGTCTTCTTTTCGGGCATCGAAACGGTGGAGGCGGACGACTCCACGCGCCCGCTGCTGGTCGGCGAGCGCACCAACGTCATCGGCTCGCGGCTGTTCAGGCAGCTGATCGCGGAGGAGAAGTGGGAGGAGGCCACCGAGATTGCGCGCCGGCAGGTGCGCGCCGGCGCGCACATCATCGACGTCTGCCTGCAGTCTTCCGACCGGGATGAACTGCACGACATCCCGCCGTTCTACGAGCTTCTGATCCGGAAGATCAAGGCGCCGCTGATGATCGACACCACCGATCCGCGCGCCGTGGAGCTGGCGCTCACCTACTGCCAGGGGCGCAGCATCATCAACTCGGTGAATCTGGAAGACGGCGAGGAGAAGTTCGAGCGCGTCGCGCCGCTGGCGCGCGCCTACGGCGCGGCGCTGGTGGTGGGCACCATCGACGAGGACCCGGTGCAGGCGCAGGCGTTCACGCGCGAGCGCAAGCTGGCGGTGGCGCGACGGAGCGTGGACCTGCTGGTGAACAAGTACGGGATGCGCCCCGAGGACCTGATCATCGATCCGCTCGTCTTCCCCGTCGCCACCGGAGACGAGAATTACATCGGCGGCGCGGTGGAGACGATCGAGGGCGTGCGGCTCGTCAAAGAGAACATCCCGCACGTCCGCACGATCCTCGGCGTGTCCAACGTCAGCTTCGGGCTGCCTCCGGCGGCGCGCGAAGTGGTGAACAGCGTGTTTCTCTATCACGCGACGAAGGCCGGGCTCGATCTGGCGATCGTCAACACGGAGAAGCTGGAGCGCTTCGCCTCGATCCCTGAGGCGGAGCGGCTGCTGGCCGAGAGGCTGCTGTTCAACTGGCCGGACCCGGAGAAGTTCCCCGGGGTGAGCGAGGACTGGCGCGAGCAGTCACGCGAGGAACGGATCGCCGTCAACCAGCACAACATCGCCGCTATCACGGAGTTTTTCCGCAAGGCGCGCGCGAAGGAGAAGAAGCCGGCGGCGCAGCTCCCGCTGGACCAGCGGCTGGCGCGCTACATCATCGAAGGCACCAAGGACGGGCTCATCGACGATCTGAACCGCAAGCTGGCCGAGGGCGCCGCGCCGCTCGAGATCATCAACGGCCCCCTGATGCGCGGCATGGACGAAGTGGGGCGCCTGTTCAACAACAACGAGCTGATCGTCGCCGAAGTGCTGCAATCGGCCGAGGCGATGAAGGCTGCGGTGGCCCACCTGCAGCAGTTCATGGAAATAAGCAGCGTGCAGGCGCGCGGGCGGTTCCTGCTGGCCACGGTCAAGGGCGATGTTCACGACATCGGGAAGAACCTGGTGGAGATCATCTTCTCGAACAACGGCTACGAGGTGATCAACCTCGGCATCAAGGTGCCGCCGGAGGAGCTGATCCGCGCCTTCCACGAGCACAAGCCCGACGCCATCGGGCTGAGCGGGCTGCTCGTGAAATCGGCCCAACAAATGGTAGTGACGGGCGAGGATCTGCGCGATGCCGGCGTGCGGGTGCCGCTGCTGGTGGGCGGGGCGGCGCTGAGCGAGAAGTTCACCGTCACCAGGATCGCGCCCGCCTACCAATCGCCGACGTTTTACGCGAAGGACGCGATGACTGGGCTGCAGATCATGAACGCGCTGATGGACCCGGAGGCGCGGGAGAAGCTGCTCGAGTCGCTCGGCGGCCCTGCGCAGCGCGCTCCCGAGCGCGAGACGGAGCGGCCGGAAAGGATCGTTGTCGAAACAGGCACGGCGCGCTCGCCCAAGGTGCGCACGGACGTTGCGATCCCGCCCGCTCCCTATCTCGACCGGCGCGTGCGGACGCTGGCCAATCTGGCGGAAATCTGGAGCTACATCAACCCGCACATGCTCTACGGGCGCCACCTCGGATTCAAGGGGAATTTCGAGCAGGCGCTGAAAGAACGCGACGAGAAGGCGCTTGCGCTCCACCACGACGTGGAGGAGGTGAAGCAGAAGGCGGCGCGGTTCATGCGCGCGCGGGGCGTTTGGCAGTTTTTCGAGGCGGAGCGGCACGGGAATTCCATCGCGCTGTTCGAGCCCGGCGCGCAGGCGCCGTTGCACATCTTCACGTTCGAGCGGCAGCGCAAGAAAGACGGATTGTGCCTCAGCGACTATGTGCTGGACCCCGACGCCTCGGGGCGCCGCGACCACATCGCGCTGCTCGTCGTTACCGCCGGCGAAGGTGTGCGCGAGGCATCGGAGGAAGCCAAACGGGCGGGCCGGTTCTTCGAGGCGCACTGCCTTCAGGCCTTGGCCATCGAGACGGCGGAAGCGGCTGCGGAATGGCTCCACCGGCGCCTGCGCGAAGAGTGGGGATTCCCCGATCCGCCCGGCATCACCATGCAGCAGCGCTTCACGTCGCGCTACCGCGGCAAGCGCTACAGCTTCGGCTATCCGGCGTGCCCGAACCTCGACGACCAGCAGGGCATCTGGAGGCTGCTGCGGCCCGAAGAGATCGGCGTGCGCCTGACCGAAGGCATGATGATGGAGCCGGAGGCAAGCGTCAGCGCGCTCGTGTTCCACCACCCCGACTGTGCGTATTTTTCGGTGGAAGCGACGGACTGAAGACCGCCGCGGCAGTCACCTGCCACCCGCGGCAGGATAGTTCGGACCGTAAAGCCTGCTTTGCGGGCGGAGCGCGAGGCGCCCGCCTCGCACCCACTCTTCGCCACGCGGTTCGAGATGCGCGACGAGGCGGCTGCGCCAGAGACGGAGCTGTTCTCCGTTGTCTGATTCCCGCAACTCGCCGGGATCGTTCGCGAGGTCGAACAGCTGCTCGCTGCCGTCCAGAGCGTGGTAGATGTACTTCCACCGTCCGTCGGTCAAGGCGTTCCAGTGGTTGGCGCGGTCGTAGCAGACGTCGTGCTCGAGATCGACCCATTCCCGGGACACGGCCAGCAGGTTCTGCCCGTCGCACCCGGCGGGGACTTCCACGCCCGCAGCCATGGCCAGAGTCGGCAGAACATCGCGGATCTCCACCGGAACGGTGCTGACTGCGCCGCGCGGAGCGCCGGGTCCGCGCACGATCATCGGAACGCGCGCCGAGGGCTGATACGCGTAAGACTTGCGCCACAGGAAATGGTCGCCGGTCATGTCGCCATGATCGCTGAGGTAGATGATGAAGGTCTCCTCGAGCCATCCGCGGCGGCGCAGGGCCTCCAGAACCCGTCCGATCTGCTCGTCGACGAAAGACACAGAACCGGAGTAACCGGTCCGCGCGCGGCGCGTCAGTTCAGGCCCTACGTCGCCGTGCCAGATGTCGTCGCGCGCGGAGTTGCGCGTCCGGAAGCGTTCGGCCCAGCGGCCCACGCGGGCGGGCGGCAGGTTCGCGTCCCGGTACATGTCCCAGAACCGCTGGGGCGGATCGTAGGGGCTGTGCGGGCGGGCGAAGCTGACCTTCAGGAAGAAAGGTTCGGCGCGGTTGTATCCCTCGATGAAGCGGGCGGCGCAGGCGCCCGTCCATGCTGTGGGATGGAGCCGCCCGGGCAGGACATACGGCGCGGCCGTGTAGTCGTTCCATCCGATCCCGGTGGCATCCGGATCCAGATGCGGCGCTTCGGAGGCAAACCATGCGCGGTAGTCACTGCGGAAGCCGGGCGATTCGACACGCCCGCTCTCGTCGAGAACCGTCTGATGGAAGCCGTGCAGCGTCCTCTGCGGAGACCAGTGCATCTTTCCGATCCCCAGCGTGAAGTAGCCCGCCGCCCGCAAAAGCGCAGGCAACTCCACGGAATACCGCTCCGCTACGCGCCCGTATCCCAGCATGCCGTGCTTCCACGGCGACATCCCGGTGAGCAGGGCAGCGCGCGCAGGCGTGCAGGTCGGCGTGGAGGAGAACGCGTTCTGAAAGCGGACGCCCGAACCGGCGAGCCAGTCGAGGTTCGGCGTGCGCACTGCGAGGTTGCCGGCGCAGCCCATCCAGTCGCCCCGGTGCTGATCGCTCATCAAGAGCAGCAGATGGGGTTTCGACTTCGACAGCGAGCGCACGAAAGCCGGCGCCGCGCAGAACTGGCGCCGGGTCACCATTGCACCGTCTTGCCGATCTCCAGCTCCCAAACGCGGATCTCCGAGCCTCCCAGCAGTTCGGCCAGCTCCGCGGGCTTCCCGGCAAGCACCGGAAATGTGCCGTAATGCATGGGGATGACGGTGTGGACCTTTAGCAGGCGCGCCGCCATCGCCGCCTGTTGCGGGCCCATCGTGAAGTGATCGCCGATGGGCAGGAAGGCAAGCTCCGGCTGATAGAGTTCGGCGATCAGCGCCATGTCGCCGAACACTGCCGTGTCGCCGGCAAAGTAAGCGCGGCGGCCGTCGCGCAGGTGCAGCACGTATCCGGCGGGCTCGCCGCCATAGACGAACTTGCCGTCGTCGAGGATGCCCGAGGAGTGTTTGGCATCAGTCATGGTCACTTTCATGGCGCCCGCCTGCTGCGTGCCGCCCTTGTTCATGGCCGAGGTGTTCTCCACGCCTTTCGATTCAAGCCAGGTGCAGATCTCGAAATTGGAGATCACCTGCGGCTTGAAGCGCTGCGCCAAAGCAACGGCGTCGTTGATGTGGTCGAAATGGCCGTGCGTGACAAGCAGCGTGTCGATGCGCGAAAAATCACGCCCGGCGGGGAACGAGGGATTGCCCGTGACCCAAGGGTCGATGACGACCGTCTGGCCGTTGTCCAGAACCAGTTCGAATGTGCCGTGTCCAAGCCAGGTGATGCCGGTCATGCCTTCATTCTAAGCAGGCTGGCGCTGCTCGTCACTTGCGTTCGTAGCGGCCCATTACGGCGGTTTCGTCGATGATGTGGCCGCGCAGCGCCTTGTCGAATTCATGCCGCTTCACGCCGGCGGAAACCATCAGGTGCCGCGTATCCAGCGCGTAGAGCCGGATGTAGTAGCGGTGCGGGCCGTGGCCGCGCGGCGGCATGGGGCCGTTGTAGCCCTCTTTCCCGAAATCATTCACGCCGCTATAGCCCAGCCTGCCCGGCACGAACCCTTCGGCAAGCCCGGTCTCCGTCACCGGGATGTCCCACAGGATCCAGTGCGTCCAGACGCCCCCGGGCGCATCCGGGTCGTCCATGACCAGCGCCAGGCTGCGCGTGCCGGCAGGAATATCCTGCCACTCGAGCGCGGGACTCAGGTCCTCTCCCTCCCCCGTGTGTCGGGCGGGAATCCAACCGCCTTCGTCGAAGGCGAGCGAGCGAATCCGGAAAGCCATGAGAACCTCCTTCGGCGAATCAATCCGGCTTCTCTATCTTGATCCCGAAACCCGCCGTTGCCAAGCCCGGGATGGCGACAGGCAAGCGGCCGGTGACGGGCGCCTCCCCGAGGACTGCCCGTACGGCCGCCTCTTCGCTCACCCGCGCCGTGCTGAAGGCCGCCAGATAGGCAGTCACCCCGGGGTAGGTGCGCAGCAGGTAGGGATTGCCGAACGCGATGAGGACCACCGGCCGGCCGGTGGCCAGAAGCCGTTTCAGGAAACCGGGGTATCCGCCCGCCAGATCGACGCTGCCTCGGTAGGCGGCAGCCGTGACGTAGGCGGCTGCCACAATGGCTCCGCACGAAGCGGCCTTTTCGGCCTGCGCGGCGAATTCCGCCTCCGGCAGCGAAGGATCAAGCAGCACGGCGCCGCGGATGCCGCGCGAGCGCAGTTCGTCGGCCAGCCCGAGCCCCTGCGTGGAGAAACGGCTGCCGGAGAGGATGAACCAGCAGGCGCCTTCGCGGTGATCCAGAGGAACCACGCCGCCTTCGTTTCTGACGAGCGTCACCGCCTTCTGCGCGGTGGAGCGTGCAGCGGCGAGGTCGTCCGGATCGAGCAGCGCATCGGGGATTTCCTCGATGCGCACGAAGCGCTGCCGGAACAGCCCCAACCGGAGTTTGGCGCGGAGGATCTTCAGCACGGAAGCATCGATCCGCGCCTGCGTGAGCCGCCCCTGCCGCAGCGCCTCCATAACGCCGCGCACGGCGGCGCGCGGGTCTTGCGGAATCAGCAGCAAGTCGTTTCCCGCTTCGAGGGCGCGGACTGCCGCCTCGCCCGGCGCAAACATCTCCGTCAGCCCGCGCATGTCCATGGCATCGGTGGTGAGGATGCCTTGAAAGCAGAGTTCCTCGCGCAGGAGCCCCGTCATGATGCGGCGCGAGACGGTGGCGGGAATCTGCTCCGGCTCGAGCGCGGGCACCGCCAGGTGCGCTGTCATGATGGCATCGACGCCCGCTTCAACGGCGGCGCGGAAGGGCACAAGCTCCACGGCGTCGAGCCGCGCGCGGTCCGCAGTGACGGCTCCGAGGCCCATGTGGCTGTCCGTGCTCGTGTCGCCATGGCCAGGGAAATGCTTCACGGTGACCAGCACGTGCGCGCCCGGCTGCGAGTGCGCGCCTTCGATGTAGGCCCGCACCAGCCGCGCCACCTGCTGCGGGTCTTCTCCGAAGCTGCGGATGTTGATGATCGGGTTGTCCGGGTTGTTGTTGACGTCGGCGTCGGGCGCAAAGATCCAGTGCACGCCCATTGCACGCGCCTCCCGCGCCGTCGCCCGCCCGAGCCTCCGCACTCCTTCCTCGTCGTCTGCCGCCGCATACGCCATGGCGTGCGGGAACGGCACGGTGGAGGTCATGCGCATGCTGGCGCCGCGCTCAAAGTCTCCGGCGACGATCAGCGGCAGCCGCGACAGCCGCTGCATGCGGTTCAAGAACGCCGCCATCTGGTAAGGATCGGCGCGCTCCACCACGCCGTCGCGGACGCGGTTGAGCACGATCAGCCCGCCGACGCGGAGCTCCCGCACGAGCGACTCATATTCTTTCCAGGCGGGGCTCCGAGGGTTGGGCGCGTCGCCGTAGAAAGGGACCATCACCAGCTGCGCCACGCGCTCGGCAGGCGTGAGCGAACGCAGCCACTGCCGGGCAGGATCGGCGGCAGACTTCGCGGGCGGCTGGGCCGACAGCGAGGCGCAGGCGAGAATCAGAGGAAACAGCGGGTTGCGCACATCCACAGGCTAGCGCAGGGCCGCGGGTGAAGAATGCGTCAGGTCCGCCCGGTCTTTCGCGCCGCCTTGCGCTTCGGCGCCGCCTCGGAGGCCGGAGGCTTGCGCACGGTTGTCAGCAGGCGGTGAACGGTGCTGGTGAGGTGATGCACCTCGCGGGCGTTCTTCATGATCACCGTGTCGGCGCCGGTGTTGTGCTCGTTGAGCCCGAGCGCCTCGACAAAGCCGGACAACAGAACGATGGGCACATCGGGCTTGCGCTTGCGCAACTCGGCGATGAAGCGCGTGCCGTCCATGTCGGGCATGCGGAAATCGGTCACCACGAGGTCATAGCGGTGCCGTTCGAAGAGTTTGAGCCCTGAGGCGGCGTCTTCGGCGCAGTCCACCGTGTGGCCGAACTCGGCCAGGATGGCCTTGCGGGCGGACAATCCCGAGCGGTTGTCATCGACCAGGAGGATGCGGGCGGGAGGTGCCGGCCTGGAATTACTCCGCAACGTCATGCGCGAAAACCATGCTGAAGGTAACAGACCCGTGAAGCGGGTGTCAACGCGCCTCTAACACGCTGTGCGGCAGAAGGATTTTTCTCTTGACTTCGCGCGCGGCTTATGATCCGGTTCACTCCACTTCGCGCGGCGCCGTGTAGCCGGTCTTGTGGATGATCTGGTATTTGATCGGCTTGTTGCGTTCGTCGACCACGCGAAGCGGCTGACCGCCTTCGCCGACGAGCTCCACCTTGATCTTGCGCTGCTTGCCGTCGCGCGCAACGTTGGTGGGCTGATAGGCGAGCGAATAGGTGTTGCGCAGCGCCTCGTTGATCTGGCGGAAGATGCCGCCGTATTCTCCGAAAAAGCGCGGGAACCAGGCGTAGCCGCCTGTCTCGCGGGCGAAGGTGCGCAGCTGGTTGTCGGCCTGGAGGAAGTCGAGCCGCGCCATGGGGCCGAGATAGCCCCGCGCGTCGTACCACTCGCGCAGCGCCTGCAACGTGCCCAAGGCATAGATGGGCACGCCTGCCGTCTGGAGCTTGCGCCGGCACTGGTCGAATGTGATCTTGGAAAACGTGTCCATGCCGCTGCCGACATAGAGGATGGCCTTGCGGCCCTCGATTGCGCTCATGCGGTCGGCCACCTCGGTGAGCGCGTCATAAAGGTTGGATTCCGAGAAGCCCGGCACGCGCAGGCGCGCCAGGGCATCATAGGTTTCCTGGCGGTTGTTCGTGAAATCGCTCAGGATCTCCGGGCGCAGGTCGAAGGCCACAACGGCGATCATGTCCTCCGGCTTCAGCGTCTGCACGAAGCCGTAGGTGGCGGTGAGGGTTTCCTGCCAGCCGTAGGACCAATACTGCTGGAACAGGCCGCTGAACTCGATCACCATGGCAAGCGTGATGGGCTGCTCGCCGGTGCCGAAGCTGATCACCCGCTGCGGGACGCCGTCCTCCAGCACGCGGAAGGCCTGCTGCGGGATGTTCGGGATGAAGCGGCCGCGGTTGTCGAGCACAGCGACGTCAACATTGACCGTCCAGACGTCGCTGCGGAAGGTGGGCCCTTCGACCGGGCCTTCCTCCGCCTTTTTCCGCATTTTCGAGGGGATCTTCTGGCCTTCCTGCTCGGCCTCGGCGGGCGACTTCTTTTTCGGCCTCGCCACCGTGTCGCCGGTTTCCTTCTTCGGACCGGCCTGCGGCAGCAGAACCGACGGGGCCGCGATCATCCACGCCACGGCCAGCGGAAGCATCAGGCGGAGCAGTCTCATCGTCTCGATCCCTTCCCCTACAAGATATGACGGCGCGCCAGCCGCGTGAGGTTGCCGCGCTCAGTGAATGCGGTCGTCAGGATCCATGTCGCGCGGCGTGCCATGCTTCTTCAGGTATACCTGGAACCGCCGCTTGGCCCGTTGCAGCCTCCAGTCCCGGTAGCGCTGCTCCAGGCTGGCCAGCACGCCCGGCCCGCTTCTCGCGCGCCCCGGACGGGCTTTCCCGTACACTCTCAGCCAAACATAACCGAACAGCAGCCCGCCGAGGTGCGCGAAGTGGCTGACGCCGCCTCCCGTATCGCCGATGGCGCTCAGGAAGACGATGGCGCCCAGGATCAGCACAAACCAGCGCGCCTCGATGGGAAACATCAAAAACAGATAGATGATCGCCCGCGGAAACAGGATGGCGAACGCGATCAACACGCCGTAAACGGCACCGGAGGCGCCGATGGTGCGCGTGTCCATTGAACCCGCGAGTGTATTCATCACCACCACGCACAGCCCCGCGCCGATGCCGCAGAAAAAGTAGAAATGCAGGAAGCGCCGCGTGCCCCAGACCTCTTCCAGGGGCCCGCCGAACATCCACAACGAGAGCATGTTGATGAGGATGTGGCCGAAGCCCAGCGGGCTGTGCAGGAACATATAGGTGACCAGCTGCCACAAGGCGAACTGCGTCAGCACGGACCGGGGCGACAGCGCCAGCCCGGCGAACAGCGGCCCGAAGGCGCTTCTGGCGGCCAGGAAATACAGAACGAAGCAGACGGCGTTGGCGATCAACAGCCAGCGCACGCCCGGCGTGACCCGGAACATCGACGGCGGTCCCGGCGCCCGGCCTGGAAAGGAATAGCCCATCAGCGAAGTCCGCTCTCTGCTTCAACCATACCATCCGGCACGGGATGAAGGCCGCTTTGGGCGCGCCTGCCCACGGGTCCTGGCGTGCGGCGCCGGAGTGACCGTCTGAGTCACAATCCCGGCCGCGCGGACAGGACTACCGTACGCCGTCGTCGCGGCGCTCAGCGGCGCTCCTTCCGGGCTTTGGCCGCGTGGCTGCCGGGCATGTGGAAGCGGCGCCTCAGTTGGTTCCCACCACCTCCGCGCCCCCCGTCTTTTTCCACACCAACGCCACGGCCTGCTCATAGAACCCGGCCCAGCGGGGCGGCGCGCTGCGCACCTCGCTCAGCCGCTGCCTCGCCTCCAGCCACAGCCCGCGCCGGATGTACTGCGAAGCGAGGGCCAGCCGCGCCTCTTCCTGGGCGGGGTCCTTCTCGAGCACGCGCTCCAGCACGGGTGTCATCTCCCCGCCGGGCAGGTCCTGCTCCAGTACCGCCAGCCGCAGCAGCGTTCGTGTGTCGGCGACATCCAGGGCCATCGCCTTCCGCCAGGCCTCGCGTGCCGCGGCCAGCCGGCCGCGGCGAGATTCCAGGTCTCCCACGAGCGTCAGCGATTCCGGCCATACGAGTGCCGCCCTGCGCAGCCGCGCTTCGGCCGCCTCCAGCCTGCCCAGCTGCATGGAAAGCCTGCCCAGAACGGTCCACACCAGCCCCGCCGGCGCGGGCGTCACCTGAAGATCACGGGTGCGGGCTTCGAGCTTCCACTGCCGCCCCACGGGGCGCGGACGCTTCAAGAAACGGCGGAGCAGGGCATTGGCTGCGGCCTCGTGATCCGGCCCGAGGGCGGACCATTCCGCCAGTGCCGTTTCCTCCAGTTTCCCTCCTGAACTGTGGATCAGCGCCTCCGCCAGCGCCCAGCTCTGTGCGTAGAACAGCCGCGCATGCTCCCAGTCGTCGTAAAGCGCAGCGCCGGGCCGCGCGGCCAACAGACCGTCCCAGGGGAGACGGGCGCCGCCTTGCAACAAGCGAATGCGCCGCTCGGCCTCGCGTTTCGGAAGAGGCGAAAGCGCATCAGCAAGCCCTTCCTCGAGCCACAGCGGAAGCCGGCATCCCGACGAACGCAAAAGGTAATGGACGAACTCATGCCGCAAGGCCGGCATGGCATCCCTGTCCAGCCGGCCCATCACGATCGCCGACCAGCCCGGACCGCCCGCAAACCAGGCCGGCGAATGCGCGTTGACCCGGAACTCGGCGAATTCCTCCTCGCCCGAAAAAGCCACGATCCGCAACCGTCCCGGGCTTCGCACGAGCCACGGCGCCGCCTCCGACAGCGCAGCGCGCAACGCCTCGATCTCCTCCATCGCTTCCCGAGCTTCATCTGCTCCGGCGGTGGTGATCAGCTCCACCTGCCCCTGCGCCGCACGCAGCCAGACACGTTCCTCCGCCGCTGCGCAACCGGCCAGCAGCGCCCATAACAGAAGCCCGGGGATCGCTGCCTGTCTCATCCACATTTCCCATCGGCAGAAAGCGGCCCAAAGTTGAGACTCAGCGGCCGGGCTTGCGCGCCGGGCCGCGGACCGGTCAAGCTGAAACCCGTGCCCGTCGGATGGCGAACGATAGAGCGCCCCTGGGCGGCGGAGCCGCTGCTGTTCCCTGCCCCGCCCTCGCAATGGCGCCTGCCGGAGTCCGTCCTCGGGCCGCTGTGGGGCGCCCCGCCCCCGCCGCAGCCAGCGCAGCGTTTCACCAGAGCCTTCAACGGCCCTGTTTACGCCATGCGGCGGCTGCACACGGCGCCGCGCCTTTGCCTCTCCTGCCGCCCGGCGTGGTATTTCGATTCGCTCGAGACATGCGAGCGGCTCGAACTCGAAGGCCGCTACCGGCGCGCGAACCCGCCGCCGCGGCGCACGCTGGACGGTTCAGGCCGCACGGCGGCCATCGGCCTTTCCACCGTGATTGCCTGGCACGCCGCCGGATGGCGGGCGCTGGCGGGGCCGCTGGCCGCGCGGTCGATGCCGCACCGCGCCGGGCTGCTGCACGTGGTCCCGTCCGGCATGCTGGCGCCGCCTTACTCGATCGCCGCCAACGCAAGCCGCGAGCTCGAAGAAGAGCTGGGACTGAGACTGGATGCACGCCGCCTGCTGCTGGCGGGCGTCGCCGTCCATGCCCTCAACCAGCGGCCGGAGATCTGCACCGTTTATGTCTGTCCACACAGGCCTGGCGGGCGCCTGAACGAAGAGTTCGCGCAGCGCCTGCTGGAGATCCCGCTGACTCCGGGGCTCCGGACTGCACACCTCGGCGCGTTCTTCCCGCCCGGCGCGGCGGCGCTGGTTCTGGCCGCGCGTCTGCTCCACCACCCGGCTTGCCCTGTGATCTGAACCATCAGCGCCGCCCTTTGCGTTTCCGCCCCTACGTGAGAGGATGAAGACTCAGGGCGCCTCCACGCCATGCTCCGGCATCCCAGCCTCAGGCCGCTGTCCCGCCAGCACCACCACGCGCTCGCGCTGTGTGTCCTGATCCGCCGGGGGCTCGGCGGCGCACAGCCGGACCTGGGCGGGCTCGCGCGCCGCGTCCTGCGGGATTTCGAAGGCGAGATCCGCGGCCACTTCGATGCCGAGGAACGGATCCTTTTCCCCGAGGCGCGGCGGGTGGATGACCTCGAGCCGCTGGTCGAGCGGCTCCTCGGAGAGCACCGGCGGCTGGAGAGGCTTGTGGCGGCGCTGGCGGCGCAGCCTGCGGCGGCGGCGCTCGAGGAGTTCGCCACCCTGCTGCACTCGCACGTGCGAGTGGAGGAGAATGAGTTGTTCGAACAGCTGCAGAACCGGCTGGACTCCGGCGCGCTGGCCCGTCTTGGCAAGGCGTTGGAAGGCTTGCCCGGACCGGCATGCAGCACCGAAGAACCGGTGTAAACCAGATGTCTGCTCTTCTTCAATCCTCCATCCCCGAACTGCTGTTGCTCGCCAGAGGCAAGGTTCGCGACGTCTATGCCGTGGGCGAGGACAGCCTCCTGATGGTTGCTACGGACCGCATCTCCGCCTTCGACTGCGTGCTGCCAAACCCTATCCCGGACAAGGGCAGGATCCTGACGCAGCTCTCGCTGTTCTGGTTCGAGTTCTTGCGCGATGTCACGCCGAACCATCTGATTACCGCCAGCGTGGATGAATACCCGGAGCCGCTGCACGCCTACCGCAGCCAGCTGGAAGGGCGCTCGATGCTCGTGCGCCGGCTGCGCATGGTCGAGGTGGAGTGCGTCGCCCGCGGCTACCTGGCCGGCTCGGGCTGGAAAGAGTACGCCGCGCAGGGCACGGTGTGTGGCATCCCGCTGCCGCCGGGGCTGCGCGAATGCGACAAGCTGCCCGAGCCCCTGTTTACGCCCGCCTACAAGGCGCAGACGGGCCACGATGAAAACATCCCCTACTCGAGGGTCGAGGCGATCACCGGCAAGGAGACGGCCGCGCGCTTGCGGGAGCTGACGCTGGCCATCTACTTGAAGGCGGCCGCCTACGCCGAGAGCCGCGGCATTCTGCTGGCGGACACGAAGTTCGAGTTCGGCCTTCTCGGCGGCGAGCTGGTCCTCGCCGACGAAGTGCTGACGCCGGACTCCTCGCGTTTCTGGCCCGCCGACGCGTACGAGCCGGGCAAGCCGCAGCCGTCCTTCGACAAGCAGTACGTGCGCGACTACCTGGAATCGCTGGCCTGGGACAAGCGGCCGCCCGCGCCGGAGCTGCCGCCGGACGTGGTGGAGAAGACCGCGGAGAAGTATCACGAGGCCTACCGCCGCCTCACCGGCAAGTCTCTATGAACTGGCTCGACATCCTGTTCGTGATCGTTTTGCTCGGCTCCGTCATCGAGGGGATTCGTATCGGCTTTTCCCGCACCGTCATCGGGCTGATTTCGGCCATTGCCGGCCTGATCCTGGCCGCGTGGTTCTATGGCGCGGTGGCGGCGTATTTCAAGCCGTGGCTGGCCTCCGCCGCCGTGGCCAACATTGCCGCCTTCCTGCTCATCTTCATCGCCGTGCAGGCTGCCGGCGCGCTGCTCGGCCTGGTGTGCGCGAAGATCTTCAAGTGGACGGGGCTCGGCTGGCTCGACAGGCTTCTCGGGGCCGCCGGAGGCGCCCTGAAGGCGGCCTTCGCCGCGGCGGTGCTTGTGCTGGTCTTTTCCGCATTCCACTCCAGGCCGCTGGAGGAAGCGATCGCGGGCTCCCGCGCCGCGCCGCATCTGCTCGCCGCGGCCCAGGTGATGGTCTACATGTGCCCGCGCTCGCTGCGCGACGACTTCGCCGAGACCTACGACCGGATCCGTGAATTTTGGCGCAAGCGCGCGCCGTCCCGCGGCTTGCCCGCGGCCAGCGCTTAGCAGCCCGCCCCCGCCGCAGCGCGATTGCTGCACCCGAAATACATGACACGTCATCCAATGTCGTGTAAACTGAAAACATGGCAGAACGGACCGGCAGGCTGCAGCGCGAGATCCTCCAGAAGCGCCCCTTCCAGAGCGTTTACCAAGAGGCGTTCCTGGGCGTGATGAAGACGGCGGACTGCTTCCGCCGCGCCGTCGCCGGGTTGCTCCACCCCTTCGGCATCACGCCGCAGCAGTACAACGTGCTCAGAATCCTGCGGGGCGCGGAGCCGGACGGGCTCCCGACCCTCGCCATCGCCGGATGGCTGATCGAGGAGACCCCGGGCATGACGCGCCTGCTCGACAGGCTGGAGGCCAGGAAGCTCATCCGCCGTGCCCGCTGCCGCGAAGACCGCCGGCAGGTGCTGTGCCGGGCGACGCCGGCGGGGTTGGAGCTGCTGAGGCGGATCGACCCGCTGATCGGCTCGCCCGAGCGCCGTCTGGCCGCGGTGTGGAAGCAGGCCGAGGCGCGCGCGCTCGTCGGCCTGCTCGACAAGGCGCGCGAGGCCCTGGCCGGGCCGGATCTGCCGCAAGAAAACACCCGTCAGAGGAGCAAGGAATGATGCAGAAAAACACGATTCTCTCGCTTGTACTCGCCGCCGCCGCGGCGCCAGCCCTGGTGGCGCAGCCGTACACGATCGACGGCTCGCATTCGAAGGCCCACTTCACCGTCCGCCACATGATGGTGAGCAATGTGCGCGGCGAATTCTCGAAGATGACCGGCAAGATCGAATACGACGAGAAGAAGCCGGAAGCGATTCAGATCGAGGCCACCATCGACGTCAACTCCATCAACACGGGAGAGCCGAAGCGGGACGCCCACCTGAAGAGCCCGGATTTCTTCGACGCCGCCAAGCATCCCGAAATCACGTTCCGCTCGAAGAATGCGCGGAAGACGGCGAACGGGTTGGCGGTGACGGGAGACTTGAAGATCCACGGTGTGACAAGGCAGGTGGTGCTGCAGGTGGAGGGGCCGACTCCCGAGATCCGCGATCCCTGGGGCAATCTGCGGCGCGGCGCGACGGCCACGACGAAGATCAACCGCAAGGATTTCGGCCTTACCTGGAACGCCGCGCTGGAGACCGGCGGCGTGGTGGTGGGCGATGAGGTCTCGATCACGATCGACGTGGAAGCCATCCGCCAGGCGCAGAAGTAACCGGATGAGGCGGGCCACGCCGAGCGCGCCCGTACTGAGGCTCGTGCCGGCACGATAGAATCAGACGGGCGCCCGGCGCCCGCGACGATCCGCGCTCATGCGAGCCTCCCCGGCCATCCTGTGCGCGCTCGCATGCCTGGCCACGCTGCCCGGCTGCCGGCGCGAGTCCTCCGGCGGAGCGGCCCCGCTCCGCTTCGAGACGCGCCGCTTCGAGCGGATCCTGCCCGGATGCGGCGACCTCTCCAAACGCGAGGAGCCTTGCGTCTCCTTCCATGTGTCCTGGCCGGAAGCCGTGGGCGGCTCTTCCGCGGAGGCGCGGGCGCGAATCAACGCCGCCATACTGGCTTCGTTGCAGCCGCTGGAGGCGCCGCGCGGCTTCGAGGCCGAGGCCGGGCAGTGGATCGCTGACTACCGCCGCTTCCACGAGGAGTTTCCCGAATCCGGCGTGACCTACTTCGCGCGGCGGACGGCCTCCGTGCTCTTTCAGTCGGGCAGTCTGGTCACGATCGAGACGCGCACCGACGAGTTCCGCGGGGGCCCGGAGCCGGAGTCGCGCCGCTCCTTCCTCAACCTGGCCCCGGCGACCGGGCTGGCCGTGGAACTGGAAACCCTTCTCGAGCCGGGCGGCAAGAAGGACCTGGCCCGCCTGGCGGAATGGCGCTTCCGGCAGCAGCGCCACATCCCCGCCGACAGCCGGCTGTCGGAAGCGGGCTTCACCTTCGAAGAAGACGCCTTTGCAATCCCGCGCCACTGGGGCTTTAGCCCGGCAGGGCTCGTGCTGCACTACAATGCCGGCGAGGTCGCGCCCCCGGCATTGGGCGCCACGACGCTGGTGGCTCCGTGGAACGAACTGCGCGGCATCGTCAGCGCCAGGGCCGGCATTCTGCCGAAATGACGCGGGCCGCCCTCAGGCCGGAATGACGCGCGGGATCCGCTCCGCCACGGGCGGCAGAGGCGGAAAGTCTGTGGCCGGCTTGTCCTGGTACCAGTAGGCGCAGCTGTAATAATTGTCGGCGCGGTCGTTGCCGTGGCCGTGCTCCATGGTGTGCTTCAGATAGCGGGTAAAGGTCACCGGGTTGTCGCCGTGGAAGCGGTAGCAGCAATAGCGCCCGCCGGTTCGCTCGGGGCTCTGGATCAGCGGCGCGCCGCACTGGTGGTAGGCAAACGGCCGCGCGTTGTCGCGCCCGCCGAAGTTCCAGCTTCCCAGGAAGTAGTCTTCGCTGCCGGTGCCGATGATGAGCGGCTTCGACTCGTCGTCGATGAAGATCATGTCGTCGCCCTCGCCCATCCAGTACTCGCTGTTCTGGATCACGCCGAGCGTCACGCCCATCAGGTGCCCGCGCCCGCGCGTCTCCACATAGACGTGATTAAAGCGGCCATCGGGGTTCGGCGGCGTCTTTCCGTCGGCGCCGCGCACCGCCCTGTGGGGCGTAGCCTGCCGGTACTGCGCGTGAAAGTAGAGCGCATCGGCGGGCAGCGCGGGCACGCTCATGAAGTCGATATTCGAATAGAAGCTGTTGACGTCGCGCGAGCCCTCGTTGGCCACCGTCATCCGGGCGCTGCGAAAGTATGGCATCACGAAGTAGCAGTTGAGCGAGCGCCCCGGAGAGCAGGACAGGTACTGGCTCTCGTAGAGCACATAGTCGCCGAGGTTGAGGCCGAAGAAATCGCCCACCGGCGCCTCGATGCTGGGCCGGGCCGCGCCGTCCCACCAGGCGCGCAGCACCAGTTCCTTCAAATGATGGACGCTCTGGGCGGCGATGGTGAACCAGATGTGCGTGATCGCGCCGGGCCCCTGCTGGCGGAAGATCTCGACCTCCTGGCCGGGCGCGATGGGCCAGCGGTCGGAGTTGCCGCCGGTCGGATCATGGCTGCTCTGCTTGAGCGAGCGGTAGTTCTGGGCGCGGCACCACGCCGGCAGAATGCCGGCGGCGGCCACCGGCCCGGCGGCCGGCGGCTGCGCGCCCTGCGCGGCGCGCGGCGCAGCGCCCAAGCCCAGCGCCGCCAGCGCGCCGCGGAAGAATCCTCGTCGTTCCACTCCAGGCATCGATGCACCTCCTTGCGATTTTGCGGAAATCGCGGGAATCATATCGCAGGCGGGCGCGGCGCGAAAGAGCATGGCTTCCGTCCCCGAGCGGGTGTATGGTGGATGCAGGGGCGAATCATGAGAATTCTGGCGATCGCGGCCTGCGCGGGCCTGCTGGCCTCCGCCGCAGACAAGACCGTCTGGCGCGGGCAGGCGTCCGACCGCAAGGTGTCGATCGACGCGCGCTTGTACATCGACAAGGACGAGATCAAGGCGCTCCTCGGCCACGATCCCGGACCGAGCCTTGTGATCGTCGAGGTCTCCGTCGCGCCTGCGCCGGACACAACGCTGCGGCTGGACCGCGAGGACTTCCTGCTGCGCTCGGACCGCGACGGGCAGCGCTCGCGGCCGCTGGATCCGGCGCAGATCGCCGGGTCCGCCGTGCTGGTCATCAGCTCCCGCGGCGGAACGCAGGGCACCGGCATGTCGGAGGAGCGGCGCGTGCCGTGGGGCGGCGTGCCCGGCGTTCCGGGCGGCTCGCCCACGGGCGGCCCTCCGCGCGGCCTGCCCATGCCGGGACAGTCGCCCAACGTGGGCACGGCCACTGCCGACACGAGCGAGGCCGTGGCCAGCATCGAGGAGCGGGAGAAGAAATCGAACCCGCTGCTGGACGCGCTCGCGGAGAAGATGCTGGCCGACGGGGAAATCACGAAGCCTGCCCATGGACTGCTGTATTTCCTCATCGAAGGCAAGCTGCGCGCCAAGGATCTGGAGCTCGTCTACCGCAAGGCGCCTCCCCGGCTCCACGTCCGCTTCACCGATCCCTCGAAGAAAAAGAAGTAGCCGCACCGTATGCACCTGTCCGACATCGATACCCCCGCCATCCTCATCGACGCCGGCATTCTGGAGCGCAATCTGGAGCGCGCCGCCGGCTACGCGCGCCGGCACGGCCTGCGGTTGCGGCCCCACATCAAGACGCACAAAATTCCGGCACTGGCCCGCCGGCAGCTGGAGCTGGGCGCCTGCGGCATCACCTGCGCCAAGACCACCGAGGCGCTGGCGATGCTCGCCAGCGAGCCGCCCGATGTGTTGATCGCCTATCCGGTGATCGGCGCGGCGAAGGTGGCGCGCCTCATCGAACTGGCGCGGCGCACGCACGTGACAGTGTCGCTCGACAGCCTGGCGGCCGCGCGCCCCATCGCGGAAGCGGCGCGCGCCGCAGGAGTCGAAATCGGCGTGCTGGCCGAAATCGACGTCGGGCTGCGCCGCGTGGGCGTGCCGCCCGGTGAGCCCGTGCTCGGCCTGGTTCTCGACCTGCTCCGCCTGGACGGGCTCCGCTGGCGCGGGCTCGCGTTCTATCCCGGCCACATCAAGGCGCTCGATGAAGCCGGCCGCGCCCGGCTCGGCTCGCTGCGGGAGGCGCTATGGTCGACGGTGGGCCTGCTGAAGGAACGCGGCCTCGAACCGGAGATCGTCAGCGGCGGCTCCACTCCCCTGCTCTGGGAGTCGCACACGATGCCGGAGATGAACGAGATCCGCCCGGGCACTTACATCTTCAACGACCGCAACACGGTGCTTTCAGGGGCCTGCTCGCCCGCCGACTGCGCGGCCACGATTCTGGTCACTGTCGTCAGCGCCGCGCCGGACCGCATCATCATTGACGGCGGCTCGAAGACCTTCTCCTCGGACCGTTTGGCCGCCACCGGCGAAGCCACCTTCGGCGAGGTTCTCGGCCACCCGCGGCTGCGGTTCCACAAGATGAACGAGGAGCACGGCTTCATCGATCTCAACGGCGAGCCGCAGAGCTTCCGCCCGGGAGACCGGCTGCGGATCGTGCCCAACCACATCTGCGTGGCGATGAACCTGCATGAGCGCGTCTTCGCCGTGCGCGGCGAAGACGTTGTGGCCGAATGGCGCGTCGAGGCGCGCGGCAAGCTCCAATAACGGCCGGGCAAGGGCAGGGGCGTGGACTCAGGCGTCCACGCCGTGCGGCGCCTCTTCCTTCTCCGGCTGCAGGTGCGCCAGTTCGCGCCGCCGGTGGAGCGCGAAGTACATCGCCACCAGCGTCACGCCCGCCAGCCCCGCGCCGATCATCAGATACAAAAGCCGCAAGACGCCCCGCGTGGGCGCGAACGCATCGCGCGTGTTCTGTGCTACCAGCACGCGCCAGTTCAGGTTCGGGAACGACTCCTCCAGCCCCGGACTCCCGTAGCCGATGATCACCGGCTCGCCGCCCGGCAGAGGAGCGATCACATAGCCCTGCCACCGCAACGGACCCGCCGCCATCGACTCCTGCGCTGCGTGAAACTCGGCCGACTTCACGCTCATCGACAGGTTCACGTTCGGAGCATGGATCACTGTGCCGTCGCCCTTCACGAGCATCATTCGCGACGTCGGCCCGAGGTCCAGCCGGTGCAGCAGCGGGAAGATGCTGGAAACCTCGATCAACGCGTCCAGCGCGCCGATGAACGTGTTGGTCTCCTCGTCCATCACCGGTACTCCCAGGCCGACGTAGTAGGACTTGGTCACATCGTCGTAGAGCACGTCGGTGACGTGCACGGCGCCCCGGCCTTGCGCGTAGATCGCCTGCCAGAAATCTTCGTCCGCCTGGTAATAGTCCAGCGTCTTGTGCGTCGCCGCCACCACCGCGCCCTGCTTGTCGGTGAGCGTCAGGCGCAGGAAGCGGCGGTCGCGGTCACGCCACTTCGTCATCAGGCGCGACGCCTCGTTGGCAAGCACCGGGCGCGCAAAGGCCTCGCCCCGAGGCGTGTTCCATTCGCGCTCGATCTGGCTGATGCGATCCGAAATCGCCTGCTCCGACCTTCCCTCGTATGTCGCGTTGGCCCGCTTCACCGTGTCTACGATCAGCGGGTCTGCCGCCAGCGTCCCTGCGGCCAGAATCCGTTCATGGAAAAACATCGCCACTTCGCTCGCCGTGAATTCAGCGATCGTCCGGAAATACTGGCCCCAGTGGCGGTCCAGCGCCTGCCCGGCCCGGCTCACCACGATCAGCCCGATCGCGCAAATCGGAATGACCGTGAGCATCAGTCCGGTCAACAGGCGCCGCAGCGGGATTCTCAGCTCGTACCGGTCGCCAGGCATGACGTGCCTCCTCAAGCTTGATCTCTGCGGGCGCCGCCCTCGGCAGGCCGCGGGGCCTGCTGCCGGCCTGCGAGCGCCCGCCGGTTGTCCGGGCCGGAGGCCGGCCGGCGGCCAAAATCTCGCGCCCCCAGTCTAGGACAATTGCGCCCTGCTGACTAGGGG